>ERZ1035037.249-NODE-249-length-19419-cov-51.072609_pt1 | contig 19419 bp, 10 predicted proteins | sample MGYA00520618_ERZ1035037 | MGnify/ENA primary metagenome ERZ1035037 (study PRJEB33766, sample SAMN09781741) | gut metagenome | biome: gut microbiome | host: Homo sapiens | place: Madagascar | study: EMG produced TPA metagenomics assembly of the PRJNA485056 data...
GAAAGCCTATGATGCACAGAAGCAAATCAATAAGCAGAGTATGGAAATTCTTCAATCACAGATGGGTTACCACGGCTCTCATCATTCTAATGCTTATTATTGGAATCTGTCGGCACAGGATTATGCTGCTATCAATCGCACGTTGGCACAGCAATCAGCAGTAAGAGGCGGTTATGTTAATTCTACAATAAACAAGGTAAATTCCTTGGAGGATATTTATAAGCTCACTCCAGAGCAGATGAAGGATATTCGCACATACAACCAAGATGTATGGAAGAATATGACCGACCAAGGTAAGTATGATAAAACTGAGTATTGGGAGAACTATACCGACCTTGCCGAGAAGCTTGAAGAGCTGACTGATAAAATCAATCAGAATCTTACGCAGACAACCTTCGATTCGTTAAAGGACAACTTTATTAGCAATCTTATGGATATGAGTAAATCGGCGCAAGATTTCGCAAATGATTTCACAACGATGCTCAATAAGTCTATGCTTAACTTTGCCGTTGATGACCTTGCAAACAAGAGACTTAAAGCCCTTTATGAGAAATGGGCAGATAAGATGAAACAAGGACAGCTCTCCAATGACGATTTGGATATACTTAAAAAAGAGTATGATAACATCGTTAATGAAGGTTTAAAGATAAGAGATAATATTGCTGCAATAACAGGGTATAAGGAGGCGCAATCTCAGCAGACGGCAACGGGCAAGGCTATCGAAGCTATCACCGCAGACCAAGCAAGCAGCCTTATCGGTATCGGTTATGCGGTGCAAATTGCCCAAGAGCAAGGTAATGAGGTTCGTAAGGCTATCGCAGTTGATGTTTCTTTCTTGCGCATCTATGCTGAGCAGACATATAATAATATTTCTGAAATGCGAGATATTCAGTATCAAGGATTACAGCAGTTGGAAGCAATCAATAAGAATACTGCACCAATTATATTGATACGTGAAGACATCGCAAGTATGTATAAATTAATGAAAGATAAGTATTAAGTTATGAAGAATGATGCTTTTATTAAATTGGTCGATGAAGCGGATTCTGCTTACGTTGACCTTGATACTTTCGGTATTACATTGGTAAGGGGTTGGCGAGAAGCTCTGCTGACCCCTGCCCCTGTAAAAAGTTATGTAACGAACGATAGCAGATTGGAGCATGGGCAATCGGTTATCGCCACATCGAAGTATGCGAAGAAAGATAAGCGTGATATAAATATCTCTTTCTTTCTTGAAGGTAATTCAGAAGAAGATTACTTGCAGAAATATGAAGCTTTCCTTAATAAGATAGCTTATTCGGGTGAGTTTTGCTTAAAAGTTCCTCGCTTAAAGAGGGTTTTTAAACTTGTTTATACGCAATGCTCGCAGTTTGGTGATTATGGCTTAAAAAGAGGTAAATTTGTACTCAAATTAACGGAGTACAACCCGAATGATAGAATTAAGTTATGATTAAGATATACGATATTAATGATAATGTGCTGATGCAAGCGGAAGTAACATCGGCAGCTAAGAGAGAACAGGAAATGTCTAAGTCAGATTACATTTCTCTGTCTTTCTCCGCTGCCGAAAAGATTATTCTGCCTGCTGGTGCGTATATCAATTATACATATAAGATAGATAAGGTAAGAGAGGTTACTAGGAAGTTCCTTCTCTTGGAATCGTATGAACCTACTCAATCAGATGAATGCTCTTGGAAGTACACTCCTCAGTTCCTGCATCCGAAGATGATTCTATCGAAGACCCCATTCTTTATCTATACCCGTAATTCACAGAATATAGAGGTAAAGCAAAATGTATGGTCTTTCGTAGGTACTACGTCTGTTCTTAGTGGCAAGATAGCTGATTTCCTTAACAAGGATTTAATGTTTGGCGAATGCGGATGGAAAGTCATTTTTCAGAAGGTTACGGCAAATACAATCAATGTATCATTTAGCGATAATGACTTTATATCTGCGCTTACGGCGATTACAAATGCTATCGGGGATAACTGCGAATGGCATATTGACTATGATGATGAAATTATCTACATCGGTAAGGTCTTAGTCGGCGCAACTCCTGTCGTTTTGGAGGTTGGAAAGAATGTAGGTGTACCAAGTATCAATAATAGCAAAGAAGGCTACTATAACGCTTTCTCTATCTTCGGCGGTACAAGAAATATTACTCAGGTAAATAGCAAGGGTGAGAATGTATCATCTGGTGATATACGTCTGCAATTAGATGAGGGCAATGGTACAATATCAATAGACGGAAAGGAACGCTCCTACTCTATTGATAAGTATTCAACCCTTGACCTTAGAGCGGATAAAACGAAAGAACCTCTCTTTACAAAGGTACTTGATTTATCTCAGATTTATCCTTCACTTAATACCTATGTATATAATGTACGTGGGCGAGTTAAGTATGTGCTTGATGAAAATAATAAGAAAATCCCTATCTCATACAATACAGATGGTTCTGTCAAGGAATACAAGACTTTTACAGTATGGTATATGAGATTGGCTTATCCTACAACAGAAAAAGTAGAAGGAAAGACGATTATCAATACTACAGTTGATGATGGCATTACTCATTATTGGTATGACTTTGAAATTACCGATAATTTGCTTATCAATGGTAAGAATATCGGGTGCTCATTTGAAGCTAACTTTAATAATGGTGCACTTTCTACTCCGCTTGCAGGTCGTGGCTCTAACGGCGAATATGTAGGCTTTGAACTTATCTATCATAAAGAGGCATCATCCTCGCATACGTCAGATGATGTTAGTGATAGCAATTTCTCAGTATTGGCTGGTGATTACGAAATCATCTATCAAGAGGATAATGAGGTTATCATACCTACAAATGAAGCAGAAATGCTCATACCTCGTGGAGACAGCAAACCTTCTTTGAAGTGTAATATCACAGTTCTCTATAATATCGCAATGGCTGATACAATTTATTATGAGGATGCTAAAGATAGATTGTTAGAGAAAGCGAAGGAGGAGATTGTGCGATTACTCTCTGATTTGAATAACTATGAGGTTAAATCATATTCTGATGTATTCTTGGAAGATAACCCTCAACTACAAATCGGTCAGAGTGTAACGTATAAGGACGGACACGGATATGAACTTGCAACAAGAGTATTGAAATTATCGACCAATATTGATTTTGGTTTCATACAAACGATTACATTAGGTAATCAAGTGATTAAGGGTACTATCACCCAGCTTAAAGAAGATGTACAGACAATCATTGCAAGCGGAGGAAGTAGCGGTAACGGAGGTGGATATTCCGTATCTCAACTAAGAAACCTTATTGCAAAGTACGGAAGTGATAACTTCCTGTCTAAGCAGTTTGACGACATCGCCAAGGGTACTATCACTTGGGAGAAGATTCAGAAGTTCCTGGCAGGTATGGATATTGGCGATAATGCCGGACAATGGACTCGTGAAGGTGTTCTTTATGTTTTCAAATTCCTTACCAATAACTTTGAAGAAGGTTTGTATGGTCACGGAGCGCAGATTGACGAGAATGGTCGAATGGAAGCTCAATCACTCAGGCTTAGAGGGTCGCTCGAAGCTCCGAAATTCGTGTTCAACGAGATTTCCGTTACCAAAGCCGAGCAATGGAACACTAACGGCTATGGCACTATCAAGAGTGTGGACGTAACCAACCATACCATCGATTTGAAACTGGAAGAGAATGATTACGGTTCTCTGTCTGTGGGCGATATTTGCCGAGGTATTTTTGCCGATATTGAAAACTCCTACGGCTCTGATACCAATAATGAGGGCGAGATGGACGAGTGCGGCTTCACGATACACCGAGGCTTCTTTACAACCTATTTCTACGTCAAGAAAATCATCACGGCAGAGAAAGGCAATTTTGTCTTTGAGTACGGTAAGCGTTCTGAAGGAACTCCTGACCCTTGCGCCTTTATGGATTTTGCTCAATATGGTAACTTCACGGACGAGCAGCGGCAGAGCAGTATGTACTTTTGTTCTCGTGGCAGAAGCTACATCGAAGTGCTCAATGGCGTGAATACTTGGGAGATTCAGGCAGAAAACCGAGTAACGAGATATGGTTGGCTCGGAGGATTGCGAGTGAAGAAGACTGATGGCACTTGGGAGAACCTGAAGGGTAATGGTCTCTTCGCTCAGAATAATGTCTATCTGGGTGGAGCTGTTATTACACTCTCTCAGATTAAGGATTTAGACAGCTTAAAGCTGGACGTAGCCGCCTATGATGTCACAATGTCGCAGCCCGCTGCCGTTATCACGGTAGATGATTTGGGCAACGTCATCAATGGTCTGTGGTCGATAGATGAAGCAGGAGTGAAGCAGTATCGCATTTCTACCGCCATCTTTGCACGAAAAGGAGAAGATATGCTTCTTCTCGAAGATGAGAAGAACGAGGAATGTACCGCTGGTCATTATCGTGTCTATGCCATCGGAAATGGATGTGACGTGAAGATTGAGAATGGTGCGGTGTTCCTGACTGGCATTGATAAAATCAAGGATGGTGTGGCTGGCTCTGCCGATGATGCCGATTTCAACTATGATGATATGCGCAAGATTTCTGCTTGCTCTATCACCATCGTTGTTGAACTGGAAGGCAAGGTAACGAAGAATCTAGAGTTCCCTGTGCGCATTCATCACGACTCACTGCCGTTTATGGTCTGTGATTTAAGCAACGAGAACGCTTCCGTCGCTTGGAATACCAAGACTGCGAGATATATAGGTCTGCCTATCGAAACAAAGGTGAGCTTAATGTACCAGAACACCCCTTGGGAGATTACTCATCTAAACGTAGGTTTGATTACTGGCTTAAAAGCTTCTATCAGTTTACAGGGCAAGGAAAAGGTGATTACGATAGATGCCGACAATATCACATCGGATATTCTCGAACAGATTACCAAGATTCCTATCACGGTAGTGGGCGTTTATGCGGGTGTAAGTTACGAGTACACTAAAGAGCTTACCATTCTCCGTTCGGCAGATATGATTGTCTATGACGTAGTTCCTTCAGTAGATAGTGTGGTGGTAGATAAGGATGGGAATCTGAATACCAAAAGCGTTAGCTGCAAAGTGTATGCCACATCGAGCGACGACCGAAGATATGCACTATCAGCGCTTCCATCGGGCTATCAGCTCAAATATGGTTATGGCGATACGGCAGATACGGCATTGGTATTAGGTGGCAGCGCAACGGCATCCACCGACCATACGAGAATTACCTTTGCACTCTACGACAACAAGGGTGCATTACTGGATTTGGAGACCGTTCCTATTGTGTCGTTTGGCAAGGATGGAAAAGGTATCGAGTATATCTTCAAGCGCACGACAGATTCCACTCCTCCTGAAAACCCTACTCCAAGTGATTGGAGCACGAATGCGGAATACCTGCGAACCGACAAGGAATACATTCCTAGCGGTTGGACAGATGACCCGACTGGTGTAGATGCCGTGAACCTCTATGAGTGGGTATCGAAGCGAGTATCAACCAATGGTCATTGGGGAGCATTCTCTGAACCTGCCGAGTATGCCCATTTCGGCAAGCACGCTGCCAAGGCAACGCTGTCTGATTACATCGTGACGATTCCGACAGACAGCGCAGGAAACGCTCTTGCGGCATTCTCGGAAGCCATATCCTGCACACTGGTAGTGGATGGCAATCTCTGTTCCAACCTCTCCGTATCAGCCGATAGTCTGCCTTCGGGTGTAACTATCAGTGGCACAACCATCAACGTATCGTATGCCAAGAGCTATGCGCTAGGCAAAAACAGCAAGGTTGTCAAGGTAAAAGTAAGCGGCAAACTGGATAATGCCACCTATTCCGATACCATTACCCTCACTATCCTGCCAAACGTTTCAGGTGTAGATGGAGATGGTTACGAGTACGTATTCTATCTCTCTAATTCTGCAACTGCGCCTAGCAAGCCATCCCGAAGCAACGGCAAGCTATCGAGCGGTTGGGTGGATGACCCACCATCACCAACTGATGATAACCGCTACGTCTATGTCTCCTATTACGAAGGCAAGGTCGGTGCTCCGAATGTTGCGATGGGCTTGTGGTCAACTCCTGCGCTTTGGGCATACAAAGCTCCGCAGGGAGAAACTGGTAAGCAGGGAGTAGGAAATGTAACCAGCATAACCATTTCTACTTGGGATGAAGATACTTGGAATCGCGCAGGAAAATATGGTGTAACTTGGTCGTTCGGCTCAGGTACTTCCAGCAAGCGTAACGGATGCCGTATAGGTGATTTGTTTACCGTGGTTGGTACGGCAACAGACACCAAGAACTCGCATACCCTTACATACAGGAGTACTACCGATAGTGGGCAGCTAAAAGGTACTTGCTTGTCGCATACCGTGGCATACAGAGGCAAGCAAGGAGCACCAGGTGGTCCAGGTGGTCCTGGTCCTACTGGTCCACGAGGAACAAAAGGACCGATTATGCGAACTCACGAAGGCTTCGAGACGGGAAGTTATGATTATTGCGATGGTACTAAAGATACCGACACATTCATAGACGTTGTTATTATCGGCGGTAAATATTATTACTGTGTAAAATCCTACAAATCATCGTCACCTAGTGCCGATGATAAAGAGCATTGGGCGCAAGGCAGTAACTTCGACCTCGTAGCAACCAAGCTTTTGCTTGCGGATAACGCCACTATCACGATGGCAAACTCCCAGCAGATAAACATCATGGATGGTAATACTCTTTGGGGTTCGTTCCGTCACGTTACTGACCATCTAGATTATGCTCTGTGGCTCGGCGCGGAAAACGGCAATGAAGCTCCATTTGCTGTAACGCGCGGTGGTGCAATCAGGGCTACGGCTGGACAGATAGGCTCTTTTAGTATTGAATCATTCACGGATGCTACAGGTTTTACTTTTTATGGTCTCAAGGCTAAACATGCAGCTTATGGCATTATCCCCTGGGTAGTAACGGAAATGAATTATCGGGGGATACATGTAGAATCTGGTTTAAACAATGATGATGTTACAAACGACCATATATTGACGGAGATAACCTGTGCAAGTGGTGGAGCCATATTCATTTCGGGAAACACTCTCGCAGTTGCAGATGATGTAACTGCTATATATACTGACCTTGTGCCAAAAACAGGTTACAGAAGTTATGCGCTCAAAGCGCCTGTTGGTGATGTACTACTAGGTGCAGGTGCGTTTATCGGTGCTTTGAGACCAAATGTGACAATCCAAAACTATAGTGTAAATTTAAGCGAGAACGAATGTTATATCGTCTGCACAAACACATCTGCAATAACGCTTACACTTCCGACAAACCCTAGAAGAGGACAGCTATATCTTTTGTATCAAGCTGGCGCACGGGTGAATATCTCTACTTCGTCATCGCATCTGATTATCGCTAAAGGGTACGGCTCTACAGGAAGAACAACTTGGTACAGCGATACTCAAAATCAGCTATCGTTCCTTACATACGGAGAGGATGGTCGATGGTACGTAGCATACACTAATGGTTAAAATATTGATTGATTATGAAATTGAATTTAGAACATCTCGAAGTTTTTACGACACTTGATAATACTCAGTGTCAGGTTGTAAATGCCCGCAAGCAGATTGCGAACATCATTTACTCGCAGGGAGCGGGATATGGGTTGGCAGGACAGGCTCTTGCCATCAAGATGTGGAACGGAAACGAAGATACGGAGTATTCCGATGATGAGATAAAAATCATCAAGGAACTCGCAGAACGTACCACTGCCCCTTGCTTCTTTGTGGCTATCAACAAAGCCATACAGACGGCGAATGATTCATCTAAAAATGAATAAGCTATGGCACAAGAAATAAAGATTCAGGAGATAGCGAGCCAGTTAACTACTGGCTCTAAGGTATCGGATGCTGACTTCTTCTGGCTCTATGCAGCCAGTGGTCAGCAGATGAAGATACCAGCATCCACCGCTCGAGCCTACCTTATCAAGGGTGCATCACTCAGCGATGCACTCTATAAGCAGGCGGTGGGATTGATAGTAGAAACATCGGAAACAACGGTAGAGCTTGAACCCAATAAGCTCTACCGCTGGATTCCTACCGTTACCAAGCTCAATATCACCTTCGCAAAGGGAGATGCAGATACCATCAACGAGTATATGATGGAGTTCAAGGTGGGAAGCGGTGAGGTAAATATCAGCTTTCCACCAGGCGTGCGATGGGTGGCGGAGCCTGATTTCGTAGAGAATAGTACCTATCAGGTTTCTATCGTAAACGGTTTGGCGGTAGCAGGAGAATGGGAATAAACAACATAGGCTTATGAGCAGATTTAGAAGACGATTGTTAATGGCGGCGATAGCGGTGTTATCCTGCTTCGCTAGCGGTCTATGGCTTAATGAGAAGCCTTGGACGGAAAATCTAGGTTGGAAAAATTAAAACGTATTCAGTATGGCAAAAATCAGTCAGAACGAAATTATCAACGTCCTTACCGAGGATTGGGGTAAGGACAGCAGAAACGGTCTTCCTTATTCGGGTAAGGCTGTCAGGGAGGCTTTGCAGTCTATCTTGAAGGAGCACGACAAGAAGATAGGATACTACAAATGGTCGAATACTATTGATAGTAGTAATTATTATCATCTGTGGGGATTCCGCAACGAGGCAGACTATAAGGCTTATGCCGCAGGAGACAAAGAGGATGCCAGCATCAAGGCACTCCTGCTTGTTGACGAGGCATTGCCTATTAATACCGTGCAGGGTGATAGCTACGGAGCTTACCTTTTCTCGACAATCGGAACTACGAACAATATCGTAGTATCAAAGGGAAGCCTTGAAATAGAACTCCGTTTCCATGCAGTGAGAAACTCTAACGGCGACAGACTTAACGTAGGTTCTAAGGGTACACTCGTAGTGCAGCGCAAGACCGCAGCAAGCAATTGGAGTACCGTAGGAACTATCACGGATGCCCTTCCATCTACTGATTATTCGGATGACAAGACCTATACCAAGGTGGATATTGGCGCATACTTACAGGATGGTACTCAGCAGGTGCGTTTACAAGCGAGATACAGCTACACCGATGGTGACGGAAATGAGCAGAGTCAGGCATCTACCTATGTACTCGTAGGTGCGAGCATCACTAAGACAGAAGTTACTCTCTCATGCAGACAGGATTGGCATACACCTATCCTTGCGTCCGTACAGCAGGTAAACGGATTCCCTTACTCTTATGTAGTGAATGGAGCTGTACAGAAGACCCTGCATATTGAAATCACTGGTGGCAACAAGCAGGTGCTTCCTATCAGCATTCAGATGTCGGCGGCAGAGAACGGTTCTGTTGTCCGCAATACCTATAAGGATTCTACTGATACATACAAGCTTTGGCAGCACGGCGTGCGTCTCGTTAAGGCGTGGGTGACTTACGATGACGGATTGGGCAACACACTCTCTTCTGATGTATTAGAGAACCGCTTTATGGTGGTAAATCCTACAACGGAAGCCGAGAAGACTAAGCCTTACATAATGATTCAAGACATGATGCGTAAGGTAGTGAACTACACTCAGTGCGACATCTGTTCCTTTGCGGTCTATTCTCCTAGAGTTAACGAAGATGGCTCTATTACGAACGACAATGGCAATATCACTACGGTGTTCTATCTCACTTCCTATGCCGAGCATTTTCCTGCCGATAACCCAGAAGAGTATTTCCGTATCGAGCAGGACGTTGAGCCTGGAGTACAGAAGACGTTGAACACGACAGTTGAGATAGAGACTGATGAATCCGCAAGTGATATTCAAGCCTATTTCCGTGTAATGCGCAAGAGTGGCAGCAGCGAGGTGGACTTCCTTACCGATAGTGTGGGGGTGGATAATATCTCCGTGAGCGTGGATAACTCAGAGAGCTATGCGCCTACTTCGGGAGCAACCTTCCTGCTCAACCCAAAGGTGCGTAACAATTCAGAAGCGAATCCTGCAACAATCCTCAATGCAAGGGCAAATAATGCTGTCGTTACAAGTACGTGGGAAGGATTCGGATTTGTCAATGACGGATGGGTTACTGCGGAAGATGGCGTAAAGGTACTTCGAGTTCCGAGCGGTGCAAAGCTCAATATCAAGTACAACCCATTTGCTCAGTTCGTTACTACTCCCGACAGTGCAATGACACTCGAAATGGACGTTTCCGTCCGTAACGTGACAAACGAGGATGACCCTATCTTGCAAATCTGCGAAGCGGTGGCAGGCAGCTTCATCGGTCTGCGTGTCAAGCCGATGATAGGCTACATCTATTCGGCTTCCGACACTACCGAAAGTGAAATCGACTTCCAGTTTCAGGAGGCGAAACGTACCCATATCACGCTTAATATTCACAATGCGGTGATTCCGAACAAGGGTGATGCTCTTACCCCTACTGGCACATCTCTCAACACGTCTGCCACGAAGATTGCACTCATTCGCGTATATATCAACGGAGACTTGCAGAGAGAAGTGAAGTTCTCTACGACAAACCGAGAGGAGTTCTGCACAGGTGCGATGAGTAACGGCGGTATCATCATCGGACAGGATGGTGCTGATATTGACATTTATTCTCTCAGATGCTATACCAATATGCAGCTCGAAGGCAGCGATATTGTCAAGGACTATATTTCTACCCTTCCTACCTCGGAAGCGAAGCGCACAATGCGCAAGGCTAACGACATTATGAGCGGTGAGACCGTGGATATTGAGAAGGTAAAAGGTCTCGGTAAGCGTGTGTTGATTCTTCACGGCGTAGAGCCTTATATCTACAATGCTGGTGCTCAGAAGGTATGGTGGGAGATTTTTCAGTATGACAAGAACGGCAACTATATACCAGAGCTGTCGGGAACGATATGTAAGGAGACGAAGACAAAGAGTAAGCGACAAGGTTCTACAGCCAACACTTACTACTACTCCAACATACAGACGAAGATTAGTGATGCAGGAACTATCATCGTAGCATTGAAGAATATCCATACGAGTATCACGTACAAGGTGAACGACCCAGTTGTCAATGAGGAGACTGGCGAGACAACGAGAACCGTGAGCATTTATGGCGGTAATCTTGGTAAGAACGACCCTGTAAAGAATACTTTCGTAGAATATCCTTACGTTGAGGTAAATGGAGAGCCTAGTGTCAAAGTTCCTGACGGATGGATTGACGGAAACGGCAAATACAGAGGTAAGGGTTTCATGATAGCTGAGGGGACTCCGCTTGCCGATAAGCTGGTATTGAAGATTAACTATGCTTCATCTATGCAGAGCCATCTTTGCGGCTGCAACCGTCTGTTCAATGACCTCCACAACCTTGTCGTAGGCAAGAACTCATTACAGGAGGCTTGTCCTACCGCACGTGTATCGAAGTACACAGAGCCAGTTTTCTTCTTTACCCAGGCAGACGGAGGAAACCCAGTGTTCCGAGGTGGCGGAAACTTTGGCGCAGGCAAGATGGACAAGCCTACGTGGGGCTATGTAAAGAAGCTCTATCCTATGTTCGCAATGTTCGAGGGTTCTGATAATAACTACGAGCTTACCGATATGCGTGTTCCGTTCTCTACTGACAGCAGGAATCCCGAGTGTATCACGTATTCGCCAGACGACGAGGGTTACTTCTATAACGGCTTGCAGAACATCGACTTCGATGCTGGTATGACCACTGCTGACGAGAACGGCAAGGAAACGCCAGTCGCAAGCCTTACCGATAGGCTTAGCGAGATTTGGAATTTCCTCTATCTTCACGCTCCCCGTATCAGCTACTACAACGGCACTTTTGATGCGTTTCAGACTTCTTCGGAAGCTTCGAATACTCAGAAGAAGTACTGGTGTACGCAGGGTTCTGATGCGTTCTGCTTGAAGCGATATAATTTCGTACAGAAGAAATGGGTGGATGCTGGTCTATGGAATGGCTCGAAGTATGCCAAGATTGACCTCAGAACGGATGAGATGACGAAGGCCGCTTACAATAGCAGTCAGAATCAGGCGCAGTATTCGGCTCTCAACAAGGAGTTTATTGCTGCTATAGTTGCTCATTGCAAGACATATATCGGATGGTACATCAACGTCAAGTCGCTGCAATTCCATTACGCCTTCATCAATCACTTTATAGCAGGTACTGATAACTGTTCGAAGAATACCTATTATGTCTTCGACCCTGTAGCTAAGTCAGTAACCATCAATGGAGTGACAAAGCAGTGTATATTGCTGGAGCTTCATCAGGATGACTTGGATACCATTATGGCTACAGATAACAACGGTAGAGGAACGAAGAAGTACTATGTTGACAGAATGCACCCTTATGCCGACAATGATAAGAACACTTCTCAGTATGAGGGCATGAATAATGTTCTGTTTAACCTCTGTGAGGAGATGTACGAGAATACAAGAGAGCTGCAATCAATGCTGAAGAGCATCTTCACGGCAATGACGCAGCTTGTGAGCAACAGCGATGAAATCGAGGGATTCACCGATAGCGTAAAGGTGAGCGTGTGGGGTTGTCTGTGGAAGTATCTCTTCTCTATCAACAGCTACTATCCAGTGACGGCATTCAATGAGCAGGCACGTATCAGATATGAATATCCTGCAATGCTTGGATTCGTATCTACAGGTTCGGGTGCTCGTGGTATTGCGCCTATCACCCAGTCTTGCGGCTCATCTCTGGAGATGGAGCAGCAGTACATGAAGAGACGACTTATCTATATGGCTTCATACGCAGCATGGGGTAATCTCTTTGATGGTGGTAAGAGCGAGAATATAGGATTGCAGGACGTTACCGACACCTTCGCTATGCAGGCTTATCACTTGCCTGACAGCGTTACGTCTGCTACGGAATACAAGTTCAACGTAAAGCCGCATCAGTATATCTACCCTACTGGCATGATGGGTCAGACAAGTGTTGACCCTCATGTAAGGGTAGCTCCTGGGCAGGAATATGAGCTGAATCTGGGAACGACTACATCTAACGATACCGGTCTCAGCATCTTGGGTATCAACTACTACCGTTCTATAGGTAACATCGGCGACTTGTCAACATCTCCTAATCTTTCCGTCACAATCAACGGCAAGCGACTTACGGAGATTATAGCAGAGCCGACAATGCTTTATACAGATACGGAGACTGGCAAGAAAGTTCCTGCATTCCGTCCGAACAACATCATTGTTTCAGCACTTCAAGTACAGAAATTATCGCTGAAGGGATGCGTGGGTATCGGAGGTTCGCTGAACGTTACAAACTTGGTACGTCTTCACACCATCAACGTATCTGATACTGCTATATATGATGTGAGACTCCCTAAGAGTAAGGTACTGACAAGCATAGCATTCCCTGCTAACCTATCGAAGTTATCACTCGTAGAGCTGCCAGTTTTGAAGACTGTTTCTTTGCAAGGAGCGAGTCAGCTTATATCTATCGAGTGCGATGATGCTACACTCGGCATCAGTACGGAGAATATTCTGACTTCCATCTATGAGTACAAACAGGAGGGTAATGCTGTAGAATTGGCAACCGTGAAGTTATCAGGAGTAAACTACCGCTCGATGCGAGCCGATGTGTTTAGGTATCTGAACGCTGTCAAGAGCAGCACAATCGGCGGTAAGATTGCATTAGTTGACGGAGCGGCAGGACTACTTACTTTCTCAGATGTGTTCAATCTCATTGAGAAATACGGAGATATTCAGAGTATCAATAACTCTCTGTATCTCTCGTACCCGAAGCGTACTATTAATAAGGTGAATGTGAGCGGAGATAAGTATATCAAGCAGACTGGCGTGTGGACAGGATGGAATCTCACGGTATTGCCTTCGTCGGGCAACAATATCGCCGTGAAGAACAATCGTCCTGCTGTAAACTACAGATTTGTCGGAGACAATGCGGAGCAAGCTGGTCAGTATGCTGAGTTCATTGATGATGTCAAGGGAGTTCTTAACGTTAAGAAGCTATCGGAAGCATCGCAGGATTTAAGGTTTCAGATTGAGGTTCGTGTTGGTCTTACGGACGGAACGGAGTTAAGCTACATCAAAGGTGTTGGATTCTACAACCGCATTCCTAAAATTGGAGATTTCGCCTACTCAGATGGAAGTTTCGATGATGAGCTTGATACGTCTAAGACGTGCGTAGGTGTGGTATTCAAGTCAGAAAAGCTATCGGATAATCAGATTCAGCTTAGAGTATATTCTGCCGAAAATGTCTTTTACGCATCAGATGATAAAACCATCAATTCGTCGGGTATTCCGTGGGGTATTTATCCTGTAGTAACCAATAATACAGATGGCAATGATTATCTTCAATACACGGTCGGACAGAATGTGCTTGATGAGATAGGTACGGCTGTGGGTGTTGGTGATATTTGCGATATTGCAGACTTGCTGAATGGAAATACTCGAGAGCTCTACAATACGGACAAGAATGGCGAGATGAAGGAAGACGGTAAGATTACGGTAGAATCCTATCAGGATGCTACGACGGATGATGGTTATAAGGTGCTTGACCCGAAATCCAGACTGAACGAGTTTGACGGACAGAGCAATACCGATGCAATCGTGAGATGGGCGAACAATGTTATCAGCCTTTATCTCGATGAGTCTTATCCGAAGACCATTCAGGAGTTGTCTAATCGTATGGCGGCACTCGTCAAGAAGAAGACGGATGAGGGCGATACTTACCCGAATAACTGGAGACAGCTCTATTATCCAGCCGCATACGGATGTTATCTTTACGAACCATCGATTAGTGGCGCTGCTACATTGGATGAGCAGTATAAGAAAGGTAACTGGTATCTGCCTTCGGTAGGCGAGTTGGCTAGGGTTTATAACTTCTTTGGTAATAGCCGTGGTTGGCAGAACAATACCGCTGCATCTATCGACTATGCCAATGAACGCCCCGAGAATGAGGCAACAACGCCAATTTTTGCGAATCTGCTAAAGCGTGCAAAGGATAAGTCTGCCGTTTGCCCTGTCGCTATGATGTCGCAATCTGCGGGCTATTGGGCAAGCACGGAGAACAGTCGTTACTTCGCTTGGGGCGTGTACTCCGGCGATGGTGGCACGGGCGGTAGCAGCAAGTATGGCAGTTTAACAGTGAGGGCAGCAGTGGCATACACCTTTAACCTTTAACCTTGACTCGGCGTTTTTAAAAACGCCGCACAAGGAAGAATAATAAAGCGAGCCTTGCAAGCGTAAGCTTACAGGGTTCGCTGACCGCTTGGAAGAGAGAAATATCTCGGAAAATAGCGTTAAAAAGGTTAAAACGCTTGGCGGTTAAATACAGTTTTATTACTTTTGTAAAAATTAAATTCAAATGAATAGTTTTGAAGATGATGGAGTCTTGATATCGCAGGATGCGATTGAAAACTCTTTACATAAAAAAGCCAAACGCAAACAGACCTTGGCGCAGTTGCCAGTTTACAGAGCCGTGGGCAATCTGAAATATGTCATTGTTGGCATTACTAAGAATGCTCCACGAAGCCTTCGTCGATTCACTGATTCACTGCAAGAGAAAGCTGATGACCTTGCGACAACAATAGGTTATGCGGACATGAGCACATCATACAGTGATAGGCGTTGGTATCTGAGTACGGCAATCGTGTTAGTGAACAACCTCAGACAGGATTTTGTTATACTGCATAAGAATGAAATTATACAGAAAGACCTTCTACAGAAGGCGCAAAGTCACATTAAAGGTATTCTGAACCAATTACTAGCGTGGCGTGGTTCGTTACCAGTTGGCGAGGGTTCTGCTTTGTCGCCAGCCTCGAAAGGAGGTGAAGCGTGAGCAGAAGAGTGCTAGGTCGAACTCTACTGAATGGGCGGCATACTTGCGAGAATAAATCAATTATTTCCGTAAGTTACGAAGATGCAATGCCGCAGCAATCTGCGAACTATTGGGCAAGCACGGAGAACAGTCGTAACAACGCTTGGAACGTGAACTCCAACGATGGTAACACGAACGGTAACAACAAGTATAACAGTTTAACAGTGAGGGCAGCAGTGGCATACGGTGGGTTCAAGGAGGCTATCAAGGCTGTTTGCGAGGCTTATTTAGATTGCAAGAGAGGCAAGATGTCTTCTCCTCACACTATCGCATATATAGAGATTGCAGTAGATGATTTACCTAGACTTGCTTATGAGATATATACAGCGATATACAAACCGACAGTATCTATCTGTTTTCTTGTCAAATTTCCGAAATTAAGAGAGGTTTTTGCAGCAGACTTCCGTGATAGAATCGTGCATCATTGGATTATTATCCGACTCGAACCCTTGTTTGAAAAGAGATTCCAGGAGATGGGTAATATCTCATTCAACTGCCGCAAGGGATTCGGAACTCTGGCAGCGGTAAAGGCGGCGGAAAAGGGAATGAGAGAGGTATCGGAGAACTACACAAAGCAGGCTTGGGTGTTCAAAGGTGACCTCGTAAGTTTCTTTATGTCCATTAGAAGGGATTTGCTTTGGTATTTGCTGGAACGCCTTATTAGAAGGCATTATGATGGAGGAGATAAGGAAGTTCTGCTCAGAATCGTGAAGGTAGTGGTGTATCACCACCCAGAGGATGATTGTATTATCAACGGAGACCCTGCCGAGTGGCGTAATCTCCCGAAAAACAAGTCGATGTTCACGATAGACAGAAATCTTGGTGGTCCAATCGGTAACCATACCACTCAGCAGTTTGCCAATTATTATCTTGCCATCCTTTTCGATATTTGGATGCAGTTCCTGATGAGAGGTTCTAATTTCAGAGTTATCCGATTCGTCGATGATTTCCTTATTATATGTGATGATAAAGGCAAGATACTCGAAGTTGTTCCAAAACTTGTTATGATAGCTTCGCATTATGGTCTCCACATACACAAGAATAAAAGGTATCTACAGCCAGTCAGTCACGGAGTTTTGTTTGTTGGCGGTTACGTCAAACCACGGCGCACATACGTCAGTTCAAGAACAATAGGAAGGTTCAAAGAAAGAATTTTCGGATTTAGGAAGCAGCTTGACGGAAATAAACACCTTGTGTATTACGACCTAGAAAGAATCGAGCAGGTAATCAATTCTTATCTCGGCTTCTGCGTACATCACAAATCGTACATGATACGCAAGGAGTGTATTTTTGGTCTAGGCGATAACTTCTGGAAGTATTTCTATGTAAGAGGTCATTATGAAAGTATTCGCATTAGACATAAATATATCATTAATTAATTATTCATTTAGATTATGGAAAAGAAAACGTTAAATCCTTATTTTTCGGTCTCAGTAGGAAAGAGCCGAAAGTACTTGAATGTAGCTGCACCTGCTATTAATGCGGCTGCGGATAGTGAAGAAAGCTCATTATCGGTAGTAAGTGTAGATGCGTCGTTGTCTGTGCGCGCAATTCTTACCGAGTTGCCTATACATGAGCTGGGAGACGAAACGCTCGTATCGGTACTGAAATACGTAGCAAAAAGAGATGCTATAACAGATTACTCTGTCTATAAAGGAGCGTTGGTCAACGCAATGGTAAGGTCGAAGTATTCTGAGGACGAGGTGGAAGCTATCGTATGCAACGTTCTTGCTGCCGAAGTTACCGAGGAACATAAAAATGAATGGCTGGCATTCCAGGCTTACAGAGAGGATTGCAAGGCGAGAGCGAAGACTGTCATTGGTATGATGACAGCGGAAAGTGAGTAGAATGTACGTATAGCGTTAGAATTTGGCAAGAAAGCTATTCTAACGCTGTTTTTGTGACTTATTACTTTCAGATTGTTACTTTTTATGAAGTTTAACACAAAAACCAACCGAAAACCAATCTATTTTGTTAGAAAATGCGTACATTTGCGGCATCAATCTTTTAAATCAACTAAAATATAATAGCTTATGACTAAAGAGGAAGAAGATGAAGTCCATCGGTTAGTTCAATCAGTCGGTGTTGTACAGTTGTCAAGAGTAATGTTTAAGGGTATGGACGTTAGCGAAATGATTAACGTCATTATCCTTGCAGGTAGAGGCTACAGCGTGAAGCTACTCACTTGGTTCAAGTATTATTGTGAAGTGATGCCTCTGTTTATCATGCTTTTTCATATTGCATGCATGGTAACATTTGCGTCTCATGAAAAAGAAATGTGCGTATGGTTTAAGGAGAATTGGGTATCGGCAGCATTTATCTATTTTTCAGTTTACATCCATCCGCTTGTGCTTATAATTGCGAGCAGATTCTTTTGGCTTTGCTACAGATGGCGTATTCCGATGATTATCTACCTATTTGGGATAAATGCTATTCATATCGTATACTGGAATGTTTTTACCACCAACGAAATGGTGGAAGCTAATGTTGTAATACTTGTAATGACCATTATATTTTATGTATATGGTTTTGCTGATAAGTATTTCTCAGGCAAGGGCTGTCAAAGTTTAATCTCTAGATTATAATGATATGGGAAAGTTATTTGGTTATCACACCTTGGGAGTGTTATTAAAATCGTTGTCTGACTCTTGCTTTCGAGCAGACGAGCAAGAGAAGAGAGGGGAGAAGGTAACTGCTTGCGGAATGAGTAGCGATGAGATAGAAGACCTTTGTGAGAACTATCTGCCGTATGCTCTCAACCCGATGCTATCTACCGAGGAAGTCAAGGAGAAACTGCACGTTTCTGATGCTACCCTTAACAGAATGGTGGCGAGGGGCGATATACCAAACGGAGAGTGCAAGAAGCGTGGGCACACTAGGTATTGGAAGAAGTGGGATATTCTGCACTTCATTAAAAAGAAAAGAAAATAATAGTTGAACATGTAAGTGTTCCTTACAAGTTGAGTAAGAGAGGTAAGTGATTGCCTCTCTTTTTTTGTTTCAGTTTGCGTGAGTGACTGTTGCAATTTTTGCAACTGTCACTCTGACTTCCCAGATTTCGTGGATTAAAAAATACAATATTTCGGAGAAATTATATACAATATTTCTTCAAAAATATATATTGGTTTAAAATGATATTACCCACTATCACCTTAAATCATTGATAATCAACCACTAAAAGAAAGTGTGATAGAGTTATATTTACTCTTCTATGTTCTTCGTACCTTTGCATCCGTAACGTTACAACAGTGTTAGTTAATATTAAGGATAACTTAAAAAGATTGTATCATGGAAATGACAGATGCAAAAGTAGTAGAGAAGAAAATCTACGAAGATGGAAAGAAAGAGTATGCCAGCAAGGGTTTGGCAGGAACAGCCCTTGGCATTGGCATCGGTGGCTTGGCTTTAGCTTTGCTCAACGGCAATGGTCGTAGTGTATTCGGCTCTCTCGGCGGCAGCAATATGCCTGAGAACGTAAACATCAACACTTACGGAGCTAACTCAAGCTCAAATCAGCCAACCGCCTTGCAGGTAATGGAGAAGGAATGCGCTGATGAGGTGAAGCTGCTTACTGATATGTTCGGTTTGAAGCTCGACACCGCTAACAAGTTCTACGCTATGCGTGAAACTGACATCGCAGA
>ERZ1035037.250-NODE-250-length-19390-cov-13.405379_pt1 | contig 19390 bp, 16 predicted proteins | sample MGYA00520618_ERZ1035037 | MGnify/ENA primary metagenome ERZ1035037 (study PRJEB33766, sample SAMN09781741) | gut metagenome | biome: gut microbiome | host: Homo sapiens | place: Madagascar | study: EMG produced TPA metagenomics assembly of the PRJNA485056 data...
TAATATATTCTATATTACTAATATTCCTATTTATAGGCTTTTTGAGTGCGCAATCGGTATTTGCGGACGATAAAATTACGTCTGTAAACTATGATATTTCTGCAAATATGCTATTTTTAACCTCTGGAAATTCCTCTAATACTGAGAAAAATCCAATAAAATTAGTTAAACTTTCTAACCCTAATAGAGTTTATTTTGATATAGAAAATTCTGTTTTAACTACGGCAAAACAAGATTTTCAAGTTACTTCTGGCGGAGTTTTGAGGCAAGTTGTCGTTTCTCAAAATAGTACAAATCCAAATGTTGTAAGGGTTGTAATGTATTTTGCAGAGGCTTACAATACGTCTAACTTAAAAATAATGCGTTTGAATGGTAACATTATCGTACAAATTAACAACGACGTTTGTGCTCTTGCAAATTATATGCACGAAATTTATAGAGATACAAAATATGATTCAAACGACTATTACTCTTTTGTTTCAATGACTTCTCAGCAAGTTAGTGCGAATGATTTACCTCTAACCGCAACAGCAAGCAATGCTCCGGAAAAAGTTTTAAATCAAATACAACAAGCCTTTGAAAATTCGACTGTGCCTGTAAGTGTTAAAAGTTCTTATCAAAACGCAAATGTTTCTGTTATAAAAAAGAATTTTAAACTTAAATCAAAATATTACTTAACGGGTGTTCAAGCTCGACAAAATGGCATTTTAATTAGTGGTTACGGTACATTTACAATTGAAAAACCTATGGTGTTGCCAAATCCAAATAGATTGGTACTAGATTTTGCAAATACTGTTTCAAGTCCCGCAGTCCGTTCAAAAACTTTTAAATATGGTGAAGATACAATTCGTGTAGGTCAATTTGAAGCAAACAGAGCAAGAATAGTTATTACAACTCCAAATGCGGATAGATATATTCCTGTTTATTCAGCTGATGGGCAGTCTGTTTTAATCGCCGATAAAGAAAACTTAAGTCACGATAAATTATCAAATATAACAACTAACCTAGTAAGTACACGAGTTACAAAGACAAATGAACAAAATTATGGATTAAATTTATATTTTAGTAAACCTGTTGTTTATTCAGTAAAACGTGATGCAAACAATTTAACTTTATATATGTTTAATGCTCTTCAATACAACGACCAAGATTTTCGCTCAGTAATTAAAGGAACATCAGTTGAAAATTCAAAAATTTACCTTATGCCAAGAGTTGGTTTAAGGTACTCAATTCCACTTGACTCACGAGATACTGTTAAAGTTTATACGGGAACAGATGCAAGAACTATTAAAATAGCGTTTAATTCTCCAAGCAAAGCGATAAAACGACAACCTACGATTGCTGATACGCCAACAACCTTGCCAACAAAGGTTAAGAACGTGGACAAAAATAACGATAAGGTTGAAATGCCAAAGATTACACCAAGAAAAAATGGTGAAAGAGTTGTCGTAATAGATCCTGGACATGGCGGAAAAGATTATGGTGCAATTCGTGCAGGCATTAATGAAAAAGACATTACACTTGATGTTTCAAAACTTGTAGCCGCAATGTTGCGTGCTAAGGGTTACAAAGTGTATATGAGCCATGATACAGATAAATTTGTTCCATTGCAAGGAATTGTAGATATTGCCGAAGAAGTTAAACCGGATCTTTTTGTAAGTATTCACGTAAATTCCAGCAACGGAACTGAAGCGACAGGTATTGAAACGCACTATTACCACGAATACAGTATTGGTTTAGCTAAATCAGTACACAATGCTTTAATGGCACAAGTTACAACAACCAAAGACAGAGGTTTGTTTAAATCTAGATTTTATGTTATAAATCATACTACAATGCCTGCAATTTTGGTTGAAATTGGATTTATTTCAAACGATAATGAAAGGGCAGAATTAGTTTCTGAAAAACGTAAGCAGGCGACTGCAAGAGGCATAACAAATGGTATCATCAACTACTACAAGCAACAACAAAAATAAACCTATTGCCGTTTTTGATTCGGGCGTAGGCGGATTAACTGTATATAAAAAATTAAAAGAACTTTTGCCAAACGAAGATTATATTTATTTTGGCGATTTAAAAAATTGTCCTTACGGTCAAAAATCAAAACAGCAACTAATTGATTTAACAGCAGATATCTTCAATTATTTTAAATACGAAGATGTGAAGGCGGTTGTTATGGCTTGTAACACAACCTCTGCAAATGTTTACGATGAATACAACAATAAATTTGATTATACACTTTATCCTATAATTCAATCTTGTGCAAAAATTATTTCACAATTACCAATTGAACGATTAGGAGTGTTTGCAACCTCTGCAACAATTTCATCTGGGGCTTACAAAAGAGAAATTAACAAGTACAACTCAAATGTCAAAGTGTTTGAAATGTCTTGTCCTGGCTGGGTTCAAATTGTAGAAGGTAACAAGCAAAATGATGAATTGAGTGTTGAGTTAATTAAAGAAAATATGGATAAAATGCTTGAAAACAATCCTGACAAAATTCTTTTAGGTTGTACTCACTATCCATTTTTGTTAGATGTTTTATCAACATTTGCGCCTCGTGATATGTTTATTGATCCAGCAGAATATTTTGCAAATTACATAAAAGAAGATTTACAAAGTCGTGATTTACTCAATGAAAATGGCGGGCATGAAAGATTTTATGTAAGCGCTAATCCAAATGAATTTAAAGTTGCTGCAAGAATGTTCTATGATTTGCACGAAGAACCTCAATTGATGAATTTTGCAAGAGCATAATTACTAAAGAGCTTAGCATTAAAAATGCTAAGCTCTACATTTTTCTATAAATTCTTTCTATAAATTCTTTCTATAAATTCAATAACTGTTTAACTTCTCTACGTTTAACTTTTCTTGTTGTTGTTTTTGGAAGTTCTTTTTTGTAAACGATGATGTTAATTGGTCGTTTATAAGGTGCTAAATGTGCAGACAAGTGTTTAACTTCTTCTCTTACAATTTTGTTTAATTCTTCGTCTGATTTGTCAGCCATATAGCTTTCTTTTGGAACAATTACAGCTACGATTTCTTCTGTACCGTCTTTTGTACCGCCAGAACGAGATGAACCCATTACACAAACTTCTGCAAAGTTGTTGCTAGATTCAAGAACAGCTTCAACTTCTTCCGGAAATACTTTTTTACCACCAGAAAGTACAATCATGTTCTTAATTCTGCCTGTAATGTGAATGTGTCCGTCTTTATCTAAATGACCGATATCTCCTGTATGCAACCAGCCATCTTCGTCAATAGTTTCAGCTGTAAGTTCTGGTTGATTATGATATCCCTTCATTACAGAAGGACCTTTTAATTGAATTTCGCCTGTTTCTTTGTCAATTCTACATTCAAAACCTGGAAGTGGTTTACCAACTGAAGTATAGTCTTTACGTTTATCGTAGTTTACTGATACAACAGGGCTAGTTTCTGATAAGCCATAACCTGCATAAACTTTGATACCAATTGTTTCAAAGAAGTTTGCAACATTTTTGTCAATCGGTGCGCCACCAGAAATGCAACCTCTGAATTGACCGCCAAAGTTATCATGGATTTTCTTGAAAATCATCTTCTTAATTCTAAATGAAGGAATGAATTTTGCTATATTAAACATGATAGGGAAAACTTTTTTAGCAATAGGATTATTGTGAATTTCGTTTTCAATACCAGCTTTTAATAATTTTAAGAAGGCTGGAACAACTACCATGAATTGAACTTGTTTTTCTCTCATAATCATCAAAATGTCTTTTGGTTTTAATGATTGTGTGTAATAAACTGATGTTCCTAACAACAAGAAGGTTGAGAAACCAACGGTTAATTCAAACAAGTGATTCATAGGTAAGATTGATAAAATTTTTGTATTTTCACCTGCAGGAATAAATTCTGGAACAACTGTGCTAAGAGCGTTTAGTTGTGCAAGCATGTTTCTAAATGAAATTTCAACGCCTTTAGGATTACCTGTTGTGCCTGAAGTGTAGATGATGAAAGCTGTTGATTTTGAGCTTCTGTGTCTCCATTTGCAGTGAGGTGTTGAATTTATTGTGTATAAACTTGGAAGTGTCATGTTGTAGCTTGGTTCGTCCATAACGATAATGTGTTTGATTGACGGAACTTCCTTTTGAATTTCTAATGCTTTTTCAATGTAAGTTTGTGAAACTAATAAAACTTTTGGCTGACAATCTGTAAGGATTGAAACAAGTTCAAACTTTGTCAATTTTATATCAAGTGGAACTGTTGTTGCGCCTGAAAGAATTGATGCAAAAACGCAAGCGCCGTATTCTGGCTTTGATTCAGATAGAATAGCAACTCTATCATTTTTTTGAACTTCTAGTTCGTTGATAAGGTAGCTACCTAATTTTCTTGATAAAAGCCCTAAACCTTTGTATGTAAATTCTTTCCAACCTAAAGCTGTTCTAATACCTAATGCAACTCTATCTCCGTATACATCAGTTTTTTCTTCTAACAAAAGAAGAACATTGTTTTTTCTGTATTTCATCTTCCTCACCTATTTATAAGTATTCTTCCATTAAGAATGTCCTAGTATTATAAACTAAATGACGTAGTAATGTCAATTTTACTATACATGTAATAATAATATACATGTATGAAATTTTAATATTTGTATACATTATAAGGGGGATTTTTGTCATTATTTAATGTAAAAAAATGTAAACATACCGTATAATAACCATGATTATAGTTGACTTTTAGCCAACAGTCATTAAAGACAAAAAGAAAGTATAAATAGTCGAAATACGAGAGAAAAAGAAGAAAGTAGTTATACAAAAAGATAGGAGAAACCGCTTATGGGTATGGCAGCATCACAGGCAAGATACTTAGGTCTTACCGCAAGAAAAACAAACGTTGAATATGAAGGTCAACAAATTAACCAAGCTCGTACTGCATTAGGTAACCAATCAGCTACTTTGTGGAATCAAATGTTAAGTTTGTCAATTCCGACATGTCCTAACACTACTGATTACACAACTGTACAATACTCATTCAGTGATGGTTACAACAAGTACACAATTTCTAACGTTCAGTCAGTTGAAAAAGAAATTGACGGCGTTAAGTACAACAAACAAATTACTTATTACTACAATCAAGACACATTCAAGGGTATTCAATCTAAGAACACTAACCCTCAAGCTCAAGCTATTACTGAACATGAATATTCTGCAACAACTAATGCAGAAGGCAAAGACGGTAGTATTGTTGTGTTAGGTTCTGGCACAAATAGAAAATTCAAAATGAATGTTGATGACGGTGCTGGTAATATTACACAACAAGATGTAACTCCAACATTGGTAGATACAAAGAGCACAGAATATGCAGCTTACTTGAAAGCAAATAATTTAACTGAGTTAGATGCCGGAAAATCATTATATGCTTGCACAGTAAATGGTAAAACAACTTATGTGGTATCAGATAAAGACATGACTGATGCGACAAACTTCAATACAAATGATGCTTTTGCAACTCAAACAATTAATGATAAACAAAATAGTTACTATATGGTTGGTAATTCAAAAGCAACATTATATGATCCAAATGATAAAGAACAATTAGCAGCTTATGAACAATTAAAACAAGACTTCCCAGAACAAGATTTTGATGCGGATCAAGTTTATGTTTATAAGAAAACAGGCAACCAAATGTTCTTTGCTAAGAAATCGGACTTAGATACTTGTATTGCAAGTGGTCAAGTTGATGTAAAAGATGACAGATTCCAAATTTCATCTCAAATTGATTACCAATCTCCATTGAATCAATACTATGCAACAACAATTTCTCAAAAAGTTGAAAACACAGATTACGCAATTATGGACGATTTCTCTGGCTCTGGTCGTTTTTCAAATGTAAAATTAAGCACAATGAGCGATACATTTGAAGTTCAATCAGAAGAAATTACTGATGAAAAAGCATACAATGATGCGATGAATCAATACAACTATGATGTTACAAAATACGAAAAATCAATGGCAGATATCAACGCAAAAACATCTGTAATTCAAGAACAAGATAGACAACTTGAATTGAGATTGAAACAGTTAGAAACTGAACAAAAAGCGTTGGTAACAGAAATGGATGCTGTTAAAGGTATTATTTCTAAGAACGTTGAATCAACATTCAAAACATTCTCATCATAGTAAACAAATTAAAATGCTTAGAAGTGCGTTGCGTTACATATATAAACGCACTTCTAGAGCGGATAGTAGTAACTTATGTAACGCACAACCCCTTAAACGAGGTAAACGATTATGTCATATAAAAATGATAGTTTATTAGTTATAGCAAACAAATTCGGTGCAGCATCAGGCGATGCTAAAGTTCAGTTATACGAAACTTATGACCGATTAAGAGACTTGACAGTATCAGGCTCAGCAAGTTCTGGTACAGGTTTTGAGTTGGCTGGTGGTGCGTTGTATAAAGTTGCAAGTTTGTTTGCACCATCGTCATTTATGACAACATTGGGAGGTACACAATCCTTTAATATCCCTGGTACATCATACTGGTCACCGATTACAGGTTCAACTGCACAAGTTAATGGTACAACATCTGCCTTCGGTATTGGTAATTTGGGGAGTTATTCAGGATTCCCAAATGGTGCAGCAGGTTTATCCCTAAGTGGATTTGCAACAGGTGGCGCATCATCAATTACGGATACTTTAAGCGGTTTCGGTACATCAAGTGGTGTTGTAACAGGTGGTGCGTCATCAATTGGTGCAATTGCCGATGTTGCAAGTGCGACAGCTTACGGTGTTGGTACTGCAAATGGTTACGGTATTGGCATGCAAAACGTAGTAATGCCGGTAGCTGGTATTTTATCAGGTTGGGGCGGTATCATGACTGCTGCTGCTCCTTACTTGGGTGAATATGGTTTGCCTGCAATCGTTATGGGTAACTTGATGCAAGGTACTTCATCAGCAGCCTTATCAGCTTATCAAAGTGTATCTTCAAACATTTTGGCTAATGCTGATACAATCCTTTCTAACAAGGTAAGAAACATTGAAACTGTATGTAAAATGCTTGATACACAAGGTGAAATTGTTAGAAAAATGTTAAAAGAAGGTATGGATTCTGATTCAAAAGCAATCCAAAACTTATAGTTGAAGAAATTCGGTAATGGAAACACGTACATACTTAAGAGTAATAATTTACAAATTATTTGTAAATAACGTATTTATAAAGACTTTGACCTCGATTGTAAATTTTTATTACAATTTGTGGAGTTTTTTGCCTGCAAAGCTAAAGTTTAAGAAATCTATGCCGATAACATATTCGGATATGAAGAGAAACATCGTTTTCTTGAGTATCACGGGTGATAAGATAGACTGTACATGATTAAGACATGTTACAAACTTTTCAAATCATGCTAAAACATAGGCAATTATTGGAAAGAACATGTTTTTAAATATGTGAAGGTCAATCTATAAAGTTAAAAAGGAGTGAACGATATGTTCCAATCAGAAACTTTACAGACTAACTTCAAAAGACTTATGAACTTCTTTGCTTATACAAGGAACTATTTCGCAAGAAATAATCCTATAAAAGCAATGGCAGACGATATAGTTAATGCACTAAAAGAAGCTTTAACAGTACGTAAAAAGTTAAAAATGGCGCAATACAGACTAAATTATCATAAGTATCAATTCAACCGTATGGAAGCCTTGATTGCAGAAAACAATCAACACAACTTCTTGAAAGGCAAGAACTTAAACGAAACCAGATAAAGGGATAAAACAATGGGTTTACTTACAGCTTCAATGAGAATGTTCACTTTGAACTCACAAAGATTGGATTTGGAATACAAAATTCAACTTGTTTCTCAAGCTAAAGCGGATTTGACAGTACAAGATGCACAATTGATTAACGCAGGTACAGACTTGAGTGCAGATAGTCCTGTTCTTAAGCAATTAGAGGCAAGAAAAGAAAGATTACATTTGTTGGAAAAGAAATTAGATCAGCAAATGATGCAATATCAATCTCAGTTGAAAATGGTTGAAACTGAATTGAAATCTTGTCAGAACCAATTTGATAAGAATGTTGCAACCTCTTGCGGTTACCAATAGAAAGATTTAAAAAAAATGGCGCTTGTCCACAGGACAAGCGCCATTTTTTCATGCTTGCCTTAATTGACAAAGGTCTAAAAATACGATAAAATGGTATATTATAGCAATAAGATGAGAGGAGAAATAATTAACAATAGAATACAATGTCATTCTGAACTTGTTTGACAAAGCGAACAGGCGAAGTATGAGCCTTGTGAGCCTGTCCCCCGTGTGACAAAATCTCATGTTTTAAAATCTAAAACAAAAATATTTACTAAATAAAATAGCCGTGATAAAATGAAGAAAAAGAGGTGAAATATGATTAGAAGATTAAAACAAATTTTTAATATACAAAACGAATATCGTTCTGAACTTGTGGCAGAAACGCATAAAAGATACCGCAACATATTGAAAGCCTTCACACTTGCCGAAGTACTAGTTGTAATCGGTATTATTGGTGTTGTATCAGCGCTAACTATTCCAAATTTGCAACAAGGTACAAATTCAAAAGAAGTAATTACAAAGGTAACAAAAGCAAAAGCAACAATTGACGAGGCTTATGGTCGTGCTATTGCGACTTATGGTGATCCTTGTCTTTGGACAAAAGGTCAAACAACGGCAGCTGCTCAAGCTGCGGTTTGGTATAACCGTATATTTGAAAATTTAAAAGTGGATAAAGATTGTGGACTTGTGGATAATACTAATAGGACTTGTTGGGATTCAACTTCAAATTTTGGCAATACTTACTATAAAGTTAAATTAGCTGATGGAACATCAATGGCAATGAGTGCAAATACAGGTGTTATAGCATTGGGATATAACTGTGGAAGTTATGGCATTGCATATAGTTTTTCTATTGATATTGATGGACCAAACAAAGGTTCTGGAAATGATTGTGATGATATATACACATTAAGTTATAATGTAACATCTTTTCTTGGTGATTATTCTGGAAATCTTAAAAAGAACTCAGCCGAGTGTGCTGCTTGGGTATTGGATAAAGGCAATGCTGACTTCTTGAAAGCAGTAGGTAGTGTAGGTAGTTCCTTAAGGTGTAAAAATGGTAAATACTTGGATTGGTCTAACAATACAACTTGTAACTAAGAATTTGAAAAATAACCACAAAAGGCGAGGTTTTTACCTCGCCTTTTGTGGTGTATAAATATTCAATTTAATATCTAAAGAAGAGACCCTGAAATAAATTCAGGGTGACATTAGAATTGAATATAAAACCTTATGTCATTCTGAACTTGTTTGACAAAGTGAACAGGCGAAATATGAGCCTTGTGAGCCTGTCCCCCGTGTGGCAGAATCTCATGGTTGTAGAGACCTTGAACAGTCTTGGTTTATTCAGGGGGTCGACAGAGTAATGTCAATCTAAATGTCATTCTTTCGGGGGCTCTTTGTTTTTTCAATGATTAATCAACCTTTTTCATTTGTAAACAACTTTACATCAATTCTTTTCTTGGTATAATTTAAACAAAAGTAATTAGAAAAGGTGAAAAAATGAAAATCGAATTAGAAAAACAAGAACACAATGTAGTAAAATTTAACATCGAAATTCCTGCAAAAGACGCAGTTGAAGCATATAACAGAGCTTCTCAACGAATTTCTCAACACGTAAATATTCCAGGTTTCAGACGTGGTAAAGCTCCTAGAAATGTTATTGAACAACACGTAGGCGCTGATAGAATTAAATACGAAGCATTGGAAGGCTTATTACCAAAGGCTTTTCAACAAGCTATTCAAGATAATAAATTAGACGTAATCTCTCAACCAACAGTTGATTCTTACGATTTTAATGTAGGCGAAGATTTAAAATTAACTGCAACAGTTGAAGTTAGACCAGAATTTGAATTAAAAGAATACAAAGGTTTAACAGTTGATGTTGAAGAATATGTTATCCCAGAAGATGCTTATCAAAAATCTTTAGATAATATGTTAGACAGAGCTGTAACATACGAATTAGTTGTTGACAGACCTGCAAATAAAGAAGATTTAGTAAAATTCGACTTTGAAGGTTTTACAAACGGTGAAAAAATTGAACACGGTGACGGTAAAAACTACACATTAGATTTAGCTCATTCTCGCTTTATCCCTGGATTTGCAGAACAATTAGTTGGTCATTCAGTTGGTGAAGAATTTGAAATTAACGTAAACTTCCCAGAAGATTACCACGAAGAAAAATTAAAAGGCGCTCCTGCAACTTTCAAAATCAAAATCCACGAAATCAAACAAAAAGTTCGTCCAGAATTAAACGATGAATTTGCTAAGAAAATCGGTTTTGATAACGTAGAAGCTTTAGAAAAAGATATTAAAGACTTCTTGCAAAAAGACAAAGAAGAACGTGATAGACGTAAAGCTGAATTGGCAGTGTTTGACAAAATCTTAGCTGATGTTCAAATTGATGTTCAACCTTCTATGATTGAAAGAGAAGAACAAATGTTATTAGCTGATTACAAACAACGCTTAGCAAGTCAAGGTTTCACTTATGAACAAGCTGTTGCTCAACAAGGCGAAGATGAAATTATTGATTCAATTAAAGCAGATGCACTAAAGAGAATTAAAAATACTTTGGTTATCGACAAAATTGCTAAGTTGGAAAATATTTCAATGGATGCAAACGATATGCAAGGCAAAGTCGCTGAAATGCAATCAGCTTATGGCTTAGACAAAACAGAAGTTATGAAACAATTAGCAATGAACCCAACAATGTTAAGCTCAGTTTCACAACAAATTATCAGCGAAAAAGTTACAGATTTCTTGCTTAAAAATAACACAATGAATTATGTAGCTCCAAAAGCAGACAAGAAAAAAGCTAAAAAGGCTGAATAGGCAGTTTTTATGTCATACTGCACTTGTTGCGGTATCTTGAAAGAGACCCTGAACTAAATTCAGGGTGACAAAGAGATAAAAACAAAATATAATGTCATTCTGAACTTGTTTGACAAAGCGAACAGGCGAAGTATGAGCCTTGTGAGCCTGTCCCCCGTGTGACAGAATCTCACAAATAAAGAGACCTAAAACTAAATTTAGAGTGACAGAAAAATTCGACGAAAAAATAAATATAATTTATAATATATAGAAAGGAAATACTTAAAATGAGTTTTGTACCAGTAGTTATTGAACAATCAAGCAGAGGCGAACGTTCATTTGACATCTTCTCAAGATTGTTAAGAGAAAGAATTATCTTTTTAGGCACTCAAATTGACGATATGGTTGCAAATTTAGTTGTTGCACAATTGTTGTTATTAGACAGTGAAAACCCTGAAAAAGATATTATGTTATACATCAACAGTCCGGGAGGTTCTGTAACAGCTGGTTTTGCAATCTATGATACAATGCAACACATCAGAGCTGATGTTTCTACTATCTGCTTAGGTCAAGCAGCATCAATGGGTGCTTTCTTGTTATCTTCAGGTACAAAAGGAAAACGTATGGCTTTACCTCACTCAAGAGTATTGATTCACCAACCTTTAGGTGGCGCTCAAGGTCAAGCTACAGATATCGAAATTCAAGCTGCTGAAATTATCAGAATTAAAAAATCATTGAATGAAATTTTGGCATCTAACACAGGTCAATCAATCAAGAAAATTGAAAAAGATACAGACCGTGACTATATCATGACACCAACAGAAGCATTAGAATACGGTATGATTGATAAAGTTGTATCAAGAGATGCTTTAAAGTAGGAGAAAATAATGGCTAAGCACGATGATAGCAGACTAAAATGTTCATTTTGTGGTAAAACTCAAGACCAAGTTAAGAAATTAATCGCTGGTCCTGAAGTTTATATCTGCGATGAATGTGTAGAGTTATGTAATGAGATTTTAGACGAAGAATTCTTTGAAAATAAAGAAAAAGAAGGCGCATCTAAAGAAAAATCTGGAAAATCAGCTGAAAAAGCAATTCCAAAACCTCATGAAATTAAAGCATACTTAGACGAACACATTGTTGGTCAAGACGATGCGAAGAAGGTGCTTGCCGTTGCTGTATATAACCATTACAAACGTCTACGTCACAACAAAGACGAGGACAAGGAGAAAAACCCTGTTGAAATTCAAAAATCTAACATTTTGTTAGTTGGTCCAACAGGTAGTGGTAAAACTTTATTGGCACAAACTTTGGCTAAGTTACTAGATGTTCCGTTTGCAGTAGCAGACGCAACAACTTTAACAGAAGCTGGTTATGTTGGTGATGATGTTGAAAACATTTTATTAAGATTGTATCAAAATGCAGAATTTGACGCTCAAAAGGCTGAAACTGGTATTATCTATATTGATGAAATAGACAAAATTGCTAGAAAATCTGAAAATACATCAATTACAAGAGATGTTTCTGGTGAAGGTGTGCAACAAGCATTATTGAAGATGATTGAAGGTACGGTTGCAAATGTTCCACCTCAAGGGGGAAGAAAACACCCTCATCAAGAATTTATACAAATTGATACAAGCAATATTTTGTTTATTGTCGGCGGTGCTTTTGTTGGCTTAGACAAGATTATTGAAAGACGTTCTGATGACGGAACTTCTTTAGGATTTGGTTCAAAACCAGCTTTAACAAAGGCTGAAAAAGAAGCTGAAGAATCTAAAATGTTGAAGAAATTACAACCAGAAGATTTGTTAAAATTTGGTTTAATCCCAGAATTTATTGGTCGTGTTCCTGTTTATGCAGTTCTTGATCAATTAGATGAAAAAACATTAAAGATGATTTTGACAGAACCAAAGAACGCTATTATCAAGCAATATCAATGCTTGCTTAAAATGGACGGCGTTGATTTGGAATTTGAACCTGATGCAATTGAAGAAATTGCGAAGGAAGCTATTAAACGTAAAACTGGTGCTCGTGCCTTACGTTCTATCGTTGAAGAACTTATGCTTGATGTTATGTATGATGTTCCAACAAAAGAAGACATCAAAAAGTTTACAATTACAAAAGATATGGTTGTAAACCGCAACAAGGCTGAGTTAATTAAACTTCCAAGCAAAAAAGACAAAAAAGTAAAAGAAGAAATTGCATAAAATATGGCAAATCAACTACAAAAGACTTTAATTTTAATTGACGGACATGCTTTAGCATTCCGTCAATATTTTGCGTTAGAACGTACAGGAATGAAAACCTCTGACGGCACTCCAACTTGGGCAGTTTATGGATTTTTTAAATCAATTTTTGACTTGTTGAAAAACAATGATATTAAACCTGATGCGATTGCGGTTGCGTTTGATGTTGGCAGACAAACTTTCCGTGTTGAAAAATATCACGAATATAAAGCTAATAGAGAGGCTATGCCTGACCCTTTGCGTACGCAATTGGGCTTAATTGTTGACGGCTTAAAGGCTTTCAATATTCCAATTTATACAAAAGAAGGTTTTGAGGCTGATGATGTAATCGGTACTATTACGGCAAAAGCGGCGAAATTAGGTCACAAAACCCTTATTTTAACTGGTGATCAAGATTCTTTCCAATTGATTGATAGAGATGGCTTAGTTAAAGTTTTAATTCCATCAAAAGGCGAATTGATTGAGTATGATTGGTACAAGGTTCACGAAAAATTAGGTGTATGGCCAAGCCAAGTTATTGACTATAAAGGTTTACGAGGGGATACCTCTGATAATATTCCAGGTGTTAAAGGTATTGGTGAAAAATCTGCTCAAAAACTTTTGACAAGATATTCTCGATTAGAGGATATTCTAGATGATATTGAAAATATTCCAGAAAATGCGATAAGAAATAGGCTTAAAGCAGGTATTGAAGATGCAAAATTGAGCAAATATTTGGCAACGATTGTTAGAAATGTTGATATTGATTTCGATTTTGAAGATACAAAGGTTGAATTGCCAGAGATTTCGCAGGTTGTAGAATATTTGAAAAAAATGCAGTTTTACAGTTTTGTAAAAAATATTGATAATATTTTATGCACATTTGACAAAAATTGTGACGAATTACCTGTAAAACCTCAAGTGACAGAGCAAAAAGAGGATAAACCTCTTGTGCAATTTAAAGAAGATAACACTCCTCAAATGCAGTTGGGCTTGTTCGCAAGTGTTGTAAAAGAAACTGTTGAAACTGAAACTTACGATAGCAAAACGATTTCTGATGTAAACGAATTAAACAATACAGTTCAAGAATTATTGAAAAAAGAAGAAATTGCACTAACTTTTGTTTCTGATTTTGAAAACGCTGTAACAATTGATTTAATTGGTTGTGCGATAGCTTACAAAGATGAAAACGAGAAAATACAATCTGTTTATGTTGCAAATAAAGACGGCTTAATTGAGGGATTAAAACCTGTTTTTGAAAATGAAAACATTAAAAAATACACATATAACGCAAAAAATGACATAAATATTTTAAAATCAATTGATATTGATTTGAAAAATATTAGTTTTGATACCGTTTTAGCAAGTTATATCAAAAATCCAAATCGAAGTCACGACCTAAACGCTCAAGCATTAGATTATATCAATCATATTTCTTTTGAATTAGATTTCCCAACTAAAAAAACGAAGTTTGCTCAACTTCCACAAACAGATTTGATAACTTATGCTCAAGATAACGCATTTTCAATTTATAAATTGACTCAATTTTGGTTAAAAGACTTGTCTCCAGAAGAATTGAAACTTCATGACGAAGTTGAATTGCCACTAACTCACATTTTGGCTCAAATGGAATATGATGGTGTTGCGCTTGATGTTGATTATATGAGTGAGCTTTCTGAATATATGACACAAAAAGCAGAAGATTTACAAGCTAAAATATACGAAATTGCAGGAGAAGAATTTAATATCAATTCACCAAAGCAAGTTGGCGAAGTTCTTTATGAAAAGCTAAATATTCAATTGAAGAAAAAACGTGGCAAGGCAAAACCTTCTACAAATGTTGAAGTGCTTGAGGAATTAGCATCTGAATACCCAATTTGTAGATATTTAATTGATTATAGAAAATATACAAAGCTAAGAACTACCTATACAGACGCTTTACCTCTTTTGGTAAGTTTAAAAGATAGAAGAATTCATACAACTTATAACCAAACGGTCACTGCAACAGGTCGCTTGTCGTCTTCAAATCCTAATTTGCAAAATATTCCGATCAGAACTGAAGAAGGCAACAAGTTGAGAAACGCTTTTATTGCTGAAAACGAAAATGATTTTATTTTGTCATCAGACTACTCGCAGATTGAATTACGCTTGTTAGCTCATGTTTCGGGCGATGAAAACTTGATTTCAGCGTTTAATTCTGATGTTGATGTGCACAGTCTAACAGCTTCAAAGGTTTTTGATGTTCCTGTTGAGCAAGTTACAAAGGAGATGCGTTATAAGTCAAAAGCAGTAAATTTTGGTATTATTTACGGACAAACTCGCTATGGATTAGCAAAGGCGCTTGATATTCCGGCACAAGAGGCGCAAAACTTTATTGATAAATATTTTATGACGTATCCAAAAGTTAAAGATTATATGGAAAATACTGTGGCTTTTGCTTATGAACACGGTTTTGTAGAAACAATTTTTGGAAGAAAACGCTATTTACCAGAATTAGCAAGCCCAAATAGAATGATTAAAGAGTTTGCAGAGCGTGCTGCGATTAATCAACCGCTTCAAGGTACTGCTGCAGATTTAATCAAAATGGCTATGATTAATGTAGATAAAGTGTTTAAGGAAAATAATTTAAAATCAAAAATGGTTATGCAGGTACACGATGAACTTGTGTTTGAAGTTGTTGCAGATGAATTAGAACAAGTTAAAACTCTTGTAAAACAAGAAATGCAAAATGTTGCAAACCTAAAAGTGCCGTTATTAGTTGATATTAATTGGGGTAAATCATGGAAAGAACAATAAAATTAATTTTAATATTTTGCGCTGTAATCTTTTCTGGTTCAGCTTTTTGTGCAGAACAAATTATAGTTCAACCGTTGTCAAATTTGAACGCAACTCAAACTATTAATGTTAACAGAGAAACAACTCAACCTGCGGTTTCGCCAACCGTTCCACAAATGATTCCGTTTGAAAAATGTACTAAAAAATATATGGTGCCAGTTGATAAATTATACTTTTTAGCACTTGCAAGTATTAATGCTAACAAATTTTTTATAGATGAAATTCAATCTAAAAATGGCTATATTTTATTTAGAGCAGCAAACAGAAATTTTATGGTGTCTGTTTCAAAAGTTGATGCAAAATCAGCTATCATAAAAGTTGTACCAGCTGACAACAACTACTTTTTCCCTTTGGGAATTTTGACAAATTTCTATAAATATATTGATTTAAACATTAATACACCGATTGAAAATTTAGGCTAATTATTTTGACTTTTTTCATCTTGTTTGATGAAATTGCAAAGTTCTTCAAGTCTTTTGTCTTCCATTGCGTCGATAAGGTCTTGAATATCTTTTATTTTACCTAGTGCAAAGCCTGTTTCAGCAAGAAGTACGCAGTCGTTGCAAAGTCTGTATTCACCGTATTGAATTGAACCTGCGTAAGATTTTGTTTGACCGCAGCAAGAGCAATCAAAGTATTCTTCTTCAAGTTCTGGGCGTTCTTCCAAGTCGTCTAATCTCATTTGTTCTACGACTTGTTGCATTTCTTCTACAATTTCTTCTCTACTTTTCATCAATTAACTCTTTCATATCTTTAATTGCTTTGTCTAAACCTGCAAAAATGGACTTTGAAGTTATGCTATGACCTATATTAAGTTCAGAAACCCCATGAATTTCCATTAATTTGCTAACATTTACATAATTAATTCCGTTACCTAAAATAACCTTTAAACCGAGTGTATTTGCTAAAACTGCGCTTTCTTTTAGGTCGTTAAATTCTTTGTCATAATTTCCTGTTTTGAAGGCTTCCGCAAATTTTGCTGTATTAAGTTCTACGTAATGCATTCCAGCTTTGTATGCGCTATGAACCTGTTCAATTTGTGGGTCAATCAAGACGCAAGCAAGAGAACCTTCGTACATTAAAGGCACCATAAAATCATTAATTTCTGTTTGATACTTCAAAACATTAAAACCTTTTGAAGGTGATTGTTCGTTTGTCTCTGGAACAATACAAACAATGTCGGGAACACAGTCTATTGCGTGTTTTTGGTATTCTTTTGACATCGGAATTTTTAGGATAAATCTTGTTCTTAGATGTGCTTTCAAATTTTTAATATCATAAGTATTTACGCTATTAACAAGGTCTGAAACGTAGGCTATAATACCGTCAGCGCCAGAGCGTTCACAATATCTTGCGCATTTCAATAAATCGGGTTCGTTTCCGCCGATTGAATTTCTTAAATTTGCTAAGTAATTGATGTTAACATTTAAAAGCATTGCTTAAATTTTTTAACCTCGTTTGTAATTTTTTATTTGTAATAATGCAGTGTAAGATGGCATTATTGTAACTTTTTCAGTTTTATCTTCTGAGCTTGAAACTTCTTCAACAGCCTCAAATAAATCGGGTACAACCTTGATTTTTTCAGAAGGTACTCCAGCGTATTTCAATCTTAATGCCATATCATTAGCTCGAATACCAGATGTGACAATGGTTTTTTCTGTATCCTTTAGCAATTCAAATTCTGCGTCCCATAGCCAAGAAACATCTCTGCCGTCTGCAAAATTGTCGTTTATTGCTATTAATATTTTAGAACTTAAATCAACAGTTTTCAAGACCTCACTAGCACCAGCAGGATTTTTGATAAGTTGAATAATGGTTTTATGTCCGTTAAATTCAGTCTTTTCAGCTCTTCCAAACATTGCTTTGTAAGTGTTTAAAGCGTTTTGAATTTCTTCCTGCTTGTATCCGATTTCTAAAGCCATTGAAATTGCAGCAAGTGCGTTATAAGCATTGTATAAACCGATTGAATCGAAGGTGTAATGAGTTTCTTCGCCGTTGTGAAGAACTGAAATTTCAATGTAATCGTTGAAAATTTTTGCGTTACCTTGATAATTGCATCTTGGACGTTTGTAACCGCAAGAGCAGTAATAATGACCTTGTTGAGCATAAAAACGCTTTGAATATTCTAAAGGTTTTCCACAAATACAGTTGAACATTTCGGCTGGGGCATGAGAAATTGTGTGGGTTTCTGCAAATTCTATGTTTTCAAAACCATAATATAATTTTTTGTTATCGTGTCCTAAATTTGCAACAAGTGGGTCATCAGCGTTTAAAAGTAGCACTAAATCTTTGTTTTTGTCGATTGCTGATTGAATTTTTTTTGCCGTTGTGTCAAGCTCGCCGTATCTATCAAGTTGGTCACGGAATAAGTTTGTTACAACTAAATAGTCTAACTTCATATAATCGTAAAGTTTTGAAAGGTATGCTTCGTCTGATTCTAAAACGCAGTTGTCGTAACGCTTTGACGGCACAACATTTGTCGCAAAAACATTTGCAATCCCAGTCAACATATTTGCACCTTGAGCGTTGTGTATAACTTCTTTGTTATTCGCCTCTAAAATTTGTGCAATAAGTCCAGCGGTTGTTGTTTTGCCGTTTGTGCCTGTTACTGAAATTTTTTCGTGCAAAATGTATTTAGAGCAAAAGTTTAAAAAATCAGGATTAGTTTTTAGCGTAAACATTCCAATAAAAGAAGTTCCGCTAGAACGTCCAACGATTTTAATAAGTAGCTTAATCAACCTAGCCAAGAAGATTGATATATAAAATTTTAATCTGTTCACAAATTAATTCTTTCTAAGTATTTCAATTTTTTATTTTTACTATATAATACATATACTAATATAATATAAAAAAGAAGAATAAAGAAATGAGTTATATATTTGTAATATTTTTTATACTTGAATTATTTGCCGTAATCGTTTTATGTGCAGGCATTATGCATATAGATAAAAAGGTTAATGCCTTGACTGAAAGGTTTAAAGTAAATCGTCATACGTTAAAATTTAAACTTAGAGCGATTTATGATGTGGCAAGTTCATTTAAATGTCAAATGAAACAACAACAAAGAGAATTTTTAAAACGTAGACGAGAATTCTATAGAAACATTATCAAAGGTACTTTGGTAGGAATTTTGTTGTTTTTCTTCAAAAAAACAAAGTTTAAGAAAAAAATTCTGTTAGCAGAATTATTATTAGTTATGTATGATACCTTTAGGGCGGATTGTCTCGTCTAATCTTGTATGATAAGAGATTATATGTTACAATAAGCTCAAAATTTAAGAAAGTAGAGGTTCAAAATGTGCAACAAAAGAGACGATTTTAGTTTTGGAATAGGAATTTTAGCAGGCGTTGTCAGCGGTGTAATTGCAGGTGTTCTTTTAGCTCCTAAAAAAGGTGAAGATTCTTGCAAGGAGCTTGAAAAAACAATTAAAAATTTGATTGAAACTCAAGCACCAAATGT
>ERZ1035037.251-NODE-251-length-19379-cov-113.967243_pt1 | contig 19379 bp, 26 predicted proteins | sample MGYA00520618_ERZ1035037 | MGnify/ENA primary metagenome ERZ1035037 (study PRJEB33766, sample SAMN09781741) | gut metagenome | biome: gut microbiome | host: Homo sapiens | place: Madagascar | study: EMG produced TPA metagenomics assembly of the PRJNA485056 data...
AAGCAACTTGTGCTGGCTCATCATGAATAGTTGTTTTGAAATACCCATATTTTTCACATGTGTCTTTTCTGATCCCTCTGGCTCTAAGAGTGTCTACCACCATATCAGTCAAAGGAATACAGCCTTTGCATCTATGTCTACTTTCTGCCTTGTCTTCCATTTCTTCTGCATCTCCTTCATAGTGATATGTATCGCAGGAAAAGCAGTAAGTGTGTCCATCGGAATAAAGACACAATGCATCATGCGAACCACAATCAGCGCAGGGTAAATGCGCTTGTACTAGCGTACTCTGCATAATTCACTGGAATATATTCTCCTTTAACCCTTGCAACATCAGCATCACGGAAATCAGTTTTGAAGCATCCAAGCAAATCATTCACGGCTTTTTTCTGTACATCCGTTTCTTCTCCACCAGTAGGAACATCCACAAACACAATGATAGACGTTTCTTGAGGATCAACATACAGACCACCAACTGCCATCTGTTCTCTGCCCTGTTCAACATGCCCATCACGATGAATCACGTAGTGGTAGTCTACATCAAAATCACCTCTACGGCGTGCATCACTGTATAATGCGTCTCCATCTTTGTTTTGAAGATCAATATCAGCTACAATGATGAGATCCGTCATGCTCCTATTTCTAAATTTAATCTTTTTCACGTTTTTCACCTCTTACATAAATATCTTTTTCGCTCATCCCTTTCTTCGGCTCAGACAACCAGTCTAAAGGTATGTACTTATCTGCATATACAAACCCATGTTTTTCACACCAGTCTCCGTAAGATGTCTTGCTCCCTTTACGAATCTTTGTCCGTGAATTGGAAAAGACAAACCTAATATCCAGATCTGGATGTTGTTTCTGAATTAGAAGGTGCTTCTGTCTATCAGCAACAGAAAACAATCCCTTTGTCTCTACAATAATTCCATTGCCTAAGACAAAATCAGGGGTGTAATGATGAAGAACAGGTGCAGAAGTATAGTCTACCCTATGCTTTTCATAGGAATACTCTGCTCCTGCATTGTTCAATTCATCAATCACTCTTTCTTCTAGCCCAGACCGATAAGATTCATTGACCTTTCTACTCCACCCTCCATGTCGGCTAAAGTAAGGCAATATTAGAAATCTCCCTCTTCATCAAATGGAGATCCATCATCTTCTACATCTGGCTTAGTAGTCGCGGTATCTTTATCGTATTCACCTTCAACTGTAGAATCATACCCTTCTTCGTTCGTACTAAATCCAAGGGACGCTGCATCATTACCGCCGTATGGGATGTATTTAATAACCTGTACACCACGGAGATAGCATGCCAGCCCATTGTTATTGTTAGACATCCAGTATGGAGACAGCGAGAAGGCAACACGAATGATGGAACCATTCCCAAGATTAGACGCTTTAATCGGATGACCTTTCGCATCAACAACTGGAATAGTACGGGTCATCTCTTCCCCAGCTTTTGTCTTGTAAGTCTTTTTCGCCTTGAATTTGAAAGTGATCGTGCCATCATTCAGGGTATGCATACCAAGAGAGGGTTCAGAACTCCACTTCTTACCTGGCTTCAGTTCATAGGATTCTTTAGCCTTTTCAAACTCCTGTTCCAGATATGCCTTAAATTCTTTGGTAGTCTTTTCATCAAAAGTAATCTGAATAGAATAACCAAGTTCCTGTCCTTCATACGTTTCTACTTTACGAAGGAAAGCATAGCGTGCTTCACCTTTCGGGGTAACACCATTTACAAACTGTCTTTTTACGTTAGCCATAATTTTTTCTCCTTAGTCAAATTTGTTTACAACTGTATTATCAGAAATTTTAACAAGTACACCCATTGCGACCGCTTCACCTGCATAAATTCTACGAAGCTCTGGGGAAGTATTTGTACAGAAGACACCCAGCTGTGCTGCCCCTACCACGGATGTAGGAGAGACAATCAGCAACTTCTTCTCCATAAGTCTTGCTCCATTCAGTATAAGGGCGTACCCAGCAGGAACTCTCACTCTGCCAAAATGGACGTAAGCGTTTGCATCAATCGTCATTGTCTGTGTTGCTTTGAAGATGAATGCACCATTCACAAGTTCTACAACGACTTCTTTACCTACTTCAAGATGGGGAATACGTGGCACTCTAGGTTTCTTTGTTACGACTTTCTTTTCTTTTGCCTCTGTCATAATCAACAGCTCCTTTCTCCATAGCTTGCCCCAATTAAAAATGACTTAGCGTTAGGGCACTGTGACAAGATTTCTTTACAAAATGCTCTCCACTCGGGTAACTTGTGATTGTGTCTCTGTTTAAGGATCGTTTTAAGCTGTCTATAGTTAGTAGTAACCCGTGCAGTCAATTCAAGACCGACAGGGCAGGAATAAACCAACTGCAAAAATGAAGATTCACTCTGTTCCTCTCTAAACTGCTTCTGCAATTCTTCCAGTCTCTTGATAATCTGCGGATCAGTGTAGGGTGTGAACGCTGTATCAAGTTGCATCTTAGACAATCTGTGCATAGTAGACTGACTAGACACAATCTGTGCAAAGTGGTAACGTTCAAACTCTGTCCACATTTTGATCGTGCAAGTCAAATCAAAAGACACGATAATTCCACTAAGGAAATTATCGTGTCCTTCACTACTTTCTCTGCTTGCTAATGAAACAGCTCGCTTCCAGTCGAGATCATCAATGTAACGGTGCTGTGCATCAAAGTCCAAAAAGGCTTTCATTGGATAGCCAGAAGCTCTAATGCTATTATTCATATCGTAGACCTGAAGATTTGTAATTCTCATTCGTTGTCTTCCTCCTCTGCAAGATCTTTAAGCTGATTTGCATACCATGCGATCTTTCCGGCTGTCTCAGCTTTGTCTCCCTTACGGCCATAGCGATATGCGTATTTCAGGATGTTCCCCCAAAGGAATCCCTCATACTGCTCCCGATGCATAAGATGATTGATAATGTCAATAGCTTCAGGCAGTCCTTCGACTTTGTAATGAGCTGGATTGACGGCATCCTCAACTTTCTTATTGAGAGCATCTTCCATGCGTTCGATAGTGCCTTCAGCCTTGTCCTTAAAATAATCACCCCAAGGTGCAATATTATTATGAATATTGTTATCAATCACACCAGCAATCTGTCCCATTTCTTCGTCATCTCCTTCTTCTTTATGAGTAATATCATAGTCAGGCTGTGGGTATAAAATATTAAACTTGCCTTCAGGTGTGTAGTATTCACAAGAGTTGAAAGACCTAGGGACTATCCCTGTCCAGTATACTTGAACAGGATATTTATTCATTTCAGGGGCTGCAATGTGTGTCACTACGCCCTCACCAAAATGCTTAGAGATGACATGATCTCCTACCTTGAACTCCCCGACTTTCAGGAAACAAATGTCAACATCAGGGGCATTGAAGCGGACATTGTAGCGACCTTCTGGAGTGAAGATGCTACGCTTAGAGCTGTTCTTCCACTGAACATGAATGGGGTAGATGTACAAGTCGTTGTCATCAACATCAATTACAAAGCCTTCGCCAAACCTTTTGGAATAAACATCATCACCTACATGAAACATAGTTACTCCTCCTTCTTTTTGTAAAATCTTCCATTTTTGAATTTCTCCTTTTGCCAATCAACTAATTTGTAATTGATCTTCGTCACAATAGCTGTACAGTCCGAACAGCAGAGCTTGTAGACATTTCCGTATGTAGACACACTCGGTTTATATGGCTTGCTGCAATACCTACAGTGTCTTATTCCTTGTTCTTGCTCTCTGTCCCAGTATTTGTTTGAACAATCAACACAACAAAAATGGGAAGTTGATTCAAATCCTTTGTACGGATGAAACAACTTCCCACATTCCCAACACTTCCATAAACATGTTTTGTTTCTGACTTGATTGGTGTATTTCTTCCACTCAAGTTCATTTGAAATTACAACTCTCAATAGACACCCCACTCCTTTTGTTGATAGACACAACCTTGTTCTGGGAAGACAAACAGAAATGGTGTCTTCTCCATAGCATGTCACAATTAAAATCAGGAATCCTATAAGGATGATTTTTAATAATAATTATTAAAAACAATAAAAAAATCCCATATAAGTAATATCTATAGAATATTCTATAGGTATTATTTATATGGGAACTATTAACAATTATCAATTTAAGTTTCATCACTAGGAATCTAAGAGAATACTTTAAGTATTCTCCTCTTCTCCATAGCATACCACAATTACATTTTGTTCAATTTGTCTTTGTTCTTAATACAAAAAGCATGAATCAGATCTCTTAATACTTGTGAAGGTTTGACACCACATCGCATACACGTTCCATACAATCTATCTTTCTCTCTTTCTGTAATGCGAATTTTTATTTCCGCATTTTTATATGAATCATCTTCCATCATGTTCTCCTTTCATAATAAATTTCTTTTCCCTTCATTGCCCTCACAAAATTCTTCAATCAACTTTCTGATTACTTTTGATGGTGTCATTCCCATGTTTTGGCAAATCTGATAAAATTCTTGCTTGTCTTTATTATTTATCCTCACACGTACTGAACACTCTTTAATATCTTTGTCTTCAATTTTCTGCATATTTTCCTCCTTTGACAACATGAACACGCCTATATTGTAGCATAGGCGTGTTGTCGTGTCAATATGTTCCTACATTAGTGAAATACATAAAGACTATCAAGCACCTGTCTGATGTCTAATTTTCCTTCGGATGGTGGACATGGCAGTGGTTTATCCTGTGTTCCTACTGCTGTTTTCATGTCTTCATAGAAATTTTGAAGTACATCATTCTCTTCATACATCTTCACGAATGCTTCTCTGACAGTGTGAAAGAGGGTGTCTGCCTGTGCAGGGGACGTAGCATAGGAATCATGGATCATGCTGAAATGGTGAATCCCCTTGTCAAGACACATGTTGATAGACAACTGCAAGTGTGCTGCATCCATTGAGTGAATAAAGTTTGGCGCAATCCCTTGTGTCTGTTTCTTTTTTGCAACATTCCCTGTTTCTTCTGGCACATAGAAGTTTTTAGTGAGATTTAAGAATCTCATTTTCACCTTCTTGACGTGTGTCTCCATATAGTTCTGCTGAATAGGAAGCCCCATTGGTGTATTCCATGTAACGACATCCCCTGTCTTGCATACAATCGCGGAAATGTCTTGTAACCACTTCATTCCAATGAATGCCTTGACAACAGTTTGAGAAGCTGCTTGCCAAATTAGTTTAGCCATGTAAAGTGCTAAAGTGTTCTTGCTTGCAGTAAACATGCTTCCCTTGTCAGTTCCGTACACATCATTTAGAGTGTCTTCTAAAATCTGCTCTTTGAATCCAAACTGTTTGGCACCGTATGCAAGGGTCATCACGCATCTTTTCGTGACTTTTCGATTTACGCCATAGGCAAGCCACTGTTGTGCAAGAGTTCTTGTCCCCCATTTCATCGTTTTCTCCCCAAATTTGTTGGTCATCCATGCATCAGAAGTACCATTTTTAGCGTTTTCTCGTAACATGACGTTCACTTTTTCTGCTACTTCACCGTAAATGTCCCTAGGTTTATCGCCAGGAATCAGATTTACGGATCGTCCACCAATTTCATCCCTAAGAGCTGCTGAAAAATGCTGTAATCCAGAGCAAGTCCCATCAAATGCTACAGGTACACCACAAGTCCACCCAATGACAGAGCCGTTGTGCTTGTCTTTGTAAGACAACATGTCCTTGTATTCAAAGCACCACCCAAGAAATTCTACAGGGCAATCAGAGTTAGCCCAAAATCCTTTGTCTTTCCCCAACGGGTCATCTGCTACTGACAAGATAGCTTCTTCATTGTCTTTCGTCCACTGAATCTGATCGTCAAAAGACACCTTGTCATTGCCGTAAAACTCACAACCTGCTACACGCATCCAGTATTCAGCTTTTTCATCAGTAGCGGCAGGGGTGTCTGTAAGCAGAATCAGCCCTTTTGTCAAATCATCCCCTTGAAAAGAGAATGCAGGGATGGGATAGACACGCCCTCTAAAGTCCATGTTGCATGGGAAGTATATTCTCTTGTAGGGAGCATATTCTTTAGCGATTGCAAGCATAGACAAACATCTAAGTGCCCTACCTTTCCGTGCGTTCTCACGATGAATCAGGTCAACTGCGAGCTTCTTATGCTCTTTCAGCTCTTCCTCTGTATAATCTCCTTCTAATCTAGGGAGCTTGTCATATGGCTGAAACTTTGGAATACCTGCAAGATCTCCACCATTCTTGACGATTTCTTCCACTACTTTCAGCACTCTAGTATTGATTTTCCATGGTGTAGACTGCACGGCATTTACTGCACGTAAGACACCAGTTAAATCTGTCTGTTTCAGCTTTTCTAAATACTGCGTAAAGAAGATAGTTTTATTCTTATGCAGTCTCATCAAAGGATATGCTGTCCGTAACTCGCCATAGTAACCACCATTCGTGTAGCTTGTCCATTCTTTAGGGGGAATAATCGTAGGAATTGCCCTACAAGTATTCTGCAATAATGCTACTTCATTGATATTCCATAAATCAATAAAAAGCTGGCTAGGGTTAAGTTTATCCATGCTTGTTCTCCCAGTGCCATGATTGATATGCACAATTTCAAATAAGGTGGTGGAAGACACAAGGCATTCAATCAACTTGCCACCTAATTTTATTTTGGCGGCGGTATTCCATTCAATCCAGTTAAATCCTGCTTCTGTCATTGCTTTGTGCTGAATGTAATATTTCTTGAAATGTTCACCTACACGTTTCTTTAATCCAGTATTTAATTCTTTCAGATTTTCAGGGTTAGAATTTTCAAAGGCTACAAGATTAGCATCATCTTCAATGCTTTCCCCAATACGTTTAGCGATGGTGCTGAGTTCATTTTTGCGGATAAAAACATAGTCCATTGTGCATGCCATTGTACTCAGAGCAAGAACGGCATAAAGGTGTGTATTATCATCATAGATCTGTGCTAACTGTTCCAACATGTTATGATAAGCTGCTTGTACACCACATTTTGGCTGCAATTCATATGTTACAAACTCACGAATGCTTTTAATAAACTTATCAGATGCGTAGTCCATCATGCCTTTCCCGACTTGTGTCTCTGTAGCTCTTCCGTTGCTACAACTGTTCTGTAAGACACGCTGTGCTGCTTCTTCTGCACGTGTCTTTGCACGCCTTTCCAGTTCAAGTTCATCCTTGAGAGTGATGTTTTCATAGTCCATGATATTTTCCTTTCTCTGAAAAAAAAAACATAAGAAAAAGAGAGAACGAAAAATGTTCTCTCCCTCTCTATGTGCCACAATTAAAATTGCTAGTCAATTTTGTACAAAATGCGACTATAACAATCCCAGTAGCATCCACTTTCATACTTATGGATATGTTCAGTAAACCCATCTGCACCCGTCTCGAGCAAGTACAGGGTGTCTCCATCCATCAGCTTATTTCCTAATTCTTCGTTGTCAATACAATCAAGGAACATAGGCGGTACATCTTTGAATGCACCTTCTTTAATAAGGAAATCTGCTAACTCCGCAGGATTTTTGATATATTCGTAGCCTTCATTTCTTCCTCTCTGTACCCATCCGATCTGCCCTGCCTTTGCTAAGGTAAGTGATTCCCAAATTCCCTCTTCAGTAAAGTCATCATAGACAAATGCTGCTTCTATGACTTGTGCAGTGAGATACATCATCTTATTTAATAACTTGATAATCTTGTTTGCATCCCATTCATCAATAGAGAGTGTGTAGAAAGCCGTTTTATCATTTTCTTGCGGCATATATACAGAGAGGTATCTTGCCCCCATTGCTGTATACGTTTTTACTTTCACGCCATTATTCAGTTCGCAATTCAGTTCCATCATGATAGTTACCCCCTTAATACTCCGTACCATCAGCATAAAATTCATAGTCTGCATCTTCGTTCATGAGCTGTTCTATGATGTATTCATCACTTGTGAGATAATCGCATTCTTCTTCAAGTGTCGTATATAATCTGGAACATTCTTCATCCTTCCATTCTTCCAGTGCCTTAACGAAAGGTGCATACTTTTCGTCTTCTTCCATTGGCACACCATCAATCAGAAGTTCAATATAGGTATTCCATTTGCGTGGGCCAGTATTGCTCCACGAATTATGAGACACTCTAACTTCTCCATACTCTCTGATTTCATCAAGGATACTTGCCTTATTTACATCCCCTTTCAAATCAAAGGCAAGGGCAACATTTATTGCTGCTTGTGCTGTCTCAAATTCCCCTGTAAATCCTGCACCTGCGTCCTGCGAATACAGGGCAAAAGACACACTGTCTTCATCCACATGGAAGAGGTGGTCAGCATACATAGTGGCTTCAAAATCTTCAAGCGTATATGCCCACCACTTCATTCCATCTACCCATGTGTACCGTTTACGTTCAAGCACTTTTTCCTGCACTTTCTTTTCCAGTTCATTGAACTTGTAAACTTTCTGTACTACTTCTCTCATGATTATCCCTTCCTTTCAAAACTGATCCCACTTACTGTGCAATTTCCAAGAAACCAAAGTCACATTCAACAAACCCATCACTCATAAGGGCATTAGCTAACTTGTCATAGTTCAGATAATCTTCTAAGGCTTCAAAGCTATCACCCCAAAATCCTTCTGCACCCAATTCTCTAATTAAGGCTTTCCAACTATTTTCTTCTCTCAACCAAATTAAGTTAGACGCAAGTTTTTCCAATACTTCTTCTAAGTCATCTTGTACGTACTCGAGATACTGCTCCACGATGATTTGTTCATAGTCTTCCAAGTCATCCAGTTCATCCTGTACTTCATCCGCTTTGAGATACGTCCAGCACTTATCATCCACCGTGATTTCTTGATGATACTTGTTGATTTTATTGAGAATATACTTATACATAGCCATTGCCATTCCACCCTTTCTTTTTAATCCTTTAGCCTGTCTCATCAGAACGTGGGCAGCTATCTCACGTTGACTAGACACACCCTCTCTTGTGCGTCTAGTTTCGACTTTATGCAATGAGTTCACCTGTCGTGATATCCACTACCTGTGCATGTAATACGTCCAGTCTGTAGTTTTTGTTGCTTGCCGCCCTCTTTACAAGGGCAAATGGAATAATTCCATGTGTTCTACAGTGTTCATCAATGAACCATCGAATGTGTCGCCGTGTTGTCATGCTGTATAGCCCCGTGATTTCAAGACTATCCAGTGTGCCCTTGATTACAAGGGTATTGTAAGAGTACATTTCATATTCTGTAGACACATTGTCCTTGTTTGTGTCTACCCATACCGTGTAATTTTTTGTTGTGTGCTTGCCTTTTTCGATGTTGAACCATTTAAGCATTTTCATCATCCCCACTTTCTTCATCTTCGTCATCTTTCATTCCTAACATTTCATAAATCCAATCTTCTTCAAACCAAAGAATGTCATTGAGTTCTGTTCTTTCAATACCATCTGGATAGCATTCTTCAATGAGATTGCAAAATTCTTCCCCTTTTCCTTTTACTTCAATGCATTCCGCCGTAGCCCCTGCACCTCCCCAAGATGTGCTAAGAATGTCATTAAAATTCATTTCTTCAAATACTTTCATAATAATTCCGTCCTTTCTTTTCAATTCTGTAGCTTGTCTCATCAGAACGTGGGCAGCTATCCCACATTGACTAGACACACCCTCTCTTGTGTGTCTAGTTTCGACTTTTAGTCTTTCTTTTCTACCGTAGCAATCAAGTAGTATTTTGGTATAGACAGGGTGCATGGATGTTCTTTTTCATATCTCAAATCAATTTTTGTTAGCCAATCAAAAGAGCATATATTTGCACCCTTTATTCCACTTTTCATCGGTGCAATGCACATTTCATTAAATGGGACTTCTGTGATGTTAAACGTATCATCCAATTCTTTCATGGCAATTCCTGTCACTTTACATGCACATGTCATGTAGTACTCAATAGCAGATTTAATTCTGTACAGTGGCAAGGATTCAAATGCGATGTAGTCCCCCCTTTTAGTCCAACGGTCAAATGCTAAAAATTTCACTGTCACTTTTCTTTCCATGATTTTTCTTCCTTTCTGAATGTGTTCCGTTGTTCCTACACGCTTAACAAAAAAATTTGATTCACCATCTCTTGATGGTTGGAATACCACTGTTTAGTACAATGGTTTAGAGACTAGATACAGCATGATTTCACTACCTTTCACCTACACCGTCCCATTTCATCATATGTGCTTGCCACGTCATCACAAGATACCTTGCTAGATGTTGTAAGCACACACTCTATGAGACTGTCCACTACTCAGCCCTGCCGTATATCGCAAGCTACTTTCATGACTTCTCAGTGTGTATCTTCACTGTCATGCTGCCACCGCTTTTCCCGATGACTTTCTTTTTTTCGTATGGTGTGAATTGATACTACGCATGCGGTAACTTCACCATTCGCATTTTTCAGCTATTCAGTTTTCAAAGAACCCCGATGATGTTTTGGGGTATCCCATCGCATCATCGTCAATCTTTCATTCTCAGTGGTATCACTTCCTTTCGTTCGTTCACTGTGCCTACATTGTAGCACGTTGTTCCTACATTGTCAAGAAGATTTTTCTTCAGGTTCTCTCTTTCGTCTTACCACTCAGTCGTGAATCTGTTGCCAGTCGCGTGCTCAATGTGCGGTGTTCTGAGTTCTTCCACCACGCTATCCGTACATGTTCTACAGATAGCATTTTCAGAATCGGGGCGGTGCTGCCTTGCGGCGTTCCGTCCGTGTAATCCTTGACTATCTAGATTGTATCACGATGTTCCTACACAGTCAAGCACAAATTTGAATTTCTTTGGGGAGAAATTTTGTTCGCATGATATACCATACCCCCGTAGGGTATCATGATTGTCAACCATGACTCGCTGGTAGCACGATAGTAGTAAGAGATTAAATCTTACAAGTACATATATAGGCAAACACGGCTTGCCCTCCCTGTTACGTTTAAGTATAATAATATTATACTAATACATTCCACCCTGCCCCGGCGATAACGGCGAGCGCGTTGATGGTACGGGGGAAAACAGCCAGGGCAATTTTAATGAATACCCTTTCACAATTTTTACAATTTTTTGTTTTAAGAAGGAGGAACATCATCATGAAAAGACAAAGGGCACCACGAGGGCAAGGAAGTATCACACCATACGGAGATGGAAAATTCAAAGGCATCATCACCATTGGATATAAACTAGATCCAGTGACGAAGAAGAATAAACGTCTCACAAAAACCTTTACAGGAAAGACAAGGAAAGAAGTCCAAGCAAAGATCACTGAGTATCAGTACAAAGTAAATGCAGGGAAGATCAATCCATTGGCAGCTCCCCTTACATTCAAACAGTACAGTGAACGATGGTTAATGATGAAAAAGACAACACTGAAACCACAGACATACAGAAACTATGAGAGTAATATGCAGTGTCTTGATTTTGGCAACAAAGTAATGAAAGACATAACAGTTTCAGACGTCAACACGTTGCTCCTAACACTGCTACAGACACTCTCTCCTGCCACTGTACGAGGAAGACACGCCCTATTGAAAAGTGTCTTTGAAGGAGCAAGAAAGGAAAAACTCATTATAGAGAATCCTGTAGAAGACAGCATGCGTATCAAGGCACAGGTAGATCACACTGTGACAGAAATGCATGTCTTAACGAAAGAAGAGAGCACGAATGTTCTATTAAAAGCTAAGGAGATGAAAGCTCCCATATGGTTCTACCCTCTGATACGTACTGCCTTAGAGACAGGGATGAGAAAAGGAGAGCTGCGTGCCTTACAGTACAAAGCACTGGGTAAAGACACTATCTATATAAAAGCCAGTGTAGAAGACAATGCAGGGAAAGGGGCAACTCTCACAACGCCTAAGACACGTGCTTCTGTAAGGAGAATACATGTGTCTACATCACTCATTGAGATACTACAGGCTCTTCCCCATAAAGATGAAAACAGTTTTGTCTTTCACACTAAGAATGAGACTTTAATTGCTAATAGTGATATACAGTACTACTTTAATACGCTAAAGAAAGTAAGTAACATAGACAAACCACTTCACTTCCACGATCTAAGACACACCCATGCCACCCTTCTTATCATGGCAGGTGTGAACATCAAGACCGTCTCTACGCGCCTAGGTCACGCATCTGTATCCATAACGTTAAACAGGTACACACACGCCCTTCCGCAGCAAGATAAAGAAGCTAGTGAAATGATTTGTAGTATGCTACTATCGGATACTACGATGAAAGACAATCAGCAATAAATACCCTAGACACCCACTACAAAATGTAATTGGGGTACGTATATACATCTAAATACCGTATGGCATAATATCGTTCTTATTAACAGACATACGGTATTTACTGTATCTTCTAGGGATAATGCTACTATTGGGCTACTACCTCTTTTAATCAAAATCTAATCTTGTAACTTGCTTGAAATCCATCAACTTTGTTGTCTTTGACATTCAGTTGGAAAGACACCCCTTTATTGTACCCAAAATTCCTTTGTACTTCAATTGGAACGTACCATTCATTAGACACCCTTCCTATCCCAGTACCCACTTCCCACTTGTGCTTCTTTTCGTAGTCTTTGAAGATGGGTGTGAGGTCTAGCGTTTGATCTACACGTGCTGTGGTGGAAGTAGTAGAGGATGAAGGAGAAGAGGGTGTGTCTTTTAATGATTCTTTAATGTACTTATCTTTGACTGGTATCTGAATGTCATTACCATTGATGACTGCATGATAGTGGTTATTCAGAATCAAATCTGGATCAGACGTATTGGTTTTACTTGCTGCTGTTATTTCAGTAGTCAAAGAGGGTGAAGTATAAGAATCTGTAGTTGTAGTTGTTTTTGTTGTTCCTTCTTTATACCCTTTATCATATCCATAATGGTAAATCATTGTTGTTGTTCCAATAAAGAAAATCATCAGAATAATAACAATAAGGATATTTCTTTTATTTATATCATTAAAATCAATCACTTTAGAATCACCTATTTTCATTCTCAATACTGTAATAAAGGATGTAGACCTTCGGTGTGTCACATTGAAAGTTCTAATAGTTTACACACATAGTGATTCACATGATATACCTAGTGTAGGAAACATATATCTCTTATTTCATAGAGTTCCAAGTTACAGAAACAAGAGATACATGTATATAATATAGATTCCCTCAGTCTCCCCATAGCGTGCCACAATTAACCACTTTGTATTTATGTGCCACAATTAGGTTTTCTTTAGGTCTTTCCTAAACTAGAGTTGTCTTTTGTATGAAACTTTCTCCGCTGTATTTAGATCCTTTAACATTGCCAGTTTCACCTTGCTATAGTTCTCTCTTCCAACAGGTCTAGGGTTTGTCTGATTCAGTTCTGGAATATAGAAGATACCTCTGTCTGGGTCATCCCATTGTTCAAGTAACTCATCTAGTTGTTCGTCCATCCCTGTTTGATAATCCCTATCCATGGAATTAGCAAAGAACTCTACAGCCATAGTGACAGCATCCAATCTATCATCATGAGCAAGTGCCCCTCTTTCATTGGTGAGCCGTGTCATTTGATAGATTAAAGAATAGTTAGGACTAGATTCATACGTCTTATAATCAGCAGTGATTACACCTTTATTGACAATGAGCTTGTGTCTCATCATAACAGGTTCAAGGGTGTCTATAATACGCTGTTCCTTCTGTGCCTTACTTCTGATTTCTTCCAAAGCACATGGATAGATTCTGGTAAAGATAGGAGCAAGAAGTTTGCCAAACATACCATCACCAAAGTTAGATTCATAGACAACTGTATTAACTTTCCAGAACTTAGCTTTGTTAGCTAATGTCTCCAGTGTGTTATCACTGTAACCAGAGGTATAACCACCACTTTCCATCAAGAACAAATAGCCATTAAGGTATTTGATGACTGCATACGCCGTTTCATCCTTACCACGCCCCGATGGGTCAATAGCCATGACTGTCCCTGTGTATTCAGCCGTTTCTGGAGACTGCAAAAGAGGGGAATAGAAGTAGTCACCTTTAAGAGCGACAGACGCAATGTCTCGCCATCTCTTTGTAGGGTCAGCAGTCCAAGACCACTTTAGACTAGCTTCATTCATGTCCAAATCTGCTACAATCAAGTCCTGTACTTTAAGTGGATATTTTTCTTGATCTGACAAGTTAGTATTGAGCATGAACTGTAAAGCAAACCCAGCTTTGCCATAAGACAACTCTCGCTCTGCAATGTCCTGTGCATTAAATCTCTTAGGATCCGTAGGTTCTCCTTTGTGTGTTTCCCAGTTATCAAGGATAAACGGAGCAAGGGTGTCTCCGTAATCTTCGAGCTGTTTCTTGTCCTCTGGATAGCGTACCGTCCAAATGCGACAGTGATACCCCCGTTTCTGAAGTTCAGTATAAAGAGACATTTCATTCTGAGGTGTACCCAGATAGATGATTTGTCCCCCAGGTTTAATAACAGAATCAAATTCTTTTACTGCTTCCCCCAGCTTATCACGTTGTGTCTGTGTGCCAGAGTTACCCGGAACTTCTACGTCATCTGCAATCAGAAGGTCTGCACGAGAACCAGTGATCTGTCCAGTGATACCTACAGACTTTACAGACGGAGAAATATCTGGGATAGCCAAGCCTACGTCAAAGAGATTCTGGGTGTTTCTCTGTCCTTCCTTTGTTTTTAATTCAGAAAGGAAAGGAAGCAACATAATGATACGCCGTACAAAGACAGCGTTCGCATCTGCTCTATCTTTAGACGCAGACACAATCAGCACTTTAATCTGCGGTTCATTCCAAAGTTTCCATACAGCATATGCACATGTCAGATATGATTTAGCAACACCACGGAATCCTTCTATAATGAATCGTTTACTGGGATATGTCATAAGGTGTTTAGCAATATCATACTGAATCGGTGTTGGTTCTGGTAATCCCAAATCATGCCAGAGCATATAGACAAACACCCTAAAATCAGTTTTGGCTTTTTGAATCTGGGTGTTTGTCCAACATGCTCCTGTAAAATCAGTTAAGTCGATCAATATCTACACCGTCTTTCACATCATCAAAAATTGGGATGTGCTGACGCTCAATCTGCTGCTGTATGTCTGCAACACCCTTAGTGCGAGGGGAGACAATCAAATCATTGTCTTTCAAGAATTTTCTTACACGGTCAAGGAAACGTGGGTCTTTCCGCATTTCTGGGTCAGCAAGCCCTTCACGAATCGCTTGTACTTCACCCTGTGCAATTTCATCCAAAAATGCTGGATCAATTTCAAACATCTTCATCACCCCATCCATCATATCTATCAAGATCATTTGCTCTAATCGTAGACAGCACCTTGTCTGCATAATCAGGGTCAGTTGCATAAATCGGTGCAAGAGTGCGTACAAAGTCTTCTACAGACCAAGTACTTTCCCATGCTTCTACAACTTCAGCATATTTGTAGTCTTCAGTAATAAGGATACACCAGTCTCTAATAGCTTCTTCCAGTGTTTCATAAGACTGGAATTTGTCATAGATAGTTACATAGTGTCCCTTTTCATATTCAGTAGTCTGCTGCCGTACATAATTACCCCATCCATTCCATTTGCGTCCAAAGTAGTTATACTGTCCAATGCAGTACCTGCCCCAACCACTTTCAAGAATAGCCTGTGCAATGCACACAGATGCAGGAAGATTATATTCTGCACAGACATCACCAGCAGTATTTCCAATCATTTCAATAAATTCATCTGGGGTCATATGGGAATCTCCTTCCATTTTCTTTCTTTACTTCATCAGGCACCCCATCTTTATCTGCATCATAAAGCCATCTACTAAGCACAGTCACAGTGGCTGTCATTCCAATCACGACAATAATGAACTGTCTAAATTCTGGGATGTTAGGGTGTCCTGTCATAATCCATTCATATGCTGTCATTGTCAAATAAATAAAAAGACAAAGAATCAAAAAATTGACATTGAACTTAATCAATGTCATGGATTCTTTGTCTCGTCTCTTTGGTTTGAATGTAGACAACACTTTGATTAGTTTTGATTTAAGTTGTCCCACATATCCTCCATACGTGCAATACGATCATTGTTAATACGATGTGCCATTTCCATAGCGGTCATCCGAGCATCTAATGCACGCCTGTCTGCTGCACTCATTTCTACTTCTTTTTTCAGCTCAGATAAAACTTTAGTGTTCATGTCGATCGTTTTCTGAATAGGGCGGATTACAAGAAAATTGAACCCACTACTCACCAGTGTTGCGATGGTCAGAACAGAAACGATACTGTCTAAGAAGTTCATGCTTCCCTCACATACAAAAAAAACAGCACCTATCTAGTGCTGTGCAAAATCATAATAATTTGAGTAATACAAGAAGTATAACTACTATAGGAGAAACAACGAAAGAGAGAAATACAAAAACAATCATACATGCTCCTGCATATGATGTTCCTTCTTTTTCTTCTACAATAGCAGCAGCAATTAAGAAAGCAATAACAGCTAATGTTGCAATCATATTTATCCCTTCTTTCTGCCTATAGTATAACATGTTTAATATAAATATAATAGGGGTGCCAAAAGACACCCCCACCATATTTAACTTACCGACTAACTTATTACTAAGTAGTAGGGGTAGTTGTACCTGTAGATGCCGAAGGATTAGGAACGATAAAAGCTGGAACAGGAGCTGGACGCAGTTTCTGAATAAGATCAGCCGTCTGTGCTGTCTGTCCATTAAGGATGTTAGCTGCCATGAGCTGACGATCTCTTTCTTCCAGTTTAGCCTTCAGTTCTGCCATCTGATATGCAGAGAACATTGCTCTGGTCTTCTCTCCATCCTCTTTGATAGCTTCTACGATACTGCAAGTATTCCTATACCCTTCTGTACGTACTGCATCAATGTTTCTGTTCGTCTCGCAGCAGCACATCTGGGACGCCTGCTGATTCTGAGCGAGCTGCTGCATCAGACCAAAGTTGCCCTGCATGACAGTCTTCTCCAAACCATTGATACCATTCGTGAGAGCATAGGTGCTATTAGCCTGTCCATAGGTCAGACCACGCATCTGAGACATTTCATTGGAGTAATCAAAGCCCCTCTGAATGTCTGCCTGAGTTGCAGCGTTCCCTTTGTTACCAAAGAGATTACCACCACCACCGAGTAATACGAATAAAACGACTACCCATAACCATTCACTACCACCGAAACCTGCACCTGTCTTCTCATTCAGATTGAATACAGGCTGCACACCACTCATACCGTTCTCCATAGAATCACCATTCCTTTCGTAAAAATAATAAGAGAACTGTATATATCAACTCTGCCGTACGCTCAGCGCTGAATACCAAACATAGCAAATTTCTGCTTTATATCAGCAATAAGAGGAGCGAGCTGTGTCTGAGAAATACCCTGTGTAGAAATCATGTTCATAACAACTTGCTGCATTTCTGCTGGGGTCTTCCCCTGAAGCATAGTCATTGCCCTCTGAAATCGTGGGTCGTTACCAATGAGTGCTGTAATAGCTGTTTCAATGTTAGTGTTCATTATGATTAGTCTCCTTTACTTTTTGCAATCAATGTATCTACTTTTTCTTCAAGTGTCTTTAACCTTTCATTTAGACTCTCTTCCTGTCCTTTTGCTTTTTCGTATACTTCAATAACAGGAAGACCACTGAGATCAATGTACTTTACATAGACCCTATTCTCTTTTTTAGAAATAAAGAAAGTGAGCGAACCACAAGGGTCTACTCTAGCTCTCCTTACTTCCTCTACATCATTTACTTCACCTCCGAAGCTATTGATAGCTGGTGGTGTGGATAATACTGGTGGATAGTTGTACATTGTAATCACTTCTCCTTTCACTTTATGCAGCTACATATGTGAGAGCAATACCATAAAAGGACGCCAAAGTTATATAGTCATCACTATCTCCTATAAACCACAAGGCACCCTGTGTATCAACTTTAAGGGTGACAGAGTATCCATTCTCTTCCGTATAATAGTAGCCCCTACCATATGAGGGGGAAAGAGCGGGAGGCAAGTTCCTAAATAGAACAGTAGACCTATAACCAATAGATAATTTTTTTATGTTTCCTTTTATATATAAGCAAACTATATTTCCAACTCTCTTCCAGCATATAGTCCCTGTACCCGTTATTGATACTGTATTCGAGGGAGTAGCTACTCCTTCAGAAATGTTGATGCTGGGGAAATCCTTTTTTGTAACAAAACCACTATCATTTGTCAGCTGAGAGGTCTTTGTAGGAATGTCAGATGTGGTAGCCAGAGTTTTAACTGTAGCCGTGTGTAATACTGTCCAGCCATCATATGTATCGGTCGCGGAAGAAGATGATAGCTTGTCAATAACATAAATGTTATGTGCAAATGCACCAAAAATAAGTGCATCATGTCCACTACCTTTTACAGAAATACCCCAATATACCTTATTAGTCGTATTATTTTTGACAACAAGAGGTACATAAGTGGCATTTGTAGTCCAACCTGTATAACCATCATTGGTGCTAGTATTATATGGAAGGGAAAGAGAGCAATGTACAGGTGGAAATCCTAATTGATGATTAGCCCCTGCACGAACATAAGGATAAATAGAGAAAGAACCACCACATCTATGATAATTATAGGTATCATAATCAGTAATTTGCTCTAAAAGAATGAGAACATTATTCCCGTTATTATCCTCTTTTGAAAACTGAATGGTTTTTGTGTAACGTGTTGGATCCCATGTTTTTGCATTTTCTGCACTCTGAGCTGCTGCTGCTGCACTGTTAGCTGCATTAGTCTCACTAGTTTTCGCATTGGATGCACTTGTAGATGCAGCAGATGCAGAAGAAGAAGCCGCAGAAGCACTAGAAGCAGACGCAGACGCACTGGACTTAGATGCCCTCGCACTATTAGCTGACTGAGTTGCGGATGCACTGGATGCACTTGCACTAGACTGAGAAGCACTTGCAGATGCAGCAGAGTTACTAGCTGAAGTCTTAGCTTCTCCAGCCCACGTCTTAGATGACTTATTCCCAGTTACTCCATCTGGGGACGTATCAGACACAGCCCACTTCTTAGAGAGTTCTGCTGAATTACCAGCTTCAGTAGCTTTAGTAGTAGCAGTATCTTTCAGCGTGGTCATAAGATCCACATATTTCTGCCCAAGATCATTTAGTCTCTTATCCTGAGTATCTCCTGTAGAAGTCAAGCGCGCATTCTGAGAGTTCCCAGTAGACACAATAGAAGCGTTCTGAGCTGCACCTGTGTTTTTAAGCTGATTTAAGAGACTGTCCTGATTAAATTTAAGGTATCTAAGAGTTACAACATCCCCATCCTCAATAGGATCAAGAGCATTGATAATTCTTTTATACTGTCCATCCCAGC
>ERZ1035037.252-NODE-252-length-19377-cov-13.557862_pt1 | contig 19377 bp, 14 predicted proteins | sample MGYA00520618_ERZ1035037 | MGnify/ENA primary metagenome ERZ1035037 (study PRJEB33766, sample SAMN09781741) | gut metagenome | biome: gut microbiome | host: Homo sapiens | place: Madagascar | study: EMG produced TPA metagenomics assembly of the PRJNA485056 data...
AAATGTAGTGAACTGGCCAGTTCCTACGTTCAGTATGAGGGATTTCAAATTTCTAGGGGACGCACGAAGGTAGCATGAGTGACGCATTTATGTAGCATTTCTGACGCATCCATTTTTCGCGTAAATCTATGCGGTGTATTTAGGTGTCCGCGAGCGCGAACAGGTGTTCGATTTTTGAAAATATTTGTTCTGGTTTATTGACATTTGACCGAAAAGATGTAATACTAAGGGTGCGAATAATTCACATTTTCGCAAGGCGTATGCGCGTTTATGCAATATGAACGTGCATATAATAGGTTTAGGAGGTGAAGATATGGGTTCCAATGCCGATTCCCGCAGAAAGCTAGACACAAGCAAGATCGTTTTTTCCCCAAAAACCGTATCTTCAAAAGAAGGATTGAGTGACGTCACTCCCATTGCATGGGGGGATAGCGTCCGAAGTGGATCAACCAAAGTAACGGTTTCTGTTATGAAACCACAAGGCAGGTGAATCGTGAATGTGCAAGCAAGGCGATATTATTGTCATAAACGAATACAAGGATCATGGCTCTGTTTTGTCCCGGCACTCTTTCGTGGTCATTGATGACGAAGGTGGAACCGTTCAGGGACTTTCTTTTGATTTCATCGCTCAGGTCATGTCTTCTTTCAAGAGCGAGGAGCAGAAGCAGCGCAAACTAAAATACCCCGGCAATTTCCCAATCACTGCTTCTGACAAGAACATGAATCCCGGTGCAAACAACAAAGAGGGCTACATAAAAGCAGAGCAATTCTATTACTTTGACAAGAGCAAAACAAAGTTCTCTGTAATCGGCAAAATGACCGATACTACTTTTTTCGACTTGCTTGACTTCATCGAAAGCCTTGCCGACAAGGGCGTTTCTATCGAGCAGATCATTGACAACCTTTATGAACAGCTTCTCTGAGCAGGCTCCTTGTTTATCTAAGGCTCGCCAGCGCTGAGAAGTTCATCACGTCCTGCCTTTCTCGAAGGTCTGCGCTTATGCGTGGAGTATTGATGTAGAGAAGGTGGGACGTTTTTCTGCATAAAAACACCCCCGACAGGATCACTCCTGCCGGGGGCTTTTGTACCGTCACAATATCTTGTATCTGTTACTCGTTTATCATTTGCAGCTTTGCTGCCGTGTGCCGCGCTCGTGCGTAGATCTGCGGCAGTCTGCGGGTGATCGTGCTCCGCGCCATGTCCAGCTCCACCGCGACGTCAATCTGCGGTGTCTTATCGATGACATAGCGCCGGACGATCTCCGCATCCCGCTCACTGTAGCCTGCCTGAGATATGATCTGCTCCCACTCGCCTTGCAGCAGGCCGGTCAAGTCATCCGGAATCCGCACCCTCGCGCTGATTTCATCATCCCCTTTCCCGGGTGCGGCACACTTTAACAAAACTGCATTATGATTTTGCTTGCTGCGCCCGTTTAGGGCGCAGCGTTTTTATTCTTCAAGCCACTTGTCGATATTCTTCGCCGCCTTGTTCCGGCTCACGCCCAGCGCCTCATAGGCATCCAGCAGATACTCCTTCATGTACTGGCGCTCCTGAACCGACGCGCTCAGATAGAGCGGCTTGAAGTGCGATGTGATCTGACTCTTCAAGGTCTTCGACTCCACGCCGTGAGAGGTATAATAGGAGATCGTATCGTCCAGTTTCTTCCCGTTCTCTACGGAAGCGTAGAACCGGTCATACTTCTTATAATCCTCTCCGCCTTCCCACTCGCGGATCTTCCAGTAAGCATCGTTCTCGTCCTTCGCTGCGCCATACTGGACGAGTTTTTTGTTGGCTGTTTTTTCGTTGAAGTCGCCGTTCAGATACCCGTCCTTGATGGTGCTCGTGATCGCAGAAGAGATCGAATTTTCCGAAGCGCCGTCAGATTTCAGCCGCTTCACGGTCTTCTCGATGCTCGTTCCCTCCGTGACGTTCTTTCGGATCTCATAGAAGTCGCTGCTCTCATCCAGTTCCGCCCGGATGCCAACGCTCTGAAGGGCCTCCAAGAATTCATCCTTCGCGGCGTTCTTGGCCGTCTCCTTTGCGTCGCGGATCATATCCGCCTTTTCCGCATCATCAGCCTTCGCGTAAGCATCGCTCTGGATCACATCGCCAACTTCTTTGGTATACGCGCCGTTGTAGAGGTCTTCCCATTGCTTCAATTCCTCATTCGTCAGCTCGTATTTATAGCCAGTTCTGTCCGGATCGCCGATGCTCTTGCTATCCGGAAGCGACGGGGAAACGCCGCTTTCTCCGGCAAGGCCAAGTCTGGTTGTTTCGACCGTAATGCCCTGATCGAACACCTTCGCGTTGTCAATGCCCATCGCCCCGGCGACCTTATTCTTGGCGACGTCTTCCGCAGACTTCACGATCTTCTCCACCTGTGCCGCCCGTTCCTCGGTCGTCATGCCGGCGTAGTCCTCAGAATCGAAGAACTGCTCCATCCACAATTTGGCCGTTTGGCCCATCGTGGTCTGATACTCTCTCCGTTCTTCGGCGCTCATCTCATAGCGTTCATTGCCGACTTGGATCTTATAAGGCGCACTCTTGGCCGGAATGATCTTCTCATTCCCGCTGGCATAGTAGAGGTCTAAAAGCTCCTGCACGGTGTCGTCCGCCTGATACGTCCGCACGCTGCCCGGCGTGAAGAAGGCGTTCATCCATCGCTGGACGGTACTGCCGCCATAGGTCTTGTCCTCGCCAAAGTTCGTCAACTTCGTCGGGAGCTTTTGCCGCAGGCCTGGAATCGCGTTCATCGCCTGCTCTTTGCCCTGCGTCAGCAGATTCTTCGAACCGTAGGCGTCCCGGTAATAGGCGTCCATCCCTTGCGCGAATTGCCGAACCGGGGATGGGATGAAGCCTGTTGCGCTGCTTTTCGCCAGTTCAATGGCCACATCCCATGCTTGCCCAACAAGCGTATCCTCCTGCGAATAATCGATCGCATTCTGGATTGTCCGCAGAGTATTCATCACGCTCAGATCATCAATGGACTGTACCGTTCCATGAAGGATTGCTTCCAGCCACCGCTGCGCAAGGTTCTGTCCCTCCTTGCTGTTGTTCAGGAGCGCCCCGATGGTCATGGAACCATTGACCGGCTGCATGAACTCAATGCCCCACAATTCATCGCCGTCCTGAAGATCGGCGCTCTCTCCGCGGATCAGCCGTCCGAGCGCATCCACATTGATCTGCGTCCCGGAGATCCCGCCTGCCGCCCGCAGCGCCTTTGCGTCCGGGTCGTCCTCGTCGTCCGCGTTCAGGATGATCCCGGCCTTTGTCAGCGCCGCAAAGAGCGCGATCAAACCGGAACCGGTCGTCGCACGGCCAATGGCAAGCGCAATATTCCGCTGCTGAAGGGCACTCATATTTTTGATCCCGCCGTTCTTCTGCGCCATTGCCAGCGCATAGATGGCCTTTGCATACCCAGCCGGGGTGAACTCAATCGACCGATGCACCAATGCACCCGGAACCTGTGTATACTTTGTCAGCAAGTCGCCGAGGCCGAATTCATGCACCTTCATCTTTCCGAGTGTTTGCCCGGAATCTCCAAAGCCGATGAGCGTATTTCCAAGTTTTTTCAGGACAGAAAGTGCATTCCCGACAAGCGTATCATCCTGGAACGTCCGGTAAAGCATCTCCTGCTCCGCCGCCTGAATCGCTTCTTCCATCGTCATCTTCCCGGAATCCACAAATCCCTGAAGCTGCCGAATCGTCTCGGCCCGGATCGAACCCTTTGTCACTTCGTCAGTCAGATTCAGTTCATATCCTAACAAACGCTCCACACGGGACAGATTACGGGACAAGAGATTGCCGGTCATCTTGTTCGTCCTTCGGCCGGTTCCGTACTTCCCGTTTTCGCCGGTTTCAATGTCCAGCGCAAGCTCCGGCTGCACTTTGGAATACCCTTCCATGAATCCTTCCCAGTTGGCCTTTGAGAAGATGGCCTGATCGAATCCGACGCCGCGCTTGCCCGTAATGGCTCCGAGCACCATGTCCGGAATCTGGCTGATGTCATTTGCCGCCGCCTCGACCGCAGAGAACGCGAGGTTCGACACAACGTTTCTCATGCCAGTCCGCATATTGAACAGATGCGACATCGTCTGGAATGTTGCCACGCGCCGCGCCATCGACGGCTTCACATAGTCCTTTGCGATCTGAAGATACTGCGTGCTCGCCGCGTTCCACAGCCATTCGAAGTTTTGCTTCTTCAGGTTGTTCAATGTGGCGTTGCTCACCGGGGTCTTGCGGATCTTGGCCTGCCTCTGAATGACGTCGATCAGGGCGTCTACATCGCCCTCCTTGACCGCATCCAGCGCATCCGCCATTTCCGTCAGGTTCTTTGTGATCTCATTTGCCTTTGCGTCAGTAATGCCCTTGTTCGTCGCCCGGAGCGCATCCAAACCGCCGTTCAGGATTTCTTCCTGTTCCGCCTTGAGCTTGGAAAGCATCTCCTCAAACTTCTGGATCTTCCGTTCCTGCGCCCTTGCGTCTGTCTGTTGCTGCTGCGTCTGTCCCTTCTGGAACATCTCGTCATACGCTGCCTTTGCGAGGTCGATCTTCTTCTGCCACTCGTCAATGCGCTTATTATACGCATCCGTGATCCGCTTCATGGCAGCGTTGTCGGCCTTCTTCTGGCTCTCCCGTCCGGCCTGAACCGCATCGGCCAAGAGTTTGTCCCGCTGCTCATTGAGCGCCTTGATCTGATTCTCATACCGCTCTCGGATTTTCCGTAGCTCTGCCGCGTCCGCCTTGCCTTGACTCATTTGCCCGGCGAGTTTCGCGTCCTGCACGGCCTGTTTCTGCTCGGCACGGAGATCTCGAATTTGCTCAGTGTACGAGTCAATCATGGTCTGCACAACAGGGTTGACATTCTTTCTCTGGACAGGGTTCTTCGCCTTGTCTACCTCATCAATGGCCTTGACCAGAAGCCCCTCCGGCGTTGTCCGGTTGTACTTTGCAAACGCCTGTACAAACTGGCCGCCCTTCGTGGCGTTCTCGCGGATCTTCTGCGCCATCTCTACGACCTTCGAGTAGTCGCCGCTCTTTTGAGCTTCTTCGCGGAATACGGAAAGTGCGCCCATCGCCGTATCGAGATCTTCGCCTGTCCAGTCCGTGCGCTTCAAAAGGTCGTTCACTTCGCCGTCAAAGTCCTGTGCCAGACGGGCCGCGGCGCCTTCCAGAGACTCTTTCTCGCGGATGACGTCATAGGTCATGTCTTCCTTCTTCAAGCCGTCCATGCTCTTCTCTGCTTCGGAGAACAGCTTTTCAAAGGTGTTCGTTCTGGCCCTGGAGGTCTTTGTCTGGGTTTCGTTGCCGTTCTTCGCCGCGCCGACTGAATCGTATGCCGTTTTAAGAACCGTGTCATTCCGGTATCGGTCAATCAGCGTTCTTTGCGCTTCGTCAAATCCCTCCTGCGTGACCGTCGTCTGTCCGGGGTTCTGCTCGCGCCATACGTCCGTCAGGTCAGTGTCGACAGAATTTTTCTGCCGGTAACTCTGAATCCGGCTCGCGTCCTCCCGGATCGCGCTCTGCTTTGCGGCTTTCTGTGCGTCGTTCAGGAATCCATCCGGCACATATTTCAGGAAATGACCGTCTGCGGGGTTGACATTGGCGAAAATCTCTGCTAAGTTGTAGCTAGAGATTGGTATCAGGGAGCGACCGCGCCAGTTTTTCTGTGCCCCGCTCCCAAGGACGCCAGTCTCTATTTCAGAAGCCGGTACCACGTAGGGGGGTGTTCTTCTTTGAGCACTAGCTCCTGCCATGACGCCGGCTTCTATTTTTGTCATAGTGACCGTCATATAAAGGATGCCTCCTGCATTGGAGGTGTCCTTTATTTCTATCTGCGTAGGAATGAGCGAATCACCATCACGGAATACGCCGACAAGTACAGATACCGATTTCAGTTGATTGTTTGCCCGCGTAGTCCCAGCATACTTGTCTTTATGCTGCTCAATGAGCACCGCGTTCTCGAGGATACCATCCAAATTGACCAGTGCCTTTGCAAAGTCCGCATACGTTCCGCCATAGCGGAGCTGCTTGCTCATACTCTCGCGCAGTCCCTTGTTCTTGGAGAACGTGAACTCGATCTCCACATCCGGCGTTTTCATCGACCGATTCAGAATTCCGAGACTTTCTGCCAGCGGTCGGATGACCTTCTCGGCCTTGCTCTTGGCCTTCGCGTTGAGCTGTTCCAGCGTGTGGATGCTTGCAAGCTGCTCGTCGGTGTACTTCGCCTCCGGCGTAACGGCCACAGTCTTTCCGCGAAGCTCCCGATACCGCTCGTCCTCGGTCATATCGCTGTCAATGGAATACCGTTGTTCCACAAACACCGTGTTCTCGTCGGCAGTTTTCGGCATAAGATTTCGCCGTTCCTCCGCTGTCAGACTGCGCCGCGCCGCCGTGTCCCGCGCTTCGATCTCGCCCGCCGTATTGCGGTAAAGGTCAGAAGGGAGCAGTTCATCCCCGCGTTCGTTCCGGCGCTCAAAGTCAGCCATGTCCAGCTGAGACCACAGTTCTGCATACTCGCTGTCATACAGTTCATCCACAATGGCTTCTGCCGCATCATAGTCTTGTGCAAGTCTGGCGCGGTTGATCTCGCGCACCTTGTTTTTGAACGTCTCTGACGCACTGTCAAAAATGCGTCGGTATTCCTTTTCCGCTTTGGCAATACGCCCATCGTTTTCACGTCTGGAATAGCCTTCCTCCATTCGGCGTTTCCAGTAACCGGGGCTTGCACCGCTAGGCGTCTTGTCCATACCCTGAATGACGTGCTGGATCTCGTGCAGAAGCGTACTTTCAGGCTTGCTTCGCAGCCGCTCGGACAGAACAATGATATCTCTTTGCCTGTCATAATATCCGTTTTCTCCGGAGTCAAGATTCTGGAACACCAGCCTTGTATCACGCAGTTGTGGATACGCCGCAAACAGTTCCGCAGCATCTATGAATTCTTCTAACGAAGCCCCATTCCGGGGGACCTTTTCTGCTTCCTTTACATTCTCCAGCGCATCCGCCCATTTTATAAAATCTCCACCAAATTCGTTTTCCAGTTTGTCATATAGTTTCTCATCGTGACGATCTTCTATTGCTCCTTTCATATAGTCCGCAAGATCGTGCACTTGCTCGTCTGATAAAGCGCGGTCGGTCAGTTTTTCCCATGCACGGTTTTGATCTCGCAGTTCCGCTTGGTAATCATATAGCATTTCGTTCTTCAGCTTTACCGTACTGTCATCGATTTCATACCGCCAGCCCTTTCCGTCCATGGTTCGGGCAACGCCAAGCGCCCTCCAGATTTCCTCCGGTGTTTTCCCATCAGATTCCATCTGTTCCGCTTTTCGTATTACCTGATTGTCCTCGACGGATGCAAAGCTATACCGAATATCACCCTTCGAGGCATTGAACCGCTCACTCAACGGGATCACGTCTCCGCTGTCGTTCCGCGTCACTATCTCCGCGCTCTTGATCTGCTCCGGCGTGAAGGCCACATAGACCTTTCCTTCGCCCTCGCCCTGAACCACACCATCAATTCCGGTGCTGTCCTTGAGCATTTGCAGATACGCCTCGGCAACCTCAGAATTTCGTCCAGCCGTCGCATTGATGAATCCAGCGATCAGATCCGTGTCGCTGTCGTAGTCGTTCATGTAGCGCAGCTCGAAGTCCTTCTTGATGCTGTTGCCCTTCCACACGCCGTCAATGTACTCACCTCTGTGCGCCTGCGCGTAATCAAGGAACTTGCCCCACTGCTCCGGCGTGATCGTCAGCTTCGTGGTGCTCACGGGGTTCTGAATGTCAAGGTAGACCGGAAGCACCTTTCCGCCGCCCCGGGCATAGTTTGCAGCGTCCGCTTCATGCTCCGCAAAGTAATACCCCACGCCGAGCATTTCGCCGTTCTTGCCTCGATTTCGAAGGCTGAACGTCCAGAAGTCGCCGTCTGTCCCGTGATAGGCTTTCTTCGTGTACCCGGCCTCCTTCGCCGCCGCGTCCACCATCTTCTGAAGCGCCGCATGGTTCTCACGCGGATTCTCCGCCAGTCTGCGGTATTCTTCATCCGTCTCCTGACTGTACAGAATATCTTTGCCTTGTGTAGGGGTCAAATTTTCGGCGCTCTTGAACTGGCTGGAATCCCACACAACGACGTGTTTTTCAAGTGGCCCGGCTTTCGCACGCTCCATAAACTCGCCAATGGTTTCTCCGGGACGAACACTAGAAAACATTACAACTTCATCTGCCGGTTTATTGGGCGCATTTTGAGCCATCCAGTTATCATAGCTCATCGGGTCATTGTTGAAATCATACTCAAATGTAATGATTGCCCCATCATGGTTGCCCGCTTTTGCATTGGAGATTGCTTCGTCGATGTCGTACCCTTTGCTGTCCCGGCCGACTTTCACGGTCAACTCATACGGATTTTTGATATTTGCATAGACCTCATCAACATTCCCGTATGTTTCCGCATACGCCTTATCTGTGGTTGACCAGATCGCGCCTCGATAGTCTGTGCTGTATACTGTGCTTCCGCGCCTGTGGCCCCTGTAAAGTGCAAGAAGTCTGCCTTCCGGATCTCGTGCCTTGCTTTCGGAGAAAAATTCTTGCTGTCTTTCACTGAGATTTTTCCCATCACTGTCCACAACCTCCGAATTTTTCTGCTTGACAGATTCACGGGATTCTGCTACCCTGTTATCAGAAGAAGCGAACCCCCGCTGGCCGTTGCCGGTTTCGGCACTAGAGCCATTAACTTTGGGGCTGGCTTCTTCTTTCATTTGTCCAATGTTGTAGACCATCTTACCATCCGGGCCTTGCGCAACCGAAATCGTGACACGGTAGTATTTCCCATCGAAGTCCATGAAATATGCCGTTCGGTAGTTCCACCCTTCGGAGGCCATTTGCCCATGCCTGGATTCTGCATCCGAAACGTTGTTCTTTCCGCGTGTGGACACCTGTGCCAGCTCGTCAATGTGCGCCGCTGCGTTTGCCTTGCGCTCATAAGCCGTCTCACTCATGGTGCGTCCATCGCTTGTGTACGGACTGCTGAGTTTCCCAGCGGAGGTTGCGGTCAGAATCAGCTCATCGCCGTCCGCGCCGATCAGCGTCACGTCCTGTCCGCGGCGGATCTTCCCGTTGATATAGTCTTCGAGCTGGGTACTCCACGAATCCATATCATTTCCGAAGATGACCTGCCGGTCGGCCTTGACGTACTGTTTTCCGTCGCCAAACGATTCCACGGAATTTTTCTGCATAGAAGAAGCAGCCTCACCATTTTTCGGTGATGCTGCTTTTATTTGCTCGAAAATATCCTGATAGGCCGTCACATTGACGCTGCGGATGCCGTTGAACTTGCCGTTCATATCCGCAAAGACTTCTTCCAGCGCAGAATTATAATCATCCAGCGCCAGCTTTTCCATATACTGGTTCACCAGACTGTCAAGGATCTCCTTGTTCCCGGTCGCCTCGTTGAACGCCTCGGCCATCGCTTGAAGGTCAACATCCCCGTTGGCCACTTCAATGTGGAACACCTCATGGTTGCCGATCTGGTCGTAGCTCAGCCGGAAATAGTTCGCGTTCACAAACAGCCGTTTCGATTCCTGGTCGAACAGGCCTCTGACAATGACGTCCCGGCCATCCTGCCGCTGCACGAAGTCGCCGTCCGTATAGACCACATCATAGCCATACTTGGCCTTTACATCCTCGCGGAACTTCCGCATCGGCTCCGTCTCGTCCTCTTGCAGGACTTCACGGGCCGTTTTCAGCGTTGTGGCGTTCTTCAGGCCGAAGTCCCGGCTGCTGACGGCGTTTCCGCGTCCTTTTACCCGAACTTCTTCCGATACTCCTGCATCGCCGCTTCGATTCTGGCCTTCCGTTCCTCGGGTGTCAGCTTCAGCATTTCCTGCCGCCGCTGCATCTGCGCCTCCGTCAGACTGGCCATCGACCCGTCCTCCAGCTCCACGAAGTACCGCTTCTCCGGTTTGCCCATTTTCTGCTCCTTTCTCCGTTTCCTTCAGTTTCCCATGCTCCACGAAATACTGCAGCCGCTCATCAATGTCGCTCTTCGTCGCCTCGACCACGCGGTCTGCAATATCCATTTGCCGCATCTGCTCCGCCTCAAAGGCCCTCTGCTGCTCCGCTGCGGCCTGTGCGTCCTGCGCGGTGCGTTCCTGTGCCTCGGCCTTGATCTTCGCCTCAAAGCCGTCTCTGGCGCTCCGGTAGTATTGCATCAGGTCTTTCTCTTTGACCACGCCCTCCGGGATCTCCACGCCGGTCAGTTCATAGAGCATCTGCTTCGTCAGCTTCGCGCCCATGTGGAGCTTCCGCAGCTCCGCGTCGCTCACGCTCTGCCCGAGGATGAGCTTGTTCATGACCTCGGTGCGGTTCTTCGCGTCCCTGATGCCAACGCCATTTTCTGCAAAAACAGTCTGATAGTGGCTGAGCGTTTCGCCGGTCGTCGTCTGCGCAGATTTCGCTTTTGTCTTCGGCTGCTTTGCGGCTTCCTTGTCCGCCTCGATCTGGCTTTTCAAGGATTCCACAAACGCCTTGCTCGGCAGCTGAGAGCCGACGTCGTACTGCCCGACCATTGCCGCCGCCATCTTGAAGCTCTGCGTCTCCGGCCCCATCTCAAGTGCTTGGTTCAAATACTTCGAGGCATCCTTGATGACCTGATTGTTCGTCATCGCCGCAAAGCCCAAAAGTCGATTGCTCAGCTGCTTTCCTTCCAGCACCTGTTTTTTCAGCTGCTCCGCCGCATATCTCCCGCCCTCATATTCTCCGGGGATCTGCTGTGCCAGAAGGACGGTGTTCATCTCATCAACGGTGTACTGCGTTCCCTTGAACGCCTCCCCGGCCTTCATCTCCTTGCCGTACTGCGCCGCCTGCATGTTTGCAGAGGCCACGTTCCCGCCAATGAGCAGAAATGTCGAAAGATACGCCGCCGCAGCCGCTTCGATGGAATCTCCGACAAAGAACTTGCCGAACGCCTCCATATCGGCCTCGGCCTTGCTCATGCCCTCTCGCTGGAGCTGTGCGGAATACTGCCGGAATTCGGAGTTATTTTTATTATACCACATATCGAAGAGATTGTCCGCAATATTGCCCACAACTTCCTCGCTGGCCTCTTCCATGCCCTGTTTCCGGATCATCTCCGCGATCTGCTTCACGGTCACAACACCGCCTTCACCGATGGTGTTGATCTTGTCCAGCAAATGCTCCAGAGGGAGCTTTTCGGTCATGTACTCGATCAAACCAGAAACGGTACTTGTCACAGCGACCTGTTCCTCAGAAAGGCCGGACTTCAGCCCCTGATACGCGCTCTGTCCCGCTGCGCTCGCCGCCATAAACGGGAGGCTGGCCGAACCGAAAAGCGCGAACTGCACCACATTCTGCACCGAAGATGTCAGCGCACCGGATGCCAGATTCAGCGCATCCTCCCATTTCCCGGTCGTCGCATTGTACGCCTGCACGCCTTCCTGAAGCGCAGCCGCCGTTCTGGCCCCGCGATACATGTCGCTGTTGACGTCCGAGAACCGGTATGTCCCTTCACCGGTCACATCGACGAGCTTGTTGTTGATGGCGTTGAACGTGTTGTCGATCCACGCGCCCGCGGGCGTTACCGCTCCGGCAACGCCTGCGCCGATGCTGCCGCCGAGCGCCGTCCCGAAGTTCTGCGAGGCCCAATCCTTCAGCTCTGCATACTGCGCATTGGCATAGTTCGCCGTCATCGTGGATTCATACGCCTTGTAGTAGTTCGCGGCGGAGACATAGTCCTTGTCTTCCAAGAACTGAAGCATGACCTCCTTCGCATTTTGGGGAAGGTGCTTCATATTCCGCTCCACCTGATCCCGCAGCGCGATCTCCGTCGTCTCCCCGGCAGTTTTATAGCCCTTCCTGCCGTTCACCATCTCTTCAAAGACGTCGATGAGATTCTGCCCCGCGAAATCATATACCGGCTTTTCTGTGCTTCGCGCAGCCTTTTCCGTTTTTAGTTGATCTCCATAGGTAAGCGCCTCGTCTGTCGTAGCAAAAATTCCGAAATACTTTCCGGTCTTCTCATAATGCGCATAAGCTTCATCCGGGTCGTTTGTGTGGACGACGCGCCCATTTTCCCGCCAAGTCGTAGGAATCACGACCTCGGCATTTCTTCGTTCATCCCAAACAACTATATTGTCCAGAGAAGGGACATTCCAAAGGTCGATATTGCCGTTTCCGTATTGTCCGAAATTCTCGCCGAGGCTCTTTCTCTGTGCATACGCCTCATACGCCCCTCTGGCTTCGTTCATTTCCAGCTGGTTCATCGCCTGCTGCACAAGGCGCATCTTTTCTCCGGTCTTCTCCTGCTCCGCCTTTCTGTCCTCCGCCGCCTGCCGGTCTGCGCCGGTCGCCTGATAGCGGTACTGTTGGCCAACCGGCTTGTAAAGTTCTTCTCTCTGCCGGTTGAGTCGGTCATACTCTGCCTGAAGCTGCTCCATGTCCATCATGGAGTAGGAGTAATTCGTCGCCCTGTCGATCTCTTCCTGATACTGTTCTCTCAGATTCTGTCCGGTCTCCGCGTTCTTCTCATTCGCTCCGGTCTGGTCGAGCCGATCCGCCAGCTCCGTGATGTACGCCTGCATCCCGGCGTAGTCCTTCCCGGCATACCGGGTATTGTCGTCATACTGGTTCTGGTAGGAGCCGATCATGGCGTTCACTTCGTCCGCAAGTTCTGTTGAGCGTTTCGCGGAGGTCTGCAAAGTTCCAAGCGCCTGATTAAACTGCGCCTGTGCCTTGACGTAGGCCAACCGGTTCTTCCCGCTTGGCTGCGTCTGGTAGTCCATCGCAGCCTCTTTCATCGCGTTCTGCGCCGCCTGATAGTCCTTGTAGTTTTTCTCAGTAAGCGCATTTTGGTCGTCCAGAACTTTCTTGTAATCCCCGATCTCCTGCTCTTTGTACTGCCGGATTTGTTCCGCGTCATAGTGATCTGCCGAGGGTTTCTGAATCCTGCCGCCCTTCGTCTCTTTCTTCTGCTCCGTCTGTTCCAGCGCAGAGTTGACGCGGCCTTCCCAATAAGACATAGACAGAGGATTTTCCTCTTTCGGTTCCTCTTCCTTTTTCGCAGCCTGACCGATTTTCTGATTGAACCAATCTTCCTTCTCCTGATAGCTTGCGCTGAACGAAGGCCGTTCCGGCTCTTCTTCCTGTTTCTTCCCGGGAACGACGCCGCTCTCCTTCTGCATCTGATATGCCGTTTGTTTCCCGGTGAGTCGCTCCTGCCGTTCTTTCCAGCTCTGTCCGCTGCGGGAAGTTTCTCCCGGTTTTTTACCAGTGATCTTCACCGGCTCCGGCTGCGCTTTTTCCTGTTTTGGCTGATTGATCCTGCTGGTCGACGGCCAACCCTGTCTGGAATTCCCGGTGCCATACGCGGAAGTTCCAAACTGTTCCGACACGTTCTGCCGACGTTCGTTTGCCAGCCCCTGAATAAACGAACTGGAACGGCTGCCCGTTCCAGTCTGTATATCCGTTGTTTCCTCCTGCCTTCTCTTCTTCAGAAATTCATTTACGTTCATACGGTCGCTCCCTTACGAATAGACGTAGGTATATGTATTGTTTTCTGCGTCGTAGATCTCGCGGATTCTTCCGCTGCTTACGCCGCGCTCCACTTCGTCGTAGCTATACCGCCCATGTCCCGGAATGTAGACCCAGCTGTCACCGTGCCGATTCGTGATCGTCGGTGTGGCCTTCCCGGCCCCGCCGGAAGAGCTCTGTGCGCCTCCGGTGGTCGAACCGCCGCCACCGCCAGAAGCTCCCGCCGATTGTCCTGCCTGATTCTGGGCGAGCATAAGTTGCAGCTGCGGGATGGTATAGCCCATCGCTTCCGCCTGCTCCGAGCTTGGCAAGATCCCGGCAGACAGCAGCGCCTTTCCCGCAGATGCAAGGTCAGACGCCTGTGCATTTCTGGCCGAAAGTGTTTGCTGCCCGTTGTATGTTCCCATCAGATTTGCCACGGACAGTTCATACTCCTTTTCCCACTGCCGGACGGATTCATTGAACTGCGCCGCAGAGAGGTCATATTCCGCCGCCCACTGCTCCAGCGATACCAGCTGCTGGAGGTAGCTCTGCGAGATCTCCAAGAGCTTGTCTGCCTTTTGGAATTCGCCCTGTGCCCGGAGGTCTGCAATTTGTCTCTGCGTATCCGTCGCAAGCTTCACCTGTGCAGAGTTGACGGTCTGCCGGTTCTGCGCCGCGTTGTTCTGTACCGAGGAATACTGCTGCTGCCCAATGCCGCCCCGGTCGCCACGCAGCTCCGCATAGAGTGCTGCGTTGTCAAGGTTTCGCGCCTCGTCGGCATCCACCTGATTCCTCTGCGTCTGGAACTGCACCTTCGCGTCTTCCTCGGCCCGCTGGAGGTCGTTCACGCCCTTGTTGACCGCGTAGTCGATCTGATTGGTCGCCTGTTTATTCGCCGCCTGACGCCACGCATCGAGATACCCGGATAGGTCACTGTTTCGGCTGAAGCTGCCGCCGTTTCCGTCTCCAACCTGACCGGGGGAGTAAGAATAGGAGCCGCTCCCATATCCGGCCATCCCGGCGCCGCCGTTCCCGACCCCGTTTCCGGGCGTCGCGCCCTGTGAAAAGGCGTTGCCCTGAATGATGCCGTTGTTCGCATAGTCGGAGTTCTGATAGGTCGTCGGGTTCTGCTGCCGCAGTGTGTAGTATCGGTTCGTATTCTTGATATAGTCGTCGATCTGCTGATCCGTCAGACCATAAAGTCTCTTGGCGTTCGCCCGGTCGTAGTTCGCGATATCGCCATATCCGAGATCGGCGTTCTCGGTGTACCACTTGCCGGTTTTCGGGTCGTATTGGCTCTCCACGCCGCCCGCATACTGGTTTAGCAAATTGTTCAGAGCGAGGTTCTGCTGATGCAGATAATCCTTATCCTCCTTCGAACCCGCCTTGTGCCAGTTCTGCGAGTTCTCCAGCATCTGCTGGCGAATAGCGTTCGCCTGAGATCGAAGATTATCCTGCGCGTCATAGTTGTTGCTCCAATACTGCGTCCCGCCGAACTCATACGTCCGGTTCGCGTTCGTGTCGCGGTACTGGTCAAGATAGCTCTGCACCTGCTGCGCGGTCTGCGAAGGGCGGACGGATGTGTTCCCGTCTCCGTTTGCTCCTCCGGAGTATCCCGCCTGATTCCGCAGCTTTTCAGCCGCAGCGTGCGCTGCCTGCATCCCCTGCGTGTCGCCTCTGGCTTTTGCAGCGTAGTATTGGTCTGTGTAGTTCTGAACGGCAGATTGCTGGTCAGAACTGAGCCTGTTTTTGTCGGTCGTGCTTACCGCCATGCTCTCACCCCTTCTTGCTCAAAATGGGAATGTTCCCATTATTGCTGACATCCAGATCGAGTGCCTTTGCGATGTCCCGAATTTTGATGTAATTCGTGCCGTTCTTCAAAATGCGTTCGACCTCGACCTCCTGGCCATCTACGATCATCTTCGCTTTCGTGATCACCTCATCCACCTCCTCCAAGAGCTTCTTAAAGTCCGCCCATTTCTTTTCATCAATCAGCGGCAGCGGACACAGCTTCATCGAAATATCGTAGTGCCGGATTGCCGCCTGCACGTTCGGAAGCTGCTTCAGCAGCATCTGATAGAGCCGCGCGGCATTGCGCATCGTCGCCTCCGGGATGTAGTACTTGCCGGAAGCATCCGTGTGGCTCACCATCTCGATACTGACGGTGTTGTAGTTGCCGTACACCTTGCCGAATTTGCCGCTCCTGCCGTCGCCAACCGCCCACGCCACCACATCCAGCGGCACACACTGATAAACTGTATCGCCCTCGTCTATCACGAAATGTGCCGAAGCAGCGCGTCCCTCGCTGCCGTTGGCAAAGTATCGGGCATTGCCGAGCGCCGTCGCGTGCTGGCCAGTGTTTGCAGTGTAGTGAAACACGATGGCCCGGATGGCCGAGAGCGGACGCCTGCCGCCCACTCTCGTTGCCCGGATGGTATCGTTAATTTTCAGTGCCATTGTCTTCACCCTTCGCATCCATCGCGTCCTGCGCCTTCTGGCTCTGCGTCCCGAAATAGAACGTGATGACCATCAGGAAGATCGTCAGGAAATCCTTGCCCGTGATGTCACCCCGGAGCGCCAGCACCGTAAACACCACCGTCAGCAGCAGCGTCACAAGCGACTTCACGCTCAGCAGATTCGAAAGCCGTTTCATGATCTTTTCCATGTTATGTACTCCTTTCACGCTTCTACGATGTTGATACCGTACTGCTCCGCGCAGATATGCTCAATCTTGCAGCCGCGGGCGTTCTTCCAACCGGTGGCAAAGTACGCAACGTCAGCCGTAGACAGCAGTTTCAGTGATTCGCCAAGATACCACAGTGGGCTTGCATCAGCCGGAGCGTTTTCAAAAAAGCTATCAATCACTTCGATTTCATTGCCCGTCAGTTCCTTTGCGCAGAAGATCGCTTCTTCACGCTCTTTCCGAATTTCCTCGTTGGTCTTGCCCTTCATAGGCTGAGAGATAAACAGTTTTTTCATATTATGTTCTCCTTTCAATCCTTGAGCACGATCTCCAAAAACCGTGCCTTTTCCTCTGCCGTATACGTTTCCGGCAGGCTCTTAATGTACTTGATTGCATACTTGCTGCGGTTCTCGTTCTTCGCTTTCCACAAGTAGAACATCCCAATCGCCGTCGCAAATCCGATGACTGCCAACGTGATCTCTACACTCAGCACGCCGAGCACATTCAGGATAATGCAAACGACGCTTGCCGCCGCGCTGCCAATCAGCAGCTTCTTCGAAGTCTCCATCACACGATCCCCGCATGAGCCAGCGCGAAGCCGACCAGCGCCCCCACAATGGCCGTCACGGCCGCCTTGACCAACGCCTCCCATTTCCCGCCCGGAATGGCCTTGAGGCTCTTCACATCGTCCTTGATTTCGCTGACATTGGCCTCGATTGTCTCCTGCTTTGTCGCCAGCACCTCTACCGAGGTCGCCAGCTGATGCAGCGCCCGGTTGTCTTCCTCTAAGTCGTTGATGCGGTGCGTGTTGCTCTTGGATCGCTGGTCGATCTCCACGATCTTTGCCTGAATTCCATCATCCATCTCTTACTTCCTTTCCCGGCATAGAAAATGCCGCCCTGTCATACTTGACAAAGCGGCACATTCGGCTATAATGGAAATAGAAAAGGGCGCTGCTACGGCGGTCAGTCCTAGCTAGTCAAAAATGGTAAACATCATTGACCGCTCGGGTTCCAGCCGGGCGGTCAACAAACTTTCTGGGTCAATAGCAACATGATAAGTACCATGATTGCCAATCGAAGCAGGAATCGAAGGACTTTCGCCCTCCGCCTGTGTCCCATCAGCATCACCCCCTTTACAGGGAAGTGACTGACCGCCGTTTTTGATAGCAGCGCCCCGCCCCTTTCGGGGCACGTCCATCATAGCATGAACGAAGCGCCTTGTCAATTTCCGCCGAATGGCGGTTTTTTTATGCTCTAAAACTCCACGAACCGCTCATCATCCCAGCTCGGCATGGCCCAATCCGTGCCCGTCCAGACCTTCCGGACGCCGTCCTTCGTGTAATAGAAGTTCGGATAAGCCGTCATGCCGTCCTTCCAGACGATGGGGTTGTCCGCAGTTCCGACCTTGACCGCCTGCTCTACATAATCCTTACGCACCACGACATCGTTTACGGAATAGATGCGCCAGTCAAAGCCGAGCTTGTCGCTCTGTTCCACCGCCATTGAAATGCCGCCAGCTCTCGCCACCATACGCCCGTCTGTGATGGATTTCTTCATCTTCTCGAGTTTAGCCGTTGTCATAAGCCGCCTCCAATTCTGCCAGAGCACTTTCTGCCTCATCCCGCGCGTCCTGCGCGATCTCCAACTCCGTATGCTTGCCCATCAGGATGGTCACAGTTCCATCCCGGTTGTCTGTGATGCTCCCGGCGACCGAATAATCCGAGTTGTCAAAGGTCTGCGTCTCGGTCGTCGTTTTGCCTGTGGGCTGGCCCTTGTCGTCAAAAACCGGATAGGTGTTGACCTGTTTAATGCCCCACGCAAGGCCATCCACAAACAGGCTCACCGCCTGTGCGTGCGTCATTTCCAGCGTGATCGACTTCGTGTCACGCCTGTCCCACTTGGGATTCTGCAATACCCCGCTGATCTCAGCCGGGTATTCCACTTCGTGAATGATAACCGATGTACTCATTTGCTCATCTCCTTTATTGTCTTGTGCCGTTGGCATCCAACCAAGTCAAAAAGTCGCCCGTTGGCTCTTCGTCGAACGTGATTGTCCGGTATACTGCGCCGCTTTGACCATCGCCCCACCCATTAGCCGAATATATTAAGACATTGGTATTATTATCTTGACGAGAGTTCAAGACCCGCCCCGGCAACCATGTTGCATACTCGCAAAAAATCCTATTGCAGTGTATCACGCCTATCGTAAAGCCAATATATACGTCGAAGTCAGTCCAAATGTCTACTGTGTCGTTCAACAACCACGTCAAACTTTTCGCGAGTTTAACATCATACCCCGTGCCGCCGATCATCGTTCTGCCCCCCCCCGATCTGGTATTTTGTTCCATCGATAAGGACGGGCGACGGCTTCAGGTCGTAATATGTGCCGTTGATCATTACTTTCTGTGCCATAAATGCCTCCTAAGATGTCGTAATGCGCCAGTGGAATGTGGACGTTCCTTCTGCATCGCCAACGATGGTACAATCTGATTCCGGGGTAAAGTTGAAGCTGTAACTATTGCTACCGGTGTTGTTGCTTAGACTTTCATCTTTCGTTTTCACGCCATTCATATAAACCTGAACGCGACCGTCATACGAAATGGAGGCTAAAAAAAGCGTTAGTGTCGTTCCAGCTTTAACTTCGAATGTGCTTACTCCGCTAGATAAGAGAACGGATGTTCCGTTTCTGATTTCTGGATAATATTCGCTATATCCTGAGTTCAGCCTGCCTGTTATCGCAAAGACACTCGGTGCAAACTTTACGTCATACCCCGTCCCATCTTTGAGTGTCCGTCCCTTCTTGATAGCGTAGGCCGTGCCGCCGATAAGGGCCTTTCCGCCCTTGAGGCCATAGCCTGTTCCGTTGATTTCTGCCTTTTGACCCATAGAATCACCGCCTTAACCATACTGCCACGCGATACAGCCGTTGACCGTGGGCGTCGTCTCGCTCGAAAACAGCGCCTCGCCCCGCGCCATGTACGTCGTGTAGTTCGTGTCCGCCGCGTTCACATTCGTCGTCCGGTTCAGCCGCGTGTTGATCGACACGTTGTCCACGTTGCCAAGACCAACATCCGACTTTGTCACCGTCTGCTTTGGGTGTACATGATCCCCTCTGGCATACGCCGCAGAGGTACCAGCCGACGCCGTCCCCGGCGCTTTCGGTGTGGTGG
>ERZ1035037.253-NODE-253-length-19306-cov-11.774817_pt1 | contig 19306 bp, 21 predicted proteins | sample MGYA00520618_ERZ1035037 | MGnify/ENA primary metagenome ERZ1035037 (study PRJEB33766, sample SAMN09781741) | gut metagenome | biome: gut microbiome | host: Homo sapiens | place: Madagascar | study: EMG produced TPA metagenomics assembly of the PRJNA485056 data...
GATTTGGGGTAAAAAGAATCCAACTGCGGCCAATAGTGAAGGAGAAACTATTCATTTACGATATGCTATTGATGAAAAACCTAAAAAATATACTACAATTGATGGAAGAGTTTATCGGTCTTATGATCCATTAAAAACTGGAGAATTTGTAAAAACTCCTAATCCAAAAGATACTTTATAGGGAACTGCTCTTGATGAACAATGGTGGGATGTTAAAGACTGGGCTGAACTTTATAAATTATATTTAGGATAGTATCCTGATAGAATATTAGGAGATTATTATGATGGAGAAAAAGGAGGGGTAATTATAGATATTGCTTCTCTTTATGGTGAATGCCATAATGATGAATTAATGAAAAAATTTTATGGCACTCCTTGTAGTTCAAGTTATGGTTAGTGGAATGATTGGGAAAATAAAAAATTATATGTTTTTGATTTACTATCAGACGGTAGTATAGGATATACTGGGCATGGTTCTATGTGTACGCATCCTTGGGGAAGTTGGTTTGATCCCTTATATCAAAAAGGTGGTAAAGCATATGTCTATCAGCCAGTAATGCCAGACCAAGATAAAGATACACAGTATTATGTAAAATAGAATTGGCGTGAATTAATTTATCAAATGGCATTAGATTATGAAAAATATGGACATAATGATGATTATGCAGTAAAATTAGCTCAAAATAATCCAGAATTTAAGAATGGATGCACTGGTTATGAAAGCTATTATGCTGATTTATTAGCCTATTGGAGAAAAATATATGATCCTACAACAATTGATTATAAAAATTATTTTGTTGGTATGCCAAATCCAAAAAATTCTGAAGAATAGATGCCATTACCAGATAATGAAAAAGATTATTATGGATGGAATAGAAAATATATTACTGATCCTTCTACATTAGAATTTTGGATGGATTTTATAGAAGATTCAGAATGCGCGATAGGTAAGTACTCTGTGAAAGCTATTGGAGATAGGCCGAAAATTGTTAATAATGATGCTATTAAATCTATTATTTATAGGGATACTCCTAATATAATTTATATTAGTCCTGAAAAATATAATTTATATTAGAGACAAAATTTATTATAGGATGGATATGCTTATATACCATTACCTAAAATGTATGAAGATAAATTTGTTATTTCATCATAGGGTAAAACTACTTATGATGAATTAAATAATTTATTATATCAATATGCTTATTTAAATGAAAAAATAAATTTAAAATCTGTCCCTGTTTATTATTTAGAACCAAATACAATTATTACAGTTGATGATAATAAAAGTGATATACATGGAGAATATATTTTAAATAAAATTACCATTTAGTTAAATCATAATGGTATGATGACTGTAGTGGCTACAAAAGCCCCTCCAAGATTGCTATAAGAGAGGAGACGGAGTAATGGCTAAAAGTGTTGTTTAGTTTCGATATTTTGGCGAATTAAATGAAAAAAATTATCCAGTAACAATAACTAAAGCTAAATTAATGTCAGGAGTAATTTTTGATGATTATACTCCTATTATAAAATTAGGAATTTAGAGTTTACCGGGTACTAAATTTAGACTTAACGCTAATCAAGATTATATAATGATTGGCGGAGTCGGTTTATATGAATTAGATATGACTTAGGGGTCTGGCGTGGTGACATCTATTAATTTTGATGAAATGTCATTAACTAATATAGATGAAAATCAAGATGCTTATTTATTAATAGATATTTTGTATGAAACGGAGGGGAGCTAATTGAGTTCATTTTATGGTAATTTAAAAGTTAATCCACGAATTGCTTTAACATTTGATAAAACTTATACTAATCGTTATGAAATGGAGCAAGCTATAGCTAAACGTGCTCCTGATGGTTCCTCTACTGGAAATATTAATGGGGATGGAGTTTATAATACTCGTTATGTATTTATTAATTATGGTGAGCGTCGATATAGTCCTTATATATCTACTGAGATAAAAGCTCAATGGCATCAAACAACTAATGATGAAAAGGGCAATGAAGTTGAAAAATTTACGGCTAATTGTCCAGTGTTGTGGGTTTATAAAATTCAAGGTAGTATTTAGACTATTGGTGATATGGACCCAAAACTTACTTCATAGCGTCCTTATGGAGACTATTTTAAAGTAGACCCTAAAACTGATTTTTATGATTCCAATTAGAGATATTATTTATTAAAAGATAGTATTACTCAAGACCCATTAAATAATTTAACACCTGATGGAATTGATGAAAATTGTGAATATTCTATAAATAAAGAAATAGATAAAAAACATTATCAAGCTAATTATGACCATACTGTATGGCAAAAAATTTGGTGTTCAGTTAGTAACAATACTACAATTACTGAAAAGTATATTATGGTTGCGAGTTTAGATTCTAAAGCTCCTAAATTTGAAGCTATAGTAGACGCTCCTGATGATAATGATGAATATGAAAAAGTTAGTTTTTTATATGAAGATAATAGTCGTGTTTAGTTATCTCCATTAAATAGTTATTATCAATTAGATGGTGAAATAATTATAGGAGAAGGAGAAACTGCTCTTACTGTTCCCAAATATAAAGAATTAGATATTAGTTATATTGTTGATAAATGGAATGCTAGCACTCCTAAGGTAAAAAAATTAGAAGAATCAGTAAAAGAAAATTTAGAAGAAATTATTGATTATGAAGAAAAAATTAATAATTCTGAAGAATATAAAGGTTTATTTACATTTGATATTAATCATGAGGCGAATGCTGATAAAATTGGCGGATATAGTGAATATAGAGCGAATTTAGTCCGTGAATAGGCAATTGCTAAATTAGCAGGAGATACTGTTTCTGAGGGGTATTATAGAACTAAAATTGCAAATTTAGATGATATGTTATCTCAATATGCATCTAAAGTTCAAGCTTGGAAACAAGCTGTTGCTGATTTAAAAGAAGCTCGTAAAAAAGAATATGATGCATTGCCTATAAAAGATATTTATCGCGGTCCTTTATTTGAATATAAAAAAATTACTAGCGATATAATTATTTATGAACCATTAGAAAAAGATGTAAATGGTAAAAAACTTGAAATTATTACAAGTCAAGAAATTCTTGATATGTATTTAGAAACTCTTGGTAATATTTATTATAGTTCAGATTATATTGTAAATGACCCACCTCATTATACTGCTTTGTCTGTTGGGTCAAAATATTCTGCTACTGAAAATAATGGTATTACATTAAAATATTATCATAAAAAATTAAAAGAACCTGGATACATTTCATTTGAATTATTTAAACGATTAGTAAAAATCCCTTAGCAATTATATTATTTTGATAATAATAAATTAATAGAAGCTACTATTGATGAATATATTATTACAGATGATACTGGTAATATTTCTTATAATGAGAAAAAATACAATCAATAGAGAAGATAGTATGCTCAAAAAGTTAGAGTACATCATAATCATGGACCTCACATAGATACTTTTAGAAGTACTGATTTAGATTATAAATTACATTTACCTCGTAATTGGAAATTTAATACAAATACAGATTTCCATTATAATATTGAAGGATTTAATAAACGTAGATAGCATTATATCCCTGATAGAGTAAATGAAATTTATTTAAAGAAAACTAGTTCTGGTGAGTTATATCCAGTTCATATGGATACCAAAGGATATAAATTAATTAATAATTAGCTTAATGAAGGAACATTATCAAATATAGATGAACCATTTTCTCTTCAATTATCTGATTCAGGGTTCTATGTTAATAATGAATTAAAATATGCTAAACAAATTGACTAGCGCACATTTGATATTAATCTTCCAGAATTAGGTAATATGGCTTCATTAATGTGGGATTTAGTATATCCTCGTGGTACTTGGGTTATATACAATCCTCAAGATTATGGTGAAACTAATACTTATGTTGAGTATAGTGATAAAAAATATTTAAATGGTGAGTTATATTACCCCGATCCTAATACTACTTATGTAAAAATTGAATTAGATTAGCATACTTTCGATGAAATTGATGAAATTTTATATATTAAAAAAGATAATAAATATATACCCAATTAGAATAATTTTGATTCAAATTAGGTATATTATATTATGGATCCAGAATAGTATATTCAAGTTGGTAAAAGTGACAAACTATACCGTCAAGCTTATTGTATTTTTATCCCAGCAGATAAAAATACCACAGATAAAAAGCGTTATTTATTTATAGGTAACGATAGAGATCCTAATGACTCAACGCTATATCCTAAAACTATTTCTGAATTAATTCGTTATTTATATAAATTATTAGGATTAGAAACAGATAATGATTATTATGATATACCTTCACAAGAAACTATTTGGGGTATGTATAATGCATTATTAAATTTATTAGGTAAATACACTGATTCATATAGCATTAATAATTTTATTCCAGTAAAAAGTGAATATGTTTGGGCAGATTTATATGATCAAAATGGTAATCCAATAGTAGATTCAAAAGGTAATATTTTAACAGGCGAGCCGGCAAAAGACGTAGTGTATTATGGTAAACGTGGTGAAATTGACTTTGGTTTAAGAAATCCTAACAATCAATGGGATATTAAAACTGAAAAAACATTTTCAACTCTACATACTGGAGCTTTTGGGCCATTATATGTTGTCCAAGATAATTATCCCATTTGGGAAAAAGTTGAAAATTTAGATGATGACCCTAGTCCTGATACTGCCTATTATATTGAAAATGATAATGGCGATAAAGTATATGCTGGAGATATTACTAAATTTAATAATAAAAAGACATATTATACAGCATATTTACTATATAAAAAAGCATCTGGTTTCGAAGAAGGAGTACAATATTATCGTGATATAAATTCTCTATGGGGTTTATTAAGAGAGTTCCAACAATGTAGAGATAAATATCAAGCTAATTGGACTCAAGATCATCCAGGTTCACCTTCCTATATTTAGAATCGACCTAGTGTAATTTATAGCACTAAAAAAGCTGCTGAAATTGAATATAATAATTTCAAAGATGGCACTGATTATGTTTTAGAAACTTCTATTAAAGATACTACAACATTAAAATCAGTTTTTAATTCATTAACCCCTGATTAGAGATTAATGGTTTATTATTTAGATGAAACTGAATCTCCATAGTATATTGTTGTTCAAGCGAATGATGAATATATTCCAAATGCTGAATATTATAGATTAGATAAAAGTGGGTATTTATTAGATGCTCATAATATTGATGGACTATGGAAAAAAATTGCAATTAGTGCTAGTGATAAAGAAAATTATTATGAAGATAGTGAGTAGGTAATTAATATTTCTTACTATAAACTAGAGGAAATTCTTTCGATTTTTTAGGAATAAATAACGTTGGCCCATAAGGATTAATTATGGGCCAACTTTTTTTATATACCAATAGTAAGGGAAAAGATTTCTTTTATAATTATAAATGATTCTAAAGGAAAGGAGATTAATATGCCAAATAATGTTAATTATGTGAAGTTTTAGCGTGGCACAATAACTGCTTATAATTCATTAAAGGCGCGAAAACTAATAGATTCTAATACTTTATATTTTATCTATGAATCTGCGGATAAGAAAAATGGATATTTATATTTAGGTGATAAATTAATTAGTGGTTCTGGCTCAGGCACTAATATTACTAAATTATCTGATATTAGCGATGTTTTAGAAACTGTAACTGATGCTGGTGCGTTTTTAGTTAAAAATGACAGCGGTAAGTGGGAAAGTAAATCATTAGCTGATGTTGCTAGTTTAATAGCTAGTCAATTAGAGATTAATGTTAATGCTAATACATTTGAATTTAAAACTGTTGAAGGGGCAAATCCTGAATTAAATCTTATTGGATTTGATACTGCAGAAAATGGCTCTTATTTGAAAAAAGGAGCAACTGGTAAGTTAGAATGGGAAAAGCCCGAAGAAGATTTTCATGTTATTAGTACTAAAATTGTTAATTTACAAAATCAAGTTGATAATTTTAATACTGTTATTAAAAATGAAATCGCTAATGCGAATCATTTAACTTATAAACCCGTCGGCAGCTTAGAAGATATTACTTCAGCAGAAAATAATAAAGAAAATGTTGTTTACCTGGTGCCTAATAGTAGTGGAGATGATAACAATTCTTATGATGAATATATGCTTATCAATTCAAAACCAGAAAGATTAGGTACATTTGGCAATGCTGATCTAACTGAGTATGCAAAAGTTTCTCAATTACAGGCTGTTGAAAAGAAACTTGTTGAAGAGTATACTCCACTTAAACTATTTAACTCTACTGTTGGTTCATTAAATGACCTTGGTAAAGCATATGTAACTGGGGATACTACTAATATTGTTAATGAAATTAATAAAGTTTATGAGAGTATTATTTGGGGTGAACTCTCAGAGTAATTTTTAAAATAAAAAGGAGATTTTATTATGGCTGATTATACTGGTAATGCTGTAAAATTTAAACTTGGTACTCAAGCGAGTTTAAATACATTAAAAGCTTCTCAAAAAGGTTGGGAAGTAGGTACATTTTATTTAACTTCTGATAGTAGCCGTTTATATATCGGTCAAGCTGATGAATTAGCTCTTTTAAATAAAAGTGTTGAGATTTATACTAATTTAGCAGCATTAAAGGCTAAGACTACAACTTCTACTGAAGGCGATATCGCTTATTGTGTAACTGAGAATGTTTTAGCATATTATAATGGTACTACTTGGAATCAAATCAATCCTGATGATGATACTATTTTAACAGCTCTAACTCAAGTTGTTTCTTCAGTTACTGATGGTGTTAAAATTACTACTGGTGGTACTAATAGTGATGCTGGTAAAAGTGTTACTGCTGCAGATGTAACTATTACTGGAGCTAAAGGTGCTAAAGTGGCTATGGCCAATAATAAAGCACTTACAATTACTGGTGATACTTATACTCTTAATGTTCAAGAGCATGCTGATGCGACTAATGATATTGATTTAGTATTAGATAGCGCGCTACAAGATGCTAGTACCGTTCATATCAAGGGTGGCGACAATGTAACTATTACTAAAGTTACTGATAGTAATAGTATCCAAATCGCAGCTAAAGACACTAAATTAAATGATATTAGTTTAGGATTAGGCGCTAATGGTGAATTACAAGTAGGTGCTAGCGATACTGGTACTACAAACGTTCTAAAGAAACAAAAGTTAGGGTATTTCGTTGATGGTAGCTATTATGGTATTGGTAGCGATACTAAGCAAGTAGACCTACCTGTTTATTCTAAAGATCAAGTCGATGCGTTAATTAATAAACTAGATGGCATGACCTATCGTGGTACCATTGGTACTAGTGGCACAACCTTTACTATGGATGCAAGCTTCAACGTATTGAAGGGCGGAACTGCTACTGATATTCATATTGGAGATATGTTCCTAGTTCAAGGTGGTAATTTAACTTATGCTACTAATCAAACTGCTGGTACTGGTGATTTACTAATTGCGACTGCTAAAGATAAGAAATCTGAGACTAATGGCGTTCTAGCTATTGGTGATGTTGAGTGGACTTATGTACCTTCTGGTAATGATCAATAGACTGATACTACTTATATCTTTAAAGCTGAAGGGGCTACTGATAGCATGACCGTTACTTCTAGTAACGGCGGTGGAGTAGTTGGTAAAATTGCTTTTACTGCAGGCGATGGTATTGTTATTGATTCTACTGATAATGGTGGTAAAGCACCAAATCAATTGAATGTTACTGTTAAGCATGATACTTATGCAAATGGAGTTTCATCTGAGAAAAATTCTGAAACTAATGGTGCTACATTTGATGATAAATCATTAACTAATGGTGGTACTTTTGATGTTATCGATTCTGTCACTTATGATAACGGTCATATCACTAATATTAATACTAAAACTATTCAGACTTTAGAATATAAGCCCGGTCCAGATAGTGCTACTCGTGATGATGCTACTAACACTGTTACTGTAGCACATACTTTACAAGCTGGAACTAGTTTAGTATCTGATAAAAATGCAAAGATGGTATTAAAATCTGATACTTTAAAACTGACTGCATCTGGCAGTACTGTTACTGCTGATTTAGTTTGGGGTTCATTCTAATTTAAGGACAATCTATAATAATTATATTCGTGGTTTTTTTAAAAATCAACGAAGGAATTTGGGAGAGGAAAATTCCTCTCCCATTTTTTTTATATATAATTTTGTTTTATATAAAATTTAAGATAGAAAGGAGATACTTGCATGAGCAATAAACGATTCATCCCTGTTCGTGGTACTGAAGCGAAATTAGATTTAATGGGTTTTAATGATGGATATGTTTATTTTGCGGTTGATACTGGTAAAATTTTCATAGACTATACTCAAGCTGATGGTACAATGGTATCACGAAAGCTTTTAGGAAGCGGTAGTGGTGGTAGCTCAGGAAGTAATTCTGGTATTTATTATGCCAATTATACTCCGACTGAAGCTGAAAAATTAGAAGATGAAATCAATATTCCAATCGGAGCTATTGAAGGCGGAGAGTATCCCGAAGAAGATGATTTAATTATCAACTTAGGTGATAATTGTTTTTATCGTGTAATAAAAGTCCAGCGAGCATTTCAAAATGTGCTATGTCGTCGTTTAACTGTTGCTGGTGGAGGCGGGGGAGATGACCCCAGCTCATTGGCTTCTGACATTGAATTAACTGTAGATTCATTACCTACTGTTAACTTAATTAATGGACGCTCTCAAGAAATAACATTTGTTGCCACATCAGCCAAAAATAAAAAGGGTAATCCTTATGACTCTATTCTAACAATTAATTGGAAGTTAGAATATACTGATGATGGCACCAATTATAACCAATATAATTCAGGAACATTCCAAGTGCCTGATGGTGAGAAATATGCTTTTGAATTTGGTAAATTGGCTAAAGATGATGCTTCTTCAAGATTAGTGTTAGTGGCTAGTCAAACCAATCATCCAAGTACAGTTACTCGTTTAGTAACATTTAAAACTTCTAAGTTAGAATTACAAGAATCAAGTAGTTTTTCTAATTTAAGTTATTTTGAACCTAGTAAATTAGTATTACAATGTAATGTTAATGGTGCGATGGATAAAATTGTTGAATATTATTTTGACAATGAAGATGAACCATTTTTAAGTGTGCCCTTAGCCGCCAATTCGGCTACATTATAGACTGTTAATGTTTCACAATATACCCCTGTAGTTAATGGTTATCATAAAGTTTGGATTCGTTTATTCCAATCGATTAATGGCAAAAAAGGAATCGAAGTTAATCCTTTAATTTTTGAAGTAGCCGTTTATGATGGTCTAGATCCTCAAGCTCCTCCAATTATTTGGTTGGGAGATTATAAAGATGAATATTATAATTATGACACTATTCAAATTCCTTTCCGTGTTTTTGACCCATAGGCTGAAAATCCAATAGTGCATTTTAAGCGTAATAATATTGAACTTTCTTATTCTCCTCAGACAATTACAGATTCTAAAAAATTTGCTATTTTTGAAATTGCTAATCCTGAATTAAATGTAATTAATCACTATACTATTACTTGTGGTGATGGAGCTCGTGAAACTACTCGTAAAATTGAAATTCGTGTTGTAAATGACCCAACAAGAACAGACTTTGGTATTTAGAAGTAGGGCTTCTTGACTTATTTATTAAATACAGTAGGTAGTGGACGTTCTAATTCTGAAACGTTAGCTAAACGTACTACTTTAGTAAATTCTTCTACTGCTTTAGGCGCTGAGCCTTGCGCAGCGACATTTACTAATTTTAATTGGTATAATAATGGTTGGACCACAGATGAAGATAATAAAACTTGTTTACGTATTAGTAATGGTGCTAAATTATCTATTCCTATTGGTCGTACTGTATTTTCAAATCCTAGTGGCTCTCAAGCTACTGAACAGTCTCATAGTATTGAATTAACTTTCAAAATTCGTAATGTTTAGGATTATTCAAATTTAATTCGTACTATTACTCGTTATAAAAATGATGAAAAATTATATAAAGCATTTTATGATGAAGAAACTGGTAAATTTAATACTACATACACCAACTATGATGCATTTTTAGCTTGGTATTTAAAAACTTATGAAGTTGAATTTGTCGATAAAAATGGTAATAAGCGTAGAATGGAATATGATGATTTAGAGTTTAGTCATATTGCCAAGCAAATTAATTTAAATAATGTTATAGGTAGTTACTCTTCTGGTAATACTAAAGCCGTTACTGGTTTATGCTTAGGACCATAGGATGCATTTTTCTCCAATGGTACTGATACAGTAAATGTATCTTATGTAGAAAATAAAATTATTACTTTATCTGTTGTTTGTAAATATAGTAAAGAAAAAATTCAAAATCTAATTTATATTTATTTAAATGGTGTATTAACTAGTGTCGTTAGAAATACTCAAGAAAATGGATTTGTCGTAGAAAATGATAAAATTGAATTTAACAGTGATTATTGTGATATTGATTTATATAAGGTCCGAGTATACCGCACTGATTTAAATGTTAATGATATTGTTATGAATTACGCTGCTGATTTTGAGAATGTAAATATTTACGATCAAAATAAATTAGCAGAAGAAAATACTGCTATTGATGAATTCCAGTTTAGTTATACTAATATGATAAAGTATAATAATGAACACCCTGATGCTCCATTAATGCCTTATATTATTTTTGATACTACTAAATTAGAAGATAGTGAAAATAAACTTCCTTATTCTAAAAAAGTTAAATTAAATGTTGGAGTTGAATTTGTTAATACTCCACTTGAAATGTATTATAATAAAGGTAAATTGGAAGAATTGGCTAAGGCTGATAAATTATTCGGCGATGGCGCGACAGCTGCTGAAAAACAAAAAGCTGTTGAAACTTATTATAAATATCATTGTCCTTCATTTATTAGTGATAGCGCATCAATGAGTGTCCAAGGAACTTCCTCTGAATTCTATCCTCGTCGAAATTATAAAGTTAAAACTAAAAATAAAGACGCGGTTGATGGTGAAAAGCGAGTTAATATTTTCTTAAACCGTGGTCCATTTAGAGAGTAGTATAATGCTGATATGTTAGGCTCCACTTAGAAGCCTTATATTTTAAGCACAACATTAGGGCCTTTGGTTGATTCTGCTACTGGCCAATTAAAAATTAAATATTATGAAGATGAAAAAGGTGAAAAGGAAGTTGTCTTTAGCGAAACTAATCCTTATAAACCAAATACTTTCTATATTGAAAATACTAATTATGTAAAACGAGGAGAAGAAAAAACTCGTCAAAAATATTGGTATTTTAATAACTATACTTGTGGAACCCATAAATTTACCATGAAGATTGACTATATGGAATCTTCTGGAACTTATAATATGGGATTTGCAAACATGGTTAAAAATGCTTATTCTAAACATCCATTAGATGATTATAATGATACAAAAGCGTTTTAGGTAGAAGACCCTGAATAGACTAATTATATTTTGGCGACGAAATATAAGGATGGTAAGGTTTATTGGTATAAAAACCATAAAGGTAATTGGAAATCTACTGATGGCGTAGAAGATAATTTAAATGTCACTAATGCCGAAGATTTTGCTAAAGGCCCTGTTGCTCTATATCCTGAGCAATATCCAACAGCAGAAAAAAATAAGGTATTAAGTGATACTGCTAGTGAATATTATAATAAATTCTATGAAATAGAATTTGGATATAAAGATTTCAAAGTTAATAATACTGATGATTACCGCACTTCTGTTCGTGGCTTCCGCGTACTCGCGTTCCATAAGAAGAAACCATCAGATGGCAGTTCAGAACCCATTTATCAATTCATTGGTATTTATAATATGCTTCTAGATAAAGGTTCTGATGAAGTTTATGGTTTTGCTCTTGATAAAACTACTGGTGAAGATCCAAAAGCTAAGTTTGTAGGCAAAGGCACTAAGAGCATGCCGAAAATCGCAGAATGTTGGGAGTTTGAAAATAACAGCCGTACTTTCTGTTCATATCGTGACCCTCAAGACCGCAAGGATTTGAAGTTTGATGTATTTAATACTGATGGTTCTCGTGTATTAAATGCAGTTCAATCTGCTCCTGTAGTAGCGGACTCATTTGAATATCGTTATCATGATGATGCCGATATACTTGATTATATTATGGCTCCTGATGGTGAATGTAAAGACGACCCAACATTAACATTCTCTAAGGATGATATTACATTAAATCAAGAAAATCGCGCTCAGCATTTATTGAAAGATTATTCTAATTGGGAACGTGCAGTGGCTTGGGTTTGGAGTACTTGCACTGAAAAGGTAGTATCTAATGGTACTTATAAAGCTTGTGATGTTGGTGAAGAATTGTTTGATAGTAATAAACATTATATTATGACAACCAATTCATTAACTTCTGAATAGATTTATACCTTAGCTAAAGAATATGTAGAAGGTACTACTTATTATAAAAAGAATCCTGATTATAATCCAAATCAAGAAAACAGTAATGAATATATTGTTGCTTATATTGGAACAGTATTATTTAGTGCTATTAAAACTAAATTATATACTGGTGAAATTGATAAAAATAATAATATCACTTATGTTCCTTGTTATAGTACTGATACATTCAATCCTGATAAACAATATTATACTTTGGAATCTTATAGCGATGAAGAACTAGATACAAAGGCTGATAGATTAGTTATTTTATGTGAAGATGAAGCATTTGATGAAAATAAAGTATATTATAATTATGATGGAAATGCTAAATGTGGTAAAGCTGTAACTAAAGCAAATGTAACTGCTGAGACTTATGAGCCAAATAAATATTATATTGGAACCACTATTCCTTATGGTGATCGTTCTTATAAATATGATACTCAAGAATATCGTGGTGATAAATTTACTTATGAATTAAGTGACCACTTCGATAAAGAATATATGGCTACATATTTTGTTATGACAGAAATTTTTGAATGTTATGACTCTCGTGGTAAAAATTGTATGATGGCTTCTTGGGGTCCTCAGAAGAAAGGCGGAGACTATATTTGGTATCCAATTTTCTATGATATTGATACTCAATTAGGTATTAACAATACTGGTATTCCATCATTTGAATATAACGTTGACGCCACTGAAGATGGTAACTATTCTACTTCTGATAGTGTTTTATGGAATAACTTCTATAAATATTTTAAAACTGGTTTAATTATTCCTAAGTATAAACATTTACGCGGTATTACTACCAGTGTATTTGGTTCTAATTTAAAGCAACCACCTTTAAAAACTGTTGATCGTATTGAATCATATTATTTAACTGATTATAATACAACAAATAACTTAGCTGATTTGGGCACTCGTCCATTAGTAGCAGTCAACTTAGATGAATATTATAAATATATCACTATTACAAATGATGCCTCTTATTTAGATGGTACTACTGGACATATTAGTAGTGATACAACTGGTGTATATACTGTTGATACTAATGGTACTTATTTCTATGCCTTACAAGGAAATAGAAGTCTATCTCGTCAACAGTTCTTATCTAACCGCTTAGAGTATATTGATTCTTGGTTAAATGAAGGTAACTATCAACGTGGTGGTGCAAACCGCATTCGTGGTCGTGTAGCTGCCAATAATAAAAACAAAACCTCAGATAAATGGATTGAAACCGCCAGCGATCCTTATTTCAAGGATGAGAGTACTTTAACCAAAAACCATTTATTTGATGCTGAATATTGGATGACATTAACTCCGGCTCACTCTTCTTATGTTACTCTTGGTGATGATAATGAAGCCTATCCTTCTCGTAAATACGATGGTGTTCATGCGTTAAGATTTAATATTGATTCTATTGAAAATGGTGTCCGTAAGAGTGAAAATTATCCTGAGCAATTACTATATGTTTATGGTATTAACCAAATGAAAGACCTTGGCGATATGAGTAATCTATATTGGCAAGAATTTGAAATTTCTGGTGATGCTACTAAATTGACTAGTTTGAAATTAGGATATGATGGTTTGGATGAAAATGGAGAACGTTGGCATAATGATAATGTTAACCAATTCAGTATTCCTGCCAGCTCTTCTGATAGTAAAGGTATGCCTTTATTAAAAGAAGTAAATATGAGTAATATTCAATTTAATGCTGCTTCTCCTATATTAGATTTAACTAGCTGTGAGAAATTAGAGAATTTCCGTGCTACTGGTTCTAATTTAATTAACGTCTAGTTTGCTAAAGGTGTTGCATTAAATACTGTATATTTACCTACTAGTATCACAAATCTTGAATTAGTTGAAGCTAATTTGTTAAAGAATATAATCACTGAGGATGAATATAAAACTCCGACTCGTGATGATGAAGGTAATTTACATGCTAATCCTGGTTTATATCTCCAAGGTTTCTTTGATAAAACCTCAACTGGAGATAAGGGAGATACACTAATTGCTTCTCTAAATATTGCTGGTGGCGGACTAGGCTATGATAGTTATAAATTATTAAAACAATATTATACTATTCGTAGTCAATAGACTAATACTTCTCAAATTTCTATGACTAATGTTAATTGGTGCCCATATGTTTAGATGACAGTCGATGATGAGCGCAATCCATCTATTACTTATTATGTGGATAATGGACATTACGGACTAGAGCCCTATACTTATACTAATTTTGATGCATGGACTGTTAAAGTTGAAAATGGTGAAATTTATCGTAAAGATGAAACAATTCCAGAAGATAAGATAAATCAAATTACTGATTTAGCTATGTTTAAAGAATTTATTAGTGATAAAAAATGGATTAAAAACTCTAGTAAAAATATTCCTGATATTTCTGGTATTATTTATATTAATAATACAGAAACTATTAAAGAATCTGAATTGCGTAATACCATTCAAGTTGCTTATCCTAATTTAACAATTTTCTGTGCAAATGTTGAGTAGGGATATACTGCTAGATTTGTAATTATGGATAAAGATGAAGGTAATGATGGTCGTTATCAATTAATTGGTTCTATGACCTTAAAAGATGGCGAAACTTGGTTTGCAGACCCTATTGATGCATTCGGTGATGTTAGTGAGAAAAAGCCAAATCATGATTTTTATGGTTGGGCATTAACTAATTCTGCTAGTGCTGATATTCTTATTAATATTGACAAAAGTATTAATAAATGGAACGAGCAAACTCTTGATTCTAATATTCATACTTATACATTTTATGCAATTTGTCCTATTCATAAATGGAGTGTTAAATATTATTATAAAGATAATACATTAATTGAAGAAAAGAAAATTCCTCATGGTAAGTATGCTGAAATGTCTACTATTATTCCTTGGAAAGATGATAGTGATTTACCATTAGACCAAACTTATAAATTCTTAGGATATAGTCGTTCTGCAACAGCTTCTTCTGCTATTAAATTAGAAGAGTATATGATTACTGAAGATACTACATTTTATGCAGTATTTGATAATAATCCTATTAATGTATATGAAGATATCCATCCTGAGTATTTTGCAGTTTCTGAATAGACATCTGGCCTCACTCCAGCAGATACTTATTATACTGACTGGGCGGGAGAGACAAAATGGAATATCCCAGATGGTGTAACTTTAGCTTTGACTAAAAAAGTTAAAGGTAAAATTACAGTACCTGCCTTCTTTGATGTAAATGGAGTGTCTAAAAAAGTTATTGCTGTTGATGCAACATTTGGTTCACCTGGAGATATTTATGATACAGACATTGACAGTCCTCGTAATCCAGGATTCCCGGGAAAATCTTCTACCTTAAATTCTGTTACTTATGTTCCAGTTTGTTATGGTGAAAATTTAACTCATGTATTCTTTGAAAAATATAAAGAAAATGATGTTGAAAAATGCAATATTAGATTTTTCTGTGGAGCTGCTTTCTCTCATTCAATGAATTTAGTATGGGTAGAATTCCCTGAAGGATTAAGATTAATTGGAGACTATGCATTTAAAATGCCCGGCTGTCAATCTCGTGTAGTATATCCAAAATTCTCTAATGTAAGTATTGGTGGTACAATTGCAGTCATCAATCAAAGTGCATTCCAAAATACATTTTCTGGAGATAATGACACATTGACTATTGGTTCTAATGTTTAGAAGATTGATAATGGTGGTTTCACCTTCTCTAGTTATAGTGATTTAAATAGTGATAGAACATTAGGTATTAAAAAGATTATTATTGGTACACCAGAAGAAAAATCTAAATTGCGTATTGTATCTGGTGACCCAGCCTTTATCAACTATGCCTCTTGGTCCGCGATTACTATAGAATCAGTTGATTGGTATACTACTTTGAAACAAGATGCTGCCAATTCGCTATTCTCAGGATTTAATAAAATTAATTATATTAATTCATGAAAGGAGAAAAGAAAATGACTAAAATTGTGATGTATGAGTATTTAGGTACTAATGGAACAATTCTTTCTCCCATTCATCTTGAAGATATATATTATGTTAGAAAACTTCAATTACTGGCTGATAATAATAAACGTCTTACTAAAAATGGAAAAGACTTTGTTCAAAATGTAGTTATTCCAGAAGACGAATTAGATTAGTGGAAAGAAGTTTAATTGGGTAGTTCCAATTATCTAATATATAACTTTTTTGAAAAATAGAGAGAAGAGATTAATTCTCTTCTCTCTATAAGGGAAAATTATTTTAGAAAGGAAGGTTTTCTAGTCTATGATTACAAAGTATAAAGACTCTGTTAAATTAGCTTATCAAAAACTGTATGAAGATATTGACAAAGCTAGTAATGGTAAAATTCAAATTGATAACCTTGAGAGCTTTTTCGGATATATACAAGAAATTGGTGAGTTAGATAAAAAGTTTTTAAGACTTCCTTTGGATGAGCCTTTATTTGAAATTGATGCTAATAGCCGTAAAATTACAATTCCTTCTGATTTTACTGCTAATGGTTTATCAGTTCAAGGAGATCATTTAGCTGAAACTGTTTTCTTTAGTATTGATAGATATTTTGATTATATGGATTTAAACAATTGTAATATTCGTATCAATTGGAAAATTGGTGATGTTTCTGGTCAATCTGTTAATTTCTCTAAGAGTGTTGATGCTGAACCTGGAAAAATTATTTTTGGTTGGCCTGTAGCAAAAGATTTAACTGGTAAAAGCGGTACTTTAAGCTTCGCAGTTGAATTTTATACTGAGCGTGATAATGTTACTAGTTATAGTTTAAATACCTTAATTTCAACTATTAATATTAAAGAAGGATTGGTTTTAATTAATCCTACAGTTATTAATGTTAATGATGATATTTTGAATATGCTTCAAAATAGTAGTTTTGGTGAAGGCGAAGCCAAAGTTGAAGATTTAAAATGGCTTACTAATGGTTTAGTCACTGACCCCGGCGCTACAGTAGCTTTAGAGTTTATAAATTTAGCTGGTAACGCAGTAGATGAAGGAGATTCTCAAAAATTATCTTCTGTACCTGTAACTTTATATGCTCGTGCTCAAGCGGGCGCGGCGGATATTAAATATTCTACTCCTGCCGGAGAAGATGACCCAGTAGATGAATATATTTTGGTAAGTAAAAAGGATGATGATGATAATCGTATTCCTTTAGACCCCACTGGCACTTACTATATTAAAGAGGGCAGTGTTTATAATATTGCCTCAAGTGACGATATTAAAACTTGGAATGACCCAGAAGTTGCTATCCCAAATAAGAGTGAATTATATGCTCGCTATGCCACTATTAAAGTGAATGGCGTCGGTGAATATTATATTCAAGCTCAAGGAATTATCTTTGATAAAGAAAATAAGAAAATTGGTCAAGGTGCTCTTGAACATACTCCAGTAGTTATCTGCCCTGAACCAGATGCACCTGCTGAAATTACTATTGTTTCTGATAATAGTGATTTAAAAGATGAAGGTTATGATATTGACTTATCTGTAGCTGATTCTGTCGCATTTTTAACTGGTAATACAGTCACTTTAACCGCTACTACTTCTGGGTATGATAATAAAGATGCTTATGAAGCTCCTGCAGAGGGTATAGAACCCAAAGCCTTGGTTCAATACACTTGGTATAAAGAGGGAAATGAAACTCCTGTTAATACTTCAAAATGGATTCGTTCTACTAAAAACAATAGTTTTATTGTTAATGAAGAAGGTAAATATACTGTTGGAGTTAAAACATTTTTAAATAATCAAACCACTTTAGATGAAACTAAATCTAAAGAATATATTGTTTCTCCTTTAGCTTCTAAAATTGAAGAAAATAGTATTGTTTTAGGTTTAAGCAAACAAGGTGGACAATATTGGATTAATTTAAATGCATCTACTGATGGAGTTACAGATAAATATACTCAAAAATCATTTGATGTTAAATATGTTTTAACCGCCGTTAATGAAAAAATATATAGTGATAAAGTAATTTGTACTCTATATCAATTACCTAGTGAAGAAAGTGATGATACTAATCCTATATTTGTTTGTGAGTTAACTTCTTCTGATATCGAAGGCGGAAAACATACTACAATTACTTCTTCAATGATTAAGAATCAAGAAGGTAATTATTTTATTCGTGTGACTAATAAATATAATGGAAGTGCTTATTCACTAAATAGTGATGCATTTTATATTAATATTAAGTGATAAATTAGGAGAAAGGAGAATGAATAATCATGATTACTAATTATCAAGATTATGAGAATAAGCTTTGGTCAATTGACAAATAGATGCGAACTTCCAAAGCCATTCTCCTTCCAACTCCACCTAAAGAAGAGTTAATCCCTATCGATTTAAATGAACGTAAAATAAAAGTGCCTAAGTCCTTCATTATCGTCTCTCAGGATCATTCGGCTGAGACTTTATACTTTACATTTGATCGATATTTTGATGGCATGGATTTATCTAACACTTGTTGCATTATTCAATTTCAAAATGCAAAAGGTGAAGCCTATTATTATGTAGTGCCTTATATGGATATTACTACTGATAATGTAAATCAAAAAATTATTATGCCATGGGTAATTCAGAATGCTGCCACTAAATATGCTGGTACTGTAAAATTTGCTATTAAATTCTTTAGTCTTAATGCTGCGGGACATTTAATGTATGAATTAAATACATTAGTTGCTGAAGCTATTGTAGAACAAGGATAGAATTGGGATTTAGATAATATTTCTCAAGAAGAATTTGTTTTTGATAAAGCATTTATTTAGGCAATTCATGATTTAGAACAAGCACATCAGAAAGGTACATTTGCTTTAGAGTGGATTGAT
>ERZ1035037.256-NODE-256-length-19243-cov-6.560507_pt1 | contig 19243 bp, 12 predicted proteins | sample MGYA00520618_ERZ1035037 | MGnify/ENA primary metagenome ERZ1035037 (study PRJEB33766, sample SAMN09781741) | gut metagenome | biome: gut microbiome | host: Homo sapiens | place: Madagascar | study: EMG produced TPA metagenomics assembly of the PRJNA485056 data set...
CCGAGATACCAGTTCCCGTTTGCTCCGATCGTCGGCGTAATGCCGTCCTTGCCGTCCTGCCCGGTACCGCCGCCTCCGCCCGCCGGAATCTTGTATACGTCCTCCAGCCCCGGGAATTTGATGCTTTTCAGGTCTTTCACCAACTGCCACCTCCCAAAATCAGAATCTCATACGGCACGCTTGCGAACGTCGCTGTGATCGTATTGGGCAGCGCAAACACTGCGCGTCCGCTGCTGTTGTATGCCACACCGCCGTATGCGTACTTCTCCGCCTTTGCGCCGTTCGCTGTCATGGACATATACGCACTGAAATCTTCGCTGCAGAATGAACACACGACATTGTTTCCCGTGATCGTGCTTTTCGTGTAGACCAGCGCAAAGGACGGGGGACTTGCCTGGATCAGCTGCGTCTCCGCCTCGCTCAGCACCAGTGTTTTCTTGTCGCTGGATACCTCTGCCGCCGTCATGGTTCTTTTGACGAGTACTGGGTACTGGACGCCCTTCACAAGCACCGACCCCAGCGCGTCATATGCCGCATCCTTCGTCACGGAGATATCCGAAGCACCCGGCGTGACCGTCTTGTTCTGCAATTTCATTGCCTGAATGGTCTGCGCGCCCGCGAGATACTTCCCGGCGTGGATGGTCTGCGGCCGTGTGGACGGCGCATAGGCCGCCGCCGCGAGGCTTTCGATCTCACCCGTGACCTTTCCGCCGTTGACATACGCCGTATACGGTTTGAGGATCTGCGCGGCGGTCGCTGTCGCATCGGAAATGTCCGGTCGCGGATCATAATGCCCGGCCTCCTCGGTAAGCTGCTCGATGGTTTTCTTTCCGGTAAACCCGAAGATCGTCCGCAGCGCCGACGCCAGCGCGTCGAGCTTGCTCTTTGTGACTACTACCTTATCGTTCTCAGCCATATGTCGCCCCGTCTCCGTCCGGCAGCGCGGTCAATACCGCCTGCACAAGCTCCGCCTTGTCGGCGGCCGTGAAATAATCCGTCCCCTTGATGGGCGTCTTGCCGTCCGCACCCTTCGCGCCCGGGGCCCCCGTCGCGCCCGTAGCGCCCGCAGGCCCTTTGATGTTGACCGGCGTCGGATTCTCCAAGTCTCCGTCGTTCGTCCAGCTGATAACGCCCTCCGCGCTGACGGACGGCGTGAACGTGTATCCGTTCTGCCCGCTCGTTCCGGTTCCCTCGGTCGTCAGCGCCCGGATGATGATGTTTCCGTTTCCGTCGTCCTCGACCACGGTCTGGAAACTGTCTCCCTTCGGACCCGGCCTGCCCTGCGGGCCGGTCGCTCCGTCCTTGCCGTCTGCGCCTGCTGGGCCTGGCGGCCCCTGCTTACCCGTTGGGCCTGCCGGTCCTCGGATGTCTCCGAGGTCAACGGTGCTTCCGTCCGTCAGCGTAAAGATCAGATGCCCTTCGTCTGATACCGCCACAGCCTTGATGCCTCTGGAAATGAGGCCGTGGATCGTCACCATCACGCTTTCCGGAATTTCGATTTTCATACCCTCGCCTCCTTATTCCACACGCGCAATGTTCCCGCTCGCAAGCGTGGTCCGGTTGCCGTGCGTGTATAAAATGTCGTACCGGTAGATTCCGCGCGGGAACTTGGCCGTCACCTCGTCCGTGAACGCCAGCGTTACCGTGTTCTCGTCCGCTCCGGTGAAGGAGAATTCCTGCACGGCCTTCTTTGTCCAGTCGTAGAATGTGACCTTGATCTTGTCCGTCTGCCCGATGGCCACGTCCGCGCCGTCCTGGTCCTCCAGCTCCAGCCGGAGCCGGAGGGAGAACGTATCTCCCTCATACCAGCAAATGCACCCGTTCGCAATGCGCGGGCTGACCCGCGCGCCGGGGATCGTGTTTGCCGCACTCATTTCTTGTCTCCTTTCCTTTTGTTGGCCTCCCGCCGCCACTTGATGATGTTGTCCCGCGCCTTATCCGCATCGCCTCCGATAGCCTTGTACGCGCTGATGTAGGCATTCTTGAGCCGTGTCGCCTCGTCGCCGGTCGCCGCCAGCCACGCTTCCTTGAAGTGTTTTGTGAGCTGAGAGGACAGGTCGCCCTTGTCCACACCGTGCTTCATATACTCCTTGGCAACCTTCCGCGTATCGGCCAGCACGCCCTTGTCCACTGCGTCGAGGAACTGTCCGTACTTCTTCCAGCCCTCGCCGCCCTTCCACTCTTCGAGCGTCCAGTAAACGTCGTGTTCATCCTCCGCCCCGCAGTACTTTTGCAGATAGTCGGAAACCTCGCTCTCTGGCATGGAGCCGCCCAAATAGTCCTCCTTGAGCTGACTTTTCAGCGCGCTCTTCACGGCCTTTCCCGCATCCTCCTGCGTCTTTCCGTCCGCCACCTTCGCGCTGACGGCGTTCTGGTAAAAAGCATCCCATGTATCGCCGCCCGCTTTCAGCGCTTCCCTGTACCCGCTCCAAGGCTCAAAGCCCGTTGTTGAGTAGTTTGCCGCCAGCAATGCCGACTTCTGGCTCCCGGTCAACTCCATGCCGTCGAGGATGCCCATCGCTTCGTCGTGCTTACTTCCGGAAATCGTCTTTCCGTCCGCGTCCTTCTCGCCCTCCACGTTCGCAGCCATCACTGAGTAGGCAATGCTTGCCGATTCCGGAACGCCGTTGTCGGCGAGTTTCTTAAACTTCTCAACATATGCGTCCGCTTCATAATCGTCGAACAGTACGCCCTTTGCCTGTTCCGCCGCATAGTCGTAGAGCTTCGCAAGCATTTTCACCTGCTGATCGTCGCCCGCGCTCTGGAATGCATCAGACTGCACAAGTTCATTGAGGCTGTTTCTGACTGCCTCGCTCCACACCATGTCATATGTCTGCTTCTGATATGCCTTAAGCTCACGCTTTTCGTCGTGGATATTGACGGAGGACGGCGTGTCCGCCGGGGCCGCGTTCGCGTATCCTGCCTCGTACAGTCTTGCCACTGCCTGCACGGCTTCGCTGCTCACATCTACATCCCGCACCTGAAACACGTGCTGCACACGCATCCGCAGCGCGTCTCCCGTCAGCCCTTTCAGCAGATTCCTGTTCGCCGTCTGCATTGCATCGTCATACGCCGTTCCAAGCGCAGGGGATACCGTCTTGACCGTCCCGAGAATATACGTCTCCAGATTGTTTGCCGGAAGCGAAAACCCATATGTGGCGATCTCCTTTGCCAGATTCCGGATGTCTCCGAGCATATCGTTCCCGTACCGTTTCAGGTAAAGTGTCAAATCTCCCTTGTTCTTAATCAGGTCTGCTCCGTCCGTCACGAACTTGTTGATGTTTTTCCCGTGCGTGTCTATCAGCTCCAGCACTTTGTTGAGCTGCTCCACGCTCTGCGAGTTGAAAATGTCATAGAATCGCTCTCCCGACAATGTGCCGCCGATCAGTTCCACGACCTCTTCTCCGCCAATCGACGCGGCTCCCGCGATGCTGGAAAGCAGATCCTCTCCCATGCCTTTCAGTACGCTCAGCGCCGTCAGGTTCCCGTCGTCGTCTCTGTATTTCTTGTCTCTGTGCTTCAATAGCGCCATGAGGAACGTTACCGCCGTAGACCATATATAGCCGCCCGCTGCGGAAACGAACGCCTGCCCGACGCGGCGGTTTGCGCGGCGCTGCACTTCGATGGATGCTCCGCTGCGCTTGTAGTACTGCGCCTCTCCGATCGCCTGACGTACCGTGTTGTATACCTGCGCCGAGTCCGAACGGAACATGGTGACTGCTTTCGCCAGCGCATTCTTGCTCTTGCGCAGCCTGCCTTGGTGCATTTCATCGGATGTAGACTGGCTTCGCGCCACAGCGTCGTTGAAGCGCTCTGCGACCTTCTGATAAAACGGGCTTTGCCCTGCGTCGATCTGTTCCTGCGTCCCGATTTCCAGCTCCGGGTTTTCTCTTCGCACGGCGTTTTCTGCCCACGGCCACAGCGTGCTTGCTGCCCATCCGTCCATGGCTGTGATCGCGCCGCCTCCGAACGCAAAGTTCAACACTTTGTTGTTCTGAATCTTTGTCGGATGATCCTTGAGCTGCTTTGTCTCCGGCGTCGCGTAGCCCATGAGCCGGTAATCGAGCATCTTGGTATACTTTGAGATCAGCGTTCTGTCGATTTGTGCGATTTGCTTCGGGCTTGGCGTGTTCTCCGCGCCGAGATAAGCCGCTGCCAGGGGAATTGATCCTGCCTGCTTGAGCACGATAGACGGATTGAATCCAAACGTCGCCGCAATGTAGTTGCTGAATACCTTGTCTGCGGCAGTCGTTACAAAGTCCTGTTCACTGCTTCCGCCCGCCTCCAGCTTTGTAAGCTGATCCATGATGTATTTTTCTGTTACCTCGCCCCATTTCCCGTCGATCACGGTTTTCATGGAGGTCGTGCTTCCGCGCCAGTTGAGCAGTGTTTTCCAGTTCCGCGCCGGGATCGCCATTCCTACGAAGCGTGACGTCTGGCTGACGTTTCGCTCGAAAGCGTCGTAAGCGCCGATGTTGTAGGTTGGATTTTTGGACACCTGGCGCGTCTTGAGGTTCCCGACGCCCTCTGCCGTCGCGTCATAGATGCCCGGTTCACTCTTCGTGAAACTGCTGTTCGTGAAGATCGGCGCATAGTTTTTCCCCATGGCCTTGTCGTATCCATACAGAATGTTGGATACACGGTTGATCTCGCTCTTTGCGTATCCGTTGTAATACCTGTCCAGCACGTCCGCCAGCGCCTTTTCCTCAACGGTCAGGTCGGAAACGATCGCCTTTACCGTCTCCGGCGCAAGCTTGATCGTAGTTCCCTGTGCGAACGCCTCCTGCCGCTTTCCCTTGCTGTAAAGCTCCCGGTTTGCGAATGTGCGGCCGCCCGCCATGTGGCGGAGATTATCGTAGTTCCTGCTTTCCAGATACATGTGTACCTTCTGTGCCGGCGTCATATAGACCGTTACGGTTTTCCCGAAGATCGGCTTGTCTCCCATCCCCAGCTCCAGCAGCTCCGGCACCTTGATCTCGTACCAGATCGCATCCTTGCCCTGTCCATCCGACCGCATGACCCATTCCCGGTTTTTCTGCATGAAGTCCTTCAAGATCTGTGCCGCCGTGACCTGATACGACTGCGCATCGCGTTCGCCCTTCTCCAGCTGCTTCGCCATACCGTACCATGTGCTGTTGGGATTCCACCCCGCCATGCGTTCCAGCACGTTCATGGTGCTCAGCTGCTCCATGTTCATAAATCGATCTGTCAGTTTTCCCGTGTATCCGCCCGCTGCACTGTTGATCTCCCGCACCGAATCTGCATAAACGTCCTCGAATATGCGCTCTTCCGCGTCCCCAAGCACCCGGTTCCGGTTCGCAAACTCTGTCCGCAGCTCTACCGCCGCCTGATACAGCTTTCCCAGTGCGTCCAGATCCATATCTCCGATTTTTCTCGCGTCCAGCCTCGTGACGATTCGCTCAAGCTCCTTTGACGGCAGGAAGTTCGGGTCGTTTGCTTTCGCGTCCTGGTACATCTGCGCCAGATCCCGCCACGTCGCGTTGTACTTTCCGGACCACTGCATTTCGTTTGCAGTGCCGACGGCGTAAAGATCAATATCACTCAGCACCTCGTCGAACTGCTCGCGCAGCTCCTCCGGCGCACGGAAGCGATTCTTGTTGAGCCATTGCAGTGTCTTGAGCGTTTTCTTCTGAAGCTCCTGAAGCTCCCTTCGCGCTTTCTGCCGCGCGGCCATATCCTTTCGGTCTTGCCGTTCCAGCGCCCTGCGGTTTGCCTCTCTGGCCTTCTCGCGCTGTATCCTCTCGTCGATCCGCGCCTCCATCGCGTCAATAAGCTTTTCCTTGCTCTTGGCGAGTGCGGCATCCTTCTTCTGCAGCCGTTCATCCGTGCGGGCCTCCATCGCTTCAATGAGCTTCTGCCTGCTTCTGGCCGTCGCTGCGTCCTTCTTCTGCAGCCGTTCATCCGTGCGGGCCTCCATGGCCTCGATCACGCCCGCATTGTTCTGCGATCTCTGCGCATTGCGTTGTGCCGATCTGTCCCGTTCTGCCTCAATGGCCGCCGTCTTGTCGCCCCGAAGCTTCACCTCAAGCTTTGCCTTTTCGGCGAAAGTCCGCATCGCCCAGTCCAGCTGCCGCTCCATGTTTTCAAGGATCGTATCGTCCGATACAAAATCCTTTCCGGCCAGTGCCTGCGCGTACTCAGACAGGCTCAGATTCTGATCCTGAGCTTCCTCCGCTGCCTGCACGATCTGCTCCAGCTTTTGCCTCTGGCTCCCGCCGGTCTCGCTGAACGTGTCTGGTGCCGCCTCAGACAGTGCCTGTGTCCACGCTTCGGCGCTCCGGTCTGCGGTGCTGTCCGTGAGATAGATCCCGGCCTCGAACGCTCGTTTGCGGAAGTCGTTCCATTCGCTTCCGAATTCCCGCCGCGCGCGTTCGCTGACATAGAGCCGTCCGTCTCCCACGATATCCGGCACAGCGTCCGGCTGCTGCCTCAGGCTCTCCATCATCGCACCGGAGGAATAAAGCCGTGCAAGAAACACATCGCGGTCTGTCTGCGTCAGCTCTCCGTTCGTGTAAATGCGGTCGGCGAAATAATCGATCACGCGGCCAACGTCCGTCCTCTGTGTTTTCGATACGGAGAACATTTTGAACAACGTGCTTTTCAGCTCCCGCTGTGCAATGGTCGGTAGATTGACCCGTTCCGACCGCCTCTTGTCCTCCTGACCGTCAGCCGCCTCTGTAACCGAAAATTTTTCTTGACTTTTCTGCTCTGTTCTGCGTATACTGGGTTCAGAGACGGATGCAGTGTTTCTGTTGGTTCCCGGTGACGGGTTCTCAGCTTTCGCTGCATCGGTCTCTTTTTCTGTGAAAGAGGTTGGCTGCAGATTTAGAATGTCGTACAGCAACATGCTTCCGCTTTCCCGTGTGCCTACTACCACTTCCGCCGTGTAGCCGTTTCCACCCACGCGCAGCAGCACATTGCCTCTCGCAAAGTCTGCGATTTTGTCCTTGCGTGGATGGTTCAGCCCTTCGTTCACCCAGTCCGTTGTTGCGCGCAGGATTTCGTCTGCATTGTCCGTGGCGCGCAGTTTGTCCGCCCGCAGCTGCGGGTCGTTGTTGTAGAGCCACTGCATATACCGCGAGAATGTCATCTCCTGACGGCTCTGATAGTCAATATTGATCTCGTTGTTCCCCACAGTGATGCCGTTGGGGAATTTTTTCTTCAGGTTCTCCTTGACGGTCTTCACCCAGTCCGCTTCCGGCACGCCCGCGAGGATGTCCTGTTCCACCTCCACGAACGGCTTGTTGTCCGTGGTCTTTCCGATGCTATACTTCTCCGGCGGGCCTCGTGTCCCGCCGGTTTTTTCTGCCGTCTGCGCTGTCGTGCGCGGTTCTGCCGCCTCCCGGACGGTCTGTTGATACTGCTCCGCGTGTGCGCCGAATGCGTTGATCCCCGCATAAGCGTCCGCATAGATCTCTTCCTTGATGGCATTCAGCGCTTCGTCGAATTCCGCGTCCGTCCCCTCTGCCGGCACATCGTTGATTCCTCGCCGGGAACGAATGTATGTCTCGACGATTTGGTCAAATTCTTCCTCGCTGAACGTATCCCGAATGTTCTGTTCGATCTGCGCATTCAGGCCCGGCGTATTGTCTGCGATCCAGTGGTATGTCTCATGAGCTGCCAGTTGGTCAATAGTCGCCCGAAGGTTGTCCGCCTGAACGATGATCCTGTCTCCTGTGAACACCGCCGCTGCGCGCGCTGTGCCGCCGTTTGACTTTCTGACCTGCAGAGGCCCGAGTACATATGTTGTCTCAAGCCCTGTCCGTTGCTTGACTCTCGCTGCGGTCTCTTTCATGCCTGCATCCCAATTTTCCCGCATAAAAACCGTGTTGCCGCGATAGCCTGTCCCACGGCTCACGCCAAGCTCGACGGTGCTTACTTTCGGGAGCCGAAGATCTCTTGCACGATTCTGTCTTTCAACTGCTGTTCTGCTTTGCTGAGCGGCCGCGTTTGTTTTTTCTGTCCTGCCTGCCACTGCTCCAAACGGCTTTCCGGCACGTCGATCAGACTCCCGTCTCGATCCTCCATCAGGTACGACGTTTTCTTGCTGCTCTTCAAGTCTTACCGCTCCTTTCTTGTTTGTCTCCTGCACCGGTGCTTCTTCCTGTGTCGCGGTCTGTTCGGCCTGCTTTGGCCCCGGAAGCGTCGTCTCCCGTGCCAGCTCTTCTGTCTCCTGAACCGCCTGACTTGCCGCCTGTGCAGGTGCCGACTTCGGTGCTTCCGCTTCCTGCGTGATCTGCTGTTGCTCCGCTCTTGAAGGCTGCTGCATTTGCTGCGTTTCTGTGCCGCCCGGGATCAGCTCCAGCGCCGCTTGGATCGCTTCCAGCGTTGCGTCTCGCGTGTATCCGTTCAGCTCCGTGCTTGCCTTTGCCTGCGCCGCTTCGAATATCTCCCGTGTTTCCTGTGTCAGGATGCGCGCTTCTTCCTCGTTCTCTACAGTCAGTGTACTCAAGTACGAGTTTGTAAACCGGCTGTTCAGCCAGTTCATCATATAAGCAATGTCCACCGCAGTCCCGCTGTTGAGTCCGTATCTGTCTGTATAGTCCCGCTCTATCTGCTTTGTTCTTTTTGCGAACTGCTTGTCTGCCTCGCTCCAGTTTCCAAATATCTCGTCTCTTCGTTCCGGCTCCAGTGAAAACACTCTGTCTTTTTTTGCTTGCGCCTGCTCGTATTTTGTGAGCTGTGGTTCCTTGTTGAAGTCGATTTCCCGCGTCTCTGCTCGCCGTCCGGCGTCTGCTTGCGTTCTCTTCCCGGTCTGCGTCTGTACATTCTGTACTTCCTGCACGGCCTGTGCGGTCTGCGCCGGTGTCTGCTGCTTCCTTTCCGCTTCCTGAACGGCCTGTGCGGGTGCTTGCTGCCGGGCCTCTCTTGCCGCCTGCCGTGCATCCCGTTCGTCCGCATACTGGTTGTACGTCTGAAAAGCCGCCTCGGCCTGCGCGGCCTGATCGGCCTTGACCGCCGAATTCACAACTGCCTGCACCTCTGCCGTCTCCGGCATCTGACCGGCCTTTACCTTGTCCATGACCGCCTGCGCAGCCTCTGCGGTCGCCTGATCCCCGCGCTCCTTTGCCATCGACTCCACTGCGTCCATGACCTGACCGATCACGTTCAGCTGTTTGCCCCTGCTGCGTGCCTCCACGGCCTTGTTCGTTCCTGCGTATGCTCCGGACATGGCAAGGCCGGAAATGCCGCCCGCGAGGAACGAAAGCCCATCCTCTGCCAGCATGTCGGCCAGCGTCAGCGCAAGCGCCTTTTCCTTCGTATTGCCCTTCGAAAGATACTCCGCATACGCGCCCATGACCTCGCCCCGGTCGTGCTTTGCCACAACGTCGTAGATTCGGTTGAGCCAGTTGGATGCGATCTCTTCCGCGCCCTCGGACGCGAACGCCCGCATCGCTTTCTTCCACACCTGCTTTCCGCTGAGCATGGTCTCGATGATGTCGCCCACAGAGTATTTCTCCGTGAAGCCCTCGATTGCGCCCTCAACAATGCCGTCAATAAGCGCCTCCTGATTGGATTTGCCGCTCTGAATTCCCGCATACACGGAATCCGCCGCGACCTGCGACCCCATCACCCAGTTCATCGTCTCTGCCACCGCCGAGGACGCCGCTTCTCCGCTGAGCCCCGTCGTTCCGACGATTGCGGTCGATACGGCCATGTTGACCGCGCTGTCCAGCGCGGATGTTCCTGCCTGATACAAAAACTGTCCGGCCGGCCCCATGTCCTCCATGACGCCGCTGCGGATGCCGCTCGACTCGTGCGTTGCGAAATACAGTGGGCTGTAGATGTTTGTCGGCATGTCCTCGTTCTGGTATCCGCCGAGCCACTTCGGCAGAATGCCGCGAAGCGATTCGATGTTTCCGAGCGCCTTGAACGGGGCGAGCAGGGAAGAAGCGACGGTCGATGTTACCGGCGCGTCTTGTCCGAACTTCCTCGCGCTTTGCGACCGCTTCTGGTAATCCTCGAAATCCTCCAGATACTTTTCGTATTCTGCCAGCCGTTTGATCTGATCGTAGGAGTATCCCTTCTGCCGAAGCTTCCATTCTGCTCCTTCGTTGTCTGCCAGATATCCGGTCTTGTTGTATTCCCGCAGCAGCTCCCGCGTCTCTTCATCCAGTGCGCTGATCGTGTTCTCCGCCTGCCCCAGTGCGCGTGCGGAATCCAGCGCCGCTTTTCTGGCCTCCAGCGTGTCGATCTCGCTCTGTATGTCCCTGCCCCCTCGAGCCTGCCTGCGCGTCCCGTTCTCATCGGTGTACCAAGCCGTCCCGTTCTCATCAAACTGATAGTCTCGGAAATGCTCGTCGGATTTCTGCTCATATAGCTGATCCAGTTGCTTCTGCATTTCTGCCGAAGTCCGCTTCATGCCGCGCAGCTGATCCGGCAGGACCGTCTCCCTGTATCGCTTTTCCTGCTCCGCAGCCTGTCTTTCCATCTCCCCGTCGAACTGATTCAGCCCGATCAGGCGGCTATAGTCCTGCCCGGCATTCGTCGCCGCCTGCTGGGCCGCCGTTCCGGTCTGCACCTTGCGCTGAAACTGTAGATACTTCTGAATATCCTGTGCCGCCTGTACGCGCGGCTGCATATCCCCGTCGAGCTGATTCAGGCCGAGCATGCGGCTGTAGTCCCGCTTCTGGCTTCCGCCCGCCTGCTGGGCAGCCGTGCCTACGGATACCCTGCGTGGGAATTCCGTCTGCTTCTGGTACTCTGCGACATACTGCTTGTACTGCTGATATGCCGCCTCATAGCTCTGCGGCGTCGCTTTCCTGGTGTTCGTCCGGTAATCCGGATTATATGGGCCGTTCGTGACGTTCTGCCCGCCGCCGCTTGCCTCATACTCCCGCAGCGCGTCAAGCCCGCTGCGCCACGTTCCGCCGGAGCTGCCTGCGTTTCCTGTCTGCTGGTTTCCACTCTGCGTCTGCCGTCCGCTCCGCGCCTCATACTCCCGCAGAGCATCAAGCCCTGTGCGTTTCTTTGCCATATTGCACTCCTTATTCCTTCGGGATTCCGTAGCCCGCCTTGTTCAGGATGCTGACCAGCTCGTTATACTGCTTCTTTCCGGTCGAATTGCTCAGATTGAGTTGACCCGCCATACTCAAAAACAGGTCGTATGCCTTTTCCGGCTGTCCCGCCATGATCCACTCGGTCATGCCGCGCTTGAGCTGGTTGTACGTCTGTGCCATTGCACCGCCCGCACCGCCGCTGTTGTAGGTGTTGTCGATATACCCCTTTCCGCTTCCGGTCCCGGAGCTGCCCGCTCTTCCGCCTCCGCCGCTGCCGCCTGCGGCCCTCTGCTGCGACTGCCAGTATGCCTGCTCCTGCGCGGCCTTCTGCTGCCAGTAGCTGAGCTGATCCGACCACTGCGTGTAATCTTTGTTCCACTCGGAGTCGTAGGAGCTCCGCGCGTCGGCAAGGTCGTTGTAGTAGTCCGACACCGTGTCCCGGTACTTGCTGTAGTCCATGCTCTCCCGGTCGCTCACGAGGCCGTACCGGTTGTAGAGATCCTGCCCCTCGTCCTGATACCGGCCATACGCCCGGTCGTAGAGCTCCGGTACAATGTCGTTCAGACTCTGGAGGTATGCGTTGTATGTCTGCTGCCCGACCTGCTCCGCGTAGGTCGATCCGTAGCCGCCCGTGAGGCTGGCCGCCTGACCCATCGTGTCCTGCATGGCCGTCCTGCCAAGCCTCTGATACTGCTCCTTGTACTGCTGATACAGCGCGTCCTGGTTGAGATCGTACTGGAACGGCTTGCGGTTGGTGATCTGGTCGTACAGGCTGTCCAGCTCCGCATCCCACCGCGACTGATACGCGCCCGGCCTCCGGCTCTGCACCTGCTGGAGGTATGCCTTTGCCTGCGAGACCGCGCCGGAAGGGGAGTAGCCCCGTTCAAGATTCCCGAGCCTGCCCGCCGTGTAGTCGGAATGGCCCGGCAGTGTGTTCCGCGTGGAATAGCCGCCCTTGTAGTTCTGTGTGGTCTGGCCCTTGTTGACGAGCGTGGACTTGTACTGTCCGTCCGCACCCACGCTGTCGATGCGGTAAGTACCGCCCGCAGTGACCACCTCGTCGCCGACGCCAAGCCCGGACGGCGCACGGCCGTCGTCATTTACTCTGTACAGTGCCATCTTCCGCGTCCTCCTTCTCCGGCGGTCTTGCTGCCTCTGCCGCCTCCTGCATCTCCACGAGCCTTTGCAGCTCTGCCCGGTAGCTGTCGAGCACCAGTGCCGCCACGACCGGCGGCAGCCTCGACCCGTTCAGCGCCTCTGCGATCTTCTTTCTCAGCTCGTTTACTTCTCTTACCATCATGTTGCCTCCTCGGTACCCTCCGTGACGTTGCCGGAGGTGTTGATGCTGGCCCCGTTAAAGGTGAGGCTCGTTCCCTTGATGCTCACAGCTCCGCTGGCCGCGATCTGGATATACGCGCTGTTGTCGCTCAGTGCCAGATACACCGAGCCGCTGTCCGCCATGATTCGCACGGCTCCAAAGGAAAACAGCTCCACCGCCGAGGACGCCGTGCTGGCGCCCGTGATGCTCAGCCATCCCCGGTTGCCAATGTTGAGGTTGAGCGAGTCCAGCCCGCCGTTGGTGTTTGTGCTGACCGTTGCGGCCAGCGCCGTCAGCTCCTGCACGTCCGCTACCAGCGACGAAAGCTGCATCTGAATGCTGGTGTAGCTGCCGTTCTGGTTGAGCAGCAGATCGCTTGCCTTGATGGAGCCTGTGATATCCGCGCCCGTCGCGGTCAGCTTTCCGCTTGCGTCCACCTTGAATGCGCTCCCGATGGAAAGCCCGGACGTTCCGAAATAAAGCCCGGCCCCGCCCCATGTGTTGTCGGTGCGGTAGATGCTGCTATCCGAAATGCTCCACGGCCCGAAGCTCGACCCCGCTGCCGCCGTGACCGTTCCGGTCAGCTTCGCGTCGAATGCCTCCAGCGTCCCGGAAGGGAAGTGGAGCTTTTTCTGTGCCAGATAGGCTACCTCACTGCCGCCCTGCCAGAAGCTTACCCTGCCGGATGTGACGGTCAGCAGCTCGTTCTGCGTCTTGTCGATCACTTCCTTGTCGTTGGACACGGTCGTCTCGATGTTGCCGATGCCCACGCCATAGACCGGCGTCACGCCGTTGTAGTACAGCAGCCCCGTCTTGACGTACTGCTTTGAGTTCACCGTGAAGGCGTTGTTGACGCCCGCCGAGAACTCATACAGCTGCCGGATGCCGAATTCGTTTCCGTCAATGGTCATGCTGGCCTCCTGCCAGTACTTCCCGAAATCCGACACGGCCACATAGTTTCCGCTGAGCTTGAGCTTGAATGCCTCGGAGTTCTCCGCCGCGAAATCCGCCGTCTTGATGATGAGCGTCTTGAGCGCGGCAAAGCCGCTCAGCTCCGTCAGCCGCTCCTCCTGCGAAAGCGCGTTTGCGTCAATGGCCCGCGAGATCTGCGTGAGCACGGCTCCCGCCGACCAGTCCGCGCCGTTGAGCTCGTCCGTCAGCTGCACCAGATACCGCCGCAGCCCGTCCAGCTGCTGCGCGGCGTCTCCGCCGGTCATGGGCGGATACTGTAAAGTCAGACTTCCCATGCGCGCCTCACAGATGGATGAACGGAGCCGTCATTTTCGGCATGTTCGTCCGGTTGTAAAAATCCTGATACGCCGTGTAGTAGGCGTTGTACTTGGCCATTGCGTTGTTGTACCGCGTCATTTCTCCGTTCGCGTCGGAGATCTTCATTTCCAGATACCAGCGGTAAATTTCGTCATACGGCCACGGAATGCGCAGCTTCGTGTCGAGATCGACCGTTTCCGGATACCCTTCGAACGTCTGTTCGTTTGGCTTCTCCTGCGGCACACAGCCGCACCATTCGCGGTCGAGGGGATCGCGCGTCCGCACCCACGGCTCGCAGACCGGATTCCCGCTCCCGTGTGTTTTTTCTATTTCCAGATAGACCACGCCGTCCAGCTCACTGAGCCAGCGCACCTTATCGATGTTCTCATATTGATTTGGCGTGAGCCGGTCAACGGCTTCGATCGCCTCTCGGATAGTCATGCTCACTGCCTCCTTTTCATTTTCCAGATTCGATAAAAGGGCCGCTTGCGCGGCCCTCATTATCACTGCTGCTGCATTTCGTGGACGCGCTCAAAAAGCTCCGTCTCCTGCATCTGCGCGTGCTCCAGCACCTCGGCCACCGCCAGCGGCACCTCCACGGGTTTCCCGCGCGGCACCTGATATGCCTTGCCGTTGATGCATACGAACTCGAACTGCTGTTCTGTCTCCGATGCGCGCGGCAGGAAGATGCTCTTCGTTGCCTGCGCTTCGGTCTTGGTCTTTACCTCTGCCATGGTTACCTCCTTAGTTGGCCTCGTCCGTGCCGGAGTACTCCGACAGGCTCTCTACGCGGACCATGCGATCCTGATAGAGGATCTTCGTCGCGGTGGAGAACTTATATCCGAGCGTGCTGAACTGGTTCAGCGGGCCGCCCGCCTGCTCCTTGCTCTTTACGATCATTTCCAGACCGCCGCCCTCCGGATCGATCATACCGAAGGCGTCCTTGCCGAGGAAGAGCGTGGAATACACGCTGTAGTAGGTCGCCGCAGGCGTACCGCCCGAACCGGCTGCCGTCTTGACGGGGCAGGTGTTGTTGTTCCAGATCTTCGCCTCGGTCGTTTCGATGAAGCGCACGCCGTGCAGCTCGCCGATCTCGCCGGTGAACAGCGGCGTGACCGCCGCATACTTGTGCGCCTCGATCCACTCCTTGTTCTCGCGCAGGTCATACGCGACCGACGGGTGGATGATCGCGACGTACTTGCCGTTGATCGTCGGCGCCTTGAGCTTTTTCAGCGTGGTCACGGCCTTGTTGACCTCGGTCGGGGTCAGCTTGGATGTGGTGTCCATGCCCGCTCTGGTATCGACGGCGGTATGCGCGCCCGCCGTGCTCACCTTGTCGCAGTACTGGACGGTCTGTCCAGCTGCGAGGGTATCGCGGACGAGCTTGTCCTGCGTGGTGCCCGCCGAAGCGCCCAGCTCCTCGGTCGCGCCAAGAATGGTGTTGTCGATGGCGTGCAGTTCCAGCTGATCGGATACCGTCAGATAGGTGCCGTACTGGAGAATGCTCGCCGTCATGCTCGACTGTCCGAACTTCTGGCCCGTGGGAATGACGCCCTCGGTCAGCGCCGAAGCGTCCGCGAGGGTGTTCCACTTGCGCCATTCGACCTTCTTGCCTCTGCCCTTCGGCAGCGGCTGCTTTCTGGCAAACTGCGCGTGAATCAGGTTCGGACGCGCGTTTTCCAGCAGCTCCGTGTCATAGTAGGTCTTCATCAGCGACGACAGGTCGTTGGGCGCTGCGAACGCCTGCGTCGTGCCGTCGTATGCGTTTACATAGTTCTGCGTGGCGTTGACCAGCGTACCGGCGTCCGGTGCGCAGCAACCATGCATGAGTTTAAAAAGATTAATTTTCATTTAGCTCCCTTCCCGGGGCTGACACTCAAAAGGTGATCTTCTCGCCCCGATTGACGCGTGCGCGAATTTCGTCGCGCTGTTGTTTCGTGAGCTTTCGAGGGTCAAACTGTACGGGCATTCCGTTTCCGGCGTTGGCCGCGCCCTCCGGAGGGCGCATCCCGTTTGCCTGGATACCGGCTACGATCTGCTGCTGTGTTGCCTGCGCGACGGCGCGCGTCCGCGCTGCCGCCAGCTCCGCCTTGTGCACGACCTCATAGGCCGTCAGCGCCGGGACGCCGTTGGAGACCAGCCGCCCGAAGTCCGGGTTTGCCAGCTCCTGCGACAGATCCGCCTGCGGGTACATCGCCTGTACCTCCGCGAACTGTCCGACGATGCGGTCAAATTCCGCCCGCCGCTGCATCTCGCCCTGTGCCGCTGCGTTCTCGCGCTGGAGCGCGGCGTTCTGCCGCTCCAGCTGCTTCGTGTGCATCAGCGTTTCCAGCGGGATGCCCTTCTCCATGGCCTCGGCCTCGTAAAGCCGCTTGTCGTCGGTCAGCCTTCTGGTCAGCGCGTCGTAGTCGATCTTGTCCGGATCGGAGACGTCGATGCCGTACTGCTGGCCCAGCACATCGAGGATGGGTGAGAACTTGCTGATCGTCCGCTTTGTCCCTTTGAGCCGTTCCGAGACGGCGGCTTTTACGCTTCGCTCGTAGTCAGACTTGTACTTGCCCTTGATAAGACTCTCAAAGCTTTCTTCTTCCTTCTGCACCTGAGCGACGGGTGCTGTCTGCGCGGCTGCGGCGGGGCCGGGGGCTCCTTCTGGGCCGTTTGGACAACCGGTCGTGCCGACAAGGGCCGTGGCCGGACTGCTCGTGGTCGGCTGGGCGGGTGCCGTCATACTGCCCATGCCGCCTGCGTCGGCGGCGAAAAACTGGAATGTAATTTTGCGAAGCATAATGCTCCTTTCTGCCCGTTGGTGGGCGATCCCTTGAATTTATCTCGTCGCGCTGTGCGCGGTCGATACGTTTTCTGCCGGTCAGTCCGGCTGCGTGCTCTTCTGCGACTGCTCGCGCGCATCCGTCACGGTCTTTGCCTCCGTGCCCGCTCCTTCGCCGGGCATTTCTGCCTTTGCGCTTCCGGCTGCCGGAGCCTGTGCCTGTGCGTCTGCGCCAAGGATCTGCTGTGCCAGCCCGTCCGCCATGGCCGGGTCGAAGCGCTCCGCCAGTGCCAGCGCCATCTGCTGCCAGCTGGCCAGCTCCTGCTGGAGCGTCCCGTTCTGCGCGATCTTCTGGCTGATCTCGTCCTTGCCGTCAAAATCCATCATGTCGAGCGTCGCCAGCGCCTGATCTGCCCTTGTCGGATCGAAGAACCCTAGCTGATAGAATTGCAGCGCCAGCTCGTTCTGGCTGAGCCTCGTATATTCGGAGGACTTCTGCGCGGATACCTCGATATCGAATACCGGCTTGCGCCATGTCACATCTCCGCCGAGGCCCAGCAGCTCCTGCTGCTTGAGGTTCTGGTTGGAGTAGGTGACGTATTCCTCCGTCCCGAGCTGGCCCCGGATGCGGAATTTTCTCGGCAGATCGTAAAACTGCCGGATGCGCTCGATCACCATACGGATGAGCCGTGCGTATGCCCGGTATGCCGAGCGCGTCGCGTCCTTGGAGCTTCGCCCGGACGCCTCCTGCAATGCGGCAATGGCGCTGGCCGCCGTCACGCCGGAGGACACCGAGCCGTTGTTTACGTCCGTGTTGCCGGTCGTCCATTTCAGCTCCTCGATCTTGTTCTGAATGACGTTTATGTAGTTGGCCGACAGGGGACTGACCGTGATCGGCATCACCGAGTCCTGTCCCAGATTGCCGTCCGTGTGTACGAACGGCTTGCGCCAGTCGGCATATTCCTTTTCGTTGATGCTCCCGTCGCTGCGGATGAACCAGCGCGGCGTGGACGCCATCACGGAGTTTTTCAGGATCGCCTGATTGAGCAGGTCGATCTGCTCCTGTGCGCTCTTGCCGATGTCGATGTAGCCGTATCCGGCAATGGAGCCCTTCACCGGGAACAGCGCGTCGATCACGAACGGATAATCTCCGTCCTCGTAAAGCCCGCTCTGCATGTTGGGGTCGTTCTCGGTCGCGGAAAGGACCGTCTCGCCCACGAATTTGCAGAAGTGAAGCACGCTTTTTCCGTTCTCGATCTTCTTGTAGTACCAGTCCACCACGAGCGACTTGTTTGTCGTATCCACCTGATCGTCCGTCTTGTACTTGCTGACAAATGTGTTGTCGCTTCGAAGCGTGTCGCCGACCTGTGGATACCGCTGCTTGAGCACGTCGTTGTCCACCAGCTCCGCGTAGAACAGGTTCTTGCTTTTCTGGATGTCGGTCACACCCGGCTCCCAGAAGAGGTTGAGCAGATCGATCTCCCGGATGGATACATCCCCGAGGCCGTTGAGCTTGGAGCTGTCCCAGAACACGCCCCATGCCAGCGTTCCCTGCTTCATCTTTGTCCAGCACGAATCGGAGTAGGTCTCCTCGAAATCGTTCTGTTCGAGGATCACCGGCACGATGCTGGTCAGCATCGCCGCCTCGGAGCGGTCGTCCGGCTCTCTTGGTCGGATAGCAGGCTCCGGGAACGCCGCCACGGCGTCCGCGTGCTTGCCCATAATGACGTTGAAGAGCCAAGCAGACCGCCACTGCGGATCGTATGGATTCCCGCTCGGACTCATTTCCTGCCAGTGCTGGAGTTTCCACCACTGCTCGCAGGCAATGAGCCGCTTTTCGAGCGCTGACTTTCCGTCCTTGTACTTGTTCAGCGTGTCTATGGCCGTCCGGATCTGCGCCACGCCGATGGGCTGCATCGCCTCACCCGCTCCAATGTCGCCCAGCACGTCCTGTATCGTCGTCATATTCGTGTTTCCGTCCATGTTTCCTCCTTCTCGCGTCAGGCGTCGCTTCCGGCTTCCAGTACGCGCCCGATGCTGTAGAGCTTAAACGGCCCTTTTCCTGTGATCCGGAACCGCAGATGATCACACCGCTGCGGGCGGATCGGCAGCAGGAACGTCCGCAGTCCGTGTCCGTCCATGTGTCCGGCGTGCCGGAACTCCCCGCAGGAGTCGTACTCGATCCAGAAGTCGCACGCGCTTCCGACGGGCAGCTGCATCCGCAGATTCAGCCGTGAGATGTATTTCTTTCCGACGAGGCCGCATGTCATGATCCCGGTCGTGGCTGACCATGGGATCTCCTGCTCGACGTTTCCGCCGCCGGAGCCGTAGGCCGTGACGAGCATCCCGTCCGCGCGGAGCATATAAAGCTCATCGTCGAGCGTTGCAAACTGCGTCGCGTGCATGCCGTCCTCCCTGTGCCACAGCCCCTTGAGCGTGTCATATACGAAAAGCTGCCATGCATCGCTGCTGTCCTGCATCGAGATAAAATACTTTCCGCGCACGCCTCCGGCAGCCGCCTTGCGGTAAAGCTCCGGCCCGAAGGCGTCCGAGATCAGATAGGGGAGGGATGCGTCATAGACGCACACGCCGTCCCGTGCCTTGTAATAGAGCTTATCGGCAATGACGGTCAGGCTCTGTTCGCTTCCGCGCTGCACGCCTCGGGCCTTGATCTCCTTGACCTGATGCGCGCCCTGCGCGCTCGGATAAATGCGGTGAAAGCAGTCCTCTTTGAAGAAAATCGGGCTGTCTGCCAGCGTCGCGGCTCCTGTGAAGCGTCCGTCCGTACCGCAGCTTGCGCGCCATGAATCCGTCGAAATGCCCTGATAGCACTCCCAGTTCTTGAAATCACCCAGCTTGCAGCAGTAC
>ERZ1035037.257-NODE-257-length-19188-cov-6.478231_pt1 | contig 19188 bp, 40 predicted proteins | sample MGYA00520618_ERZ1035037 | MGnify/ENA primary metagenome ERZ1035037 (study PRJEB33766, sample SAMN09781741) | gut metagenome | biome: gut microbiome | host: Homo sapiens | place: Madagascar | study: EMG produced TPA metagenomics assembly of the PRJNA485056 data set...
GCCCCACCGTCTCCGCCTTCCGCGAAGCGCTGCAGGATGCGCCATTTTTCGAGGTTCATACTTGCCTCCGATAGATATAGTAGTCTGCCGCTTCGGGCGGCGAGTCCCGTGCCGCCTCTGTCTGCTTCTTTGGATCTGAGCCATGCGGTCTCTGCCCGAAAAAGGGGACAAGGCGTTCACCTTGTCCCCATTGTTGCATAATTTCAGGTTCTCTCTCTATCCCTCAACTGATGGTTTTTTATCCGCGCATTTCATAGCGGATGAATTCCGGATATTCGCCCGCGAGGAAGTCATAGCCGACGCAGATCGCGTCGAACACCATCCGGACAATGTGCCGGTATCGCGTTCTCGGCGTCACGCGCAGCGCCGCGTTTCCCTTGCCGCCCTCGCGCCGCTCGAAGCGCACCGCGCCACGCGCCTCCATCAGCACAAGGTTGCACTCCAGCGTCTCCGTCAGTGCGGATACCGCCGCGCAGACGAGGTCTCTGCCCTCCTCTGCGCTCCCTGCGTGCCCTCTGACGGCCACAAGGTATTCCCGCGGATGATAAATGATCTCGATCATTATGCCCCTCCTCAGCCCGGCTGGCTCGCCTGCTGGCTTCTCTGGCGCGACTTCTCGACAAGCGCGTTCTCCTTCTTCTTCATGCCGCCAAGCTCGTCCGACTCAGCAAGTTCCGGTTTTCCCTCCGGCTGCGCCCCCTGCACCGCCGGCATCTGCCCGCCGGTCGAGGAGACGATTCCCTGCAGCTGGGAGAGCGCCATCTGGTCGCCGTACTTCGCCGCAAGATTCACGGCATACTGCTCCACGAGCTGCAGCGTCTGGTAGATGTTGCCGTACTGGGAGAGCTTCTGCATCAGCTCGTCCCGCCCATCAAATTCCATCATGTCGAGGCAGAGCAGCGTCTGGTCAACGATTTGCGGATTGAAGAATCCAGCACCGAAGAATTGCAGTGCCAGCTCGTTTTGCGTTACTTTGGTGTAAACGCTCCGCTTCTGCGCCGAGACCTTGATGTCAAACACCGGCAGCCGGTAGCCCATATCCTGCCCGAAGTCCTGCCCCTGATACTGCGGCTGGATCCCGGCGTTGGTGTAGGATACAAACTGCTCCGCGCCGTACTGCCCGATGATGCGGAATTTGCGCGGCAGGTCGTAAAACTGGCGGATCAGCTCGATACACAGCTCCACGATCTCGGCATAGGCGCGGTATGCCGCCTGTGTGCTGTCGCGGCTGCCCTTGCCGCTCGCCTCCTGCAGCGCGGCAATGGCGGATGCCGCCGTCACGCCGGCACTGGTCGAGCCGGTCGAGGTCTCCGTGTTGCCGGAGGTCTCGCGCAGCTCTTGGATCGTGTACTGCAGTGCGGTCAGATAGTTGCCGTCGAGGGAGTTGTGATCGACGACGCGCAGGGACGCCTCGTCCACGTTGCCGTTCACATGGACGACGGCTTTGGAAAGATCGAGCAGCTCCTCCTCGTTGACGTTCCCGTCCGCGCGGGAGAAGTAGCGCGGCGTCGCGCCCGCCATCGCGTTCTTCACAAAGGCGGATTTCATCAGATCGATCTCCGTCTGCGGATTCCGGCAGATGTCCACGAAGCCGTAGCCGCAGGGGCTGCCCTCGATGGGATAGAGCGCGTCAAAGACGTAGGGATACTTCCCGTGGTCGTACAGCCCCTTCTCCGCCGAGAGCGGATCGTTCTCCGTTGCATAGAGCACCTGATCTCCGACATAGCGGCAGTATTGCAGCGTCTTTCGTCCGCCCGCATAGCGGCGGTAGTAGACGTCAATGACGGTCGCCTTGTCCGCCGTGTCAACCGCGTCATCGTAGAGAAACTTCGTTGAGACGAACGATGTGCCGCCTAGCTTCCCCTCAAGCTGCGGATGCTGCTCCAGAAGGATGTCCTTGTCCACAAGCTCGGTGTGGAAGAAATAGCGGCTTTTCTGGATGTCGGTGACGCCCGGCTCCCAGTAGATGTTCAGCAGGTTGACGCGCTCGACGGAGATGTCGCCCAGCCCGTTCAGCTTCTCTTTATCCCAGATCACCTTGTAGCAGCCGGTGCCCGTCTTGAGCTTCTGCCACATGGCGTCGGAGTAGGTGCGCTCAAAGTGGTTCTGCTCCAGCACACAAGGGATGATGGCGGAGAGCATCCGTGCCTCTCCCTTGTCGCCCTGCTCCCGCGGCAGAATGTTCGGCTCCGGATAGCTCTCCATCGCGTCCGCATGCTTGGCGACGATGACGTTGTGCAGCCAGCCGGAGACGCTTCGGAAGCCGCCGTCCTTCCCGATCTCGGTCTCCTTCGTCTCCTCTGTGGAGTTGCGCAGCTTCCACCACTGCTCGGAGGCAAGGATGCGCTGCTCCGTCCGTGCCTTGCCCGCCTTGTACTTCTGCAGGATGCGCGTGAAGTCCCGCAGCTCCTCTGCGCCGATTCTTGCCTGCATCATCGGCGTGCCGCCCGCCTCCGGCATTGTGTCCGTCTGCGCTCCCATCTGATATGCTCCCGGCATTGCCGTCGTGCTATGCCCATATGCGTCCTGTCCGTAGCCGTCCATGCCTGTCCGTGCCTGTCCGGTTTCCAGTCCCTCGCGGACATTCTCCCTGCGCTCCGGCAGGGGCGCGCCCTGCCGGTTCTTTTCTTTCTTCATATTTCCTCCTCATAGCGGACGTTCCACGGCTGAAAGTGCTTTCCGTTGATCTCCTTCAGCCGCGCGTCGATCTTCGCCTTAGAGTATGCAATTTCCGGATCGGCTTCGCCATCCTCGGAAACCATCTCCATCATCTCGTGCAGCACGCGGGAATAGACTTGCGTCCATCGAACCGCACGCCCCTCGCCCAGCCCGAACACCTCGTTCGCGGCAATGTCTGCGGCATCCTTTGCCATCTGGATCGCCGTGTTCACCTTCCGTGCGGAGCGTGCGCGCCACTGCGCCTCAAGCCTCGCCAGCATCGGATTCGGTTTCATCGTCTCCTCCTTCGATCTCGCAGACCATCTTGTAGCCGATGGTCTGATCCCTCGTCCCTGTTCCCTTCCGGACAAACTCCGCCTTCTGGATGGACAATACGTCCACGCCGGAGCGCATCAGCCAGAACACCATCTGCACCGCCTGCTCCAGCAGCAAGCTGTATGCCTTGTCCGTCGTCTTGTCGCTGCACCGGATGTAACTCCCGTAGGTCACGAGTCTCCCCATTGCTTCCTCCTCGCCTCATAGCGCGCCTCGCTCATGTCGATGCGCAGGTTCCGCACCAGCTTGTCCACCACCGCGCCGGGATACTTCAGCCCGGACATGTACGCCATGTCACAGAGGTGTCGGTACGTCGCCCCGCTCACGCGCACCGTCTCAAGTCTCCGATGCTTCTTCTGTTTCTCCCGCTTCACTGGTTTCCACCTCCCGGTCCTTGCAAGTGTGATTCGCCCAGTGGCTGCCGCCTTCGGTTACGAACAAGTCCAGCTCGCACTCACCCCCAAACTGATGTTTGCATCCGCAGCATTGTACATTGTAGCCATGCGCCAGTTCCCTGCGCATGCGCGCCCCGCAGCATGGGCAGAAGTTGAAGTACTCAGTTTTGTTTTCCATACGATCCCATAGGCTCCCACACACGGGACACTCACATTCGCCTCCGTAACGCCCATGACGCTTCCAGCGCCCACGAACCGCCTCCTGCGCTTGCTTTCCGTCCTCACCATTGTCTCCTACTCCAATCCGCACGCCGCTGCTGCAAAAATCGTCCAAGTCGCTCATAAACCATGGATAGCCCTGATCCATCGGGCATTCGCCCGTTCTGCGCTTTGCACAGTCTTTGCACCGCACGAGCTCAATGGTGTTCCCATCAAACGTCTGCATGGATCGTGCAAAATCCTCTTCGAAAATCACACGGCAAAGCCCCTTCCCATCACTCAAATCGTGAATCGGGATCTTCCTCAGCCATTTCCGCAGCCCAGCCGCATCAATCATCTTCACGGTCTGCACCTCCATCCCGTTCGCCGTTCCAGCAGAACCATTGTGGCAGAACCGCCGCAGCGAGATAGCTGCATACGCCGCATCCGTAATAACGGCAGTCCCGGCACCGCACGACCGGCACAACGTCGGCGGCAGGAACACCTCTAATCACATCTCGGACATTTTCCCTTCCGAAGCCCCAATCGCTGTGCCCGTCCAGGTCGCTTTCACAGACGTCAGGGTCAGCATTATCAAAGGCTTCCTCCAGTTTCTTCCTCTCAATGTATTCAGCCATTGTCAGTCCTCCTCTCCGGCTTTTCTGTGCGGCGCGCCCGGAATCCATACCTGCTCACGGCAGGCGTAGCATATCCCGTTCTCTTTCCACGCGCCTTGCCCGTATTGGCAGTCGCCACACATCGGCATCGACGTCATCCTCCTACCGCAGTGTGGGCAATAGTCTGTGATTTTTCTCGCGTCCGTCCCTTGACCACGCCGGTATCTTGCAAACGGCATCCACATCCCACAGCTCGTGCATTGCGGAGTGTCTGCCTCATATACTCTCCACTCAGCCATTGCCGTCACCGTCCATTCTCGCGCCGCATTTTGGGCAATAATTATATCTAAATCCCCACACCGCTTTATATCCGCAATTGGAGCAATCTTGATATTCGTCCTCAAATGGATATTCTGCCGGGATCCATCGTCCATGCTTCGCCGGCGTAATATCAATGGTTGGCGCTGCCATCAAGACAGTGATTGCCCAATTGTAATCTTGCGCTACTTCCGTCCGTCCCTGTTCTGCGTAACGCTGCGCAAGCAACTCCAGTTTCTTCGCAAGCGCGGTTCGGTCAATGTAGTCAGCCATTTTCAGCACCTTCCCATTCTAACGGTTTGCCGCACATCGGGCATTTTTCAGCCTTCTGTTCTTCTGCCATCAGCCCGATCTTCCGCTTGCAATGCGGACAATACGGTATGTTCCACCAGCCGAAACTGTTGCCAAGTTTCCATTTCTTCTGACGGTAAAACGGCTTTCCCCTTTCAGCCATCGTTCACCCTCCCGTTTTGATTACATAGTATAATTCGCACCACTTGATTGCCGTCAGCGTGTGCTCTCTGCTGCTCGTCCACCACTTGTTCTTCGCCATGATCGCCGCGATGCTCCGGTCGATTGGATAGAGGTTGGCAAGATCAAAATTCTGCGGATTTCCGTCAAGGAAGCACACCATCTTCCCCTCCGGCAGCTTCCCGTGCGCGTCCTGCCAGATCTTCTTCTGGAGCGGCAGCCAGTACGGTTCGGCATAGCCGCTGGAGTAGCTGCTCTGCGCATGCTGCACTTTGATGTACGTTCCGGTCTGGCTCCTGCGGATCGTTCCGATCGGCAGTTCCTCCTTCGCCTTTTTCCCGTAGACAGTCGGATTCGGCATCCCCTTCAAACCGAGATGCTTCGTGCATTTCTCGCGGAGCGCGTCTTTGCGCCGCTCTGCGCCGAACATCTCATTGAAGCGTGCCGTCAGCTCGTCATAGCTTCCGACCTTCCCGTAGTTTTCACGGAGCCACAGCTCCTGCGGCTCCGTGAAGCGGACGCAACGTCTCATCGCAGGAAACTCTCAATCGCACTCTGCTTGAGCTTTCCCTCCGCGACCAGTTTCTCCGTGCGGAGTACCACATCTGCGTTGTTGATCATCTGCTTTGCAAGCGAGGATACCGTCATCGCCACGTCCGCGAGGCTCTTCTTCACGTTGTACGGCGTATTCTTGTCGGTCAGCAACTCGATCTGCTCGCCGAGTTTGTTCTGCAGTTCCGTCAGTGTCATGTTCTTTCTCCTTTCAGTTCGTCCATCTCCACCAGAAATGCCACATTGCAGGCGAGATGCCAGAGGTGCGGCAGCCCGCTCTCCTCGTCCACGCCCTGCGGATCGTCGAGGTACGCAAGGAAGTGCCGGAATGCCGCGTCCCGGTATCGCTCCGGCTCCACAGTGCGCCAGTTCTCCGGATCGTGGTACTTCTCGTTCCCGTACATCCGAATCGCCGCAATCGCGCGGATGATCTCCCGCGGCACGAGCGTGAGCCGTAGCTTTCCCGCATCCGCCTTCGCCGCCTGTTCGGTCGTTCTGTCTTTTGTCACCATTCGTCGCCATACTCCTCAAAGATTGATATCTGCCCCGGCAGTACATCGTACTGCATCCACCAGCGCATCACGTCCCTCGGCGTCTGCCAGTTCGTCGGCATCCCGCGCTGCCTCCTCGCCTCCAGCATCCGCTCAAAAGCGCGGAGATACGCGCTTTGGTACGAGCTCCACCGCGCGAACTCCAGTTCGCGCGCCTTTCTGCCTGCCATCGGGCATCCGATGCACCCGAGCCGTTTCATCCCGCAATCGTACAGTCCGCAGTACGGGATACTTTCCGCGCGGATAAACTCCCATACTTCGTCGTCCGTCCAATCAATAATCGGGTTCACACAGACCTTCGTCCGCGGCACACACATTTCCACCATTTTTCTGGCATCTTCGTTGTCGTTGGTGAGTACACACCCGCCTTTCGGTGTGACTGAAAAGTCCGGATTGTCCGCTATAAGCCTTGCGCCGTCCATGATCGTGACCGCGCCTTGGTTTCGTTTCCGCGCCGTGCTCTCCGCCCAGCGTACCCCGGTGATCGTTTTTCTGCCATCTCCGCCGGACTCCTTCAGCTCCGCGCAGCAATACCGAACAAGCCTTGTCGGCGGCATCCGCTTCCGCGGGATCAGCGTCCACATTGTGATTGGCTTTCCGCTCTTATCTTTCGGCACGTCCAGTGATACGTCCGGATGCTGCTCTTTGATAAATTTCACAAGCTCCGGCGGATCTACGCTCGTCACTCTATAGTGCGCATCGTACTTTACGCCCGCAAGATCACAGAGTGCCTTGCACACCACGCTGTCCTTCCCGCCGGAAAACGCGAGATAGTAGCCTTCCGGCGGCTCAAACGCCCGTAGCCGCTCTACGGAGCGCCTTACCATCCCTGCAAGCGTCATGCCATTCCCCCCCTTCCGTACGCTCCATACGATGTCATGTGTCTGCATACCGGATCGTTGTTTTCTGTCACTTGTCATCCTCCCCGTATTTCGTCATCAGCCCCTTCTGCAAGGGGCAGCATTCATAGTTTCTGCAGCAAAAGTGGAGCATGTGCTCCTCGCACTCCACTCGCGATTTGAACATCTGGATGCTGATCGCGCCCTGCGCCGCACCCTCACAGACGATGCGCCGCCGGTCGTCGAATCGGTAGAAGGGGCACTGCACGTCCGCTTGCAGATAAGATCCGCTGCTCATCTCCAGTGCCGCCTCCCTTCCCGCTCCTTCCGTGCGCTTTCGCGCCCCATCCGCTCCATGCCGCAGGTCTTTCCGTTCCGGTCTCCACGCGCAGCTTTTCTGGCATATTCCGCATGCTTTTCCCGCTCGTAGGCAAGGTATCTCTCGCAGCGGCTGTGGCACTCTGCGCTCCGTTCGCGGCAGTCTCTGCCGCAGGGACAGGTCACGGCTTTTCTCCCAACAGGCGGAAGAAGTCCTCCGCCTGCAGGACGATCAGCCAGTCCTCTCCGTTCCGCCGGTGCGCCACGATGGGCATCTCGCCCCTGCCGCCTGCCTCCGCATCCCGGATGCTCTGCGCCATTGCCTCGTAGAGCCGCAGCGCCTCCGTGCGCTTGACCTCGATGTGCACGCCGGGAATGCCCTCCACGTCTCCGGCTTTCCCTGTGTTGCCGCGGCATTGCGCCGTCCGGCTTGCGTCAAAGCCGTGCGCACGGCAGAGCGAGGCGAATTCCAGCTCGCCGCGCTTGCCTTTATTCCTCGCCGCTTTCCCGGTCCTCTTCTTCCTCGTCATCCGGCACCTCCCACGGTTCCAGTAAATTCATGCAGTCCGTGCAGCCAACGATCTCCCTGCTCATGGACAGGTAGAGATAGCTGAAGCTGTCGCTCCCGCAAATTGGGCAGACGTTCATCCTGCGTCACCTCCCAGCCGTTTCCGGATCTGTGCCAAGGCAAGCGGATCCGGTTCCTGTTCTTCGTATTCCGCAGCAGACGGGAAATACCTGCGCTTCTGCTGCGGACTCTGCGCGTCCCGCTTCGCCCATGCCCGGATCGTGGCAAGATGGTTCTTGTAGCTCTTGCCGGTGCTGGCGATGTACTCGCTCAATCGCTCGATTCGCGCCTCCCAGTCCGGGAATTCCTCCCGGAGCTTCAAAAGATCCTCGTTGGAGAGCAAAACGTTGCGGTAAGCTCCGTATTCATGGCGTACAGCAATGTTTTTTTTCGGTTTTTCATGAGCGGGCGCAGGCGCATCGCGCCTATTCTCGCATCCCGTATCTCGATTCTCGTATCTCGATTCTCGATTCTCGAATACGGGAACATCTGCATGCATTTGCATGCAAGTGCTTGCAGGCTGCATCGTATCGCATTCTTCCGGTGCCGGATACTTGCTTGCCTTGGCTCTCTGATTCTGGTACTTACCCCATGTTGGTAGGCAAAGGAAGCGTTTGTCCTCTCGGTAATAGAGGGCAACCAATCCAGCGCTCGCCAATCCATGAAGAGCATTTTCCACAGTTTTCAGTGTCAAGTTTTCTTTCAGCGGGAACAGCCGATTCTTGATGATCGCTGCCCGCCCGTCGTATCGCCCGAAATCGTCGCAGTTTACGATCAGCCGGTAGAAAAGCACTTCCTCAAACCACGAAAGCTGATCCACGCTGTTTGAGGTGCAGATCGTCTCGCGGAGAATCCTATTCGGCATCCGGCTCACCATCCTCCCGCCAAGGAAGGACAAACATGAACGTGCCGCTCTGCCTCTGCAGGATCCGCGTCAAGTCGTTGAGATCCTTCTGCGAAAGCCCCGCGAGGCGGATTAGATTCGCGTCAGCCAAGGAATCCCCGCGGAACAGGATTGCATCGTATTCCATTTTCATCAGCCCACCTCAGAACGGCAGCTCGGAGTCATCGCTGCTCAGATCCTCGAAGGATTGCACTGGAGCTGTGCTGCGCGTATCCTCATCCCTGCGGCTCTCTCCGAAGTAGATGCGGTCCGCAACGACCTCCGCCGCCGTCCGCTTGTTGCCGTCCTTGTCCGTGTAGGGACGGATCTGCAGCCGCCCGGAAACGATTGCCATCTTGCCCTTGGAGAAGTACCGGGAAACGAATTCCGCTGTATTTCTCCATGCGACGCAGGAAATAAAGTCTGTCTCCCGCTCTCCGCCCTCCGGCTTGTAGTCCTGCTCGCAGGCGATCCGGAAGGTCGCAACAGCGATATTGTTTCCGGTCCGGCGCAGCTCCGGATCGGCGCAGAGCCGCCCGGCAATGTTTATCTGATTTAGCATCTTATCATTCATTCCTTTCTGTATAGCAGCGCGGATTCATCCCAATCCGGATAACACCCGCACAGATAGTCCCGTACAGCCCTCCGTGCCTGTACCGCGGCATAGCCGCTCCCTTGGTCAAACAGGCTGTGGCAGCGCCTGCAACCCGTCCAGATGTTTTCTTCGATGCCGAGTCCCCCGCGTGCGCGGGGAATAAAATGGCACCACGGACCCGCCTCGGCGCTTCCGCAGAGCACGCAGCGGTGTTCGTCGCGCTCCCAGACCGCCTCCTTTACGCTTCGGGAGATGGCGGTGTGTTTCGTTTGCCTTCTCATTTTCCATATCTCCATGTGTAGCCCGCGTGGGTATCGCGTTTTCCTTGGCAGCAATTGGAGACGCAGCTCGGTTGGAAGCCCATATCGCGGCACATGTTCAGTGCCGGGAAACGGATTTCCTCCCCGGTGACAATGTTTGTCCCGACGATACTCTTTCCAAATTTTCGACGCAGTGTAGTTGCCAGATGTTGCCGCCATTGATCTGTTCTTTTGAATCGCCCTCTTATTTCGGAATACTTGTAATTCCCATACAGTGTTGTGTATTCCAAATTTGATACACAGTTGTTCCTTGGGTTGAAATCCTTGTGGTTTACAACGTCTCCAGCCTCAGGCTGTAAGAACGCTGCCGCGACAAGTCTATGTACGAACAAGCGCTTTTTGTGGCCGCTAAGGTCGGACAGCGGGACACGCTCATACCCACGACTGTTGAGGGTGGATTTCAGGACACGCCCGCGGTAATGCACCACGCGCCCGTTCTTTTGCGCTACGTCCCTTGGTAACGAGCGGACGCGCCCCAAGTTGCTCACTTCATACAGGCCTTCGTACCCGTTGATCGGTTTCCATATTTCTGCCATGCTAACCTCCCTTCAACCCCATGCGAAGCATTTCGTCCGGGGTCAATGTCTCGATGCCAAGCGCTTTGGCATCTTCTACAGCGGCCTCGATAATTCGGCTCATCTGTTTCGTGTTGTAGGTCGAAGAACCGTAGTAAGCGCGGATCACCAAGTCGTTCCCGTTGCTTTGGTAGTCAACGATTTCTGTTTTCCACCCCGTCCCGAGCATTCCCCATGCCGTGCGGAACGTCTCAGCCTCCTCATGGGACAGATGAAAGTCCCGGAACACACCCACCATTTTGATGTAGTGGATATAGACCTCGTCTTTGGTTGTCAGCAGTTTCTCCGCAATCTCATCGCAGATTTTCCAAAAGAACGCATTCGCGTCAAGACTCCGCCGCTTGCGGTGCTCCTTGAGCTGCACCTCGTAGGTCTTGCCGTCCCGGCAGGACTCCGCCGCGTGCATCACCTCCCGCAGCGGAGCCTTGCAGCAGAGCCATGCTCCCTCCTGATCGCTCAGCCACTTAACCTGCGTCGTCAGCATGCTTCTCCATCTCCTGCAGCTTCTTGTAGCAATAGAAGCACATCTGCTTTTTGTAGAGTTCCTTGGTCGTCTTGGCGATGTCCGCCGCCTTGGAGATCTTGCCGCTCTTGAAATGGATATCCTCAATGGGCTTGCCGCACATCTCGCAGACAGGCGGCTTGTACGGGACGGACGGCTCTGCCAGTACAGTGTACTTTGTCCGCTCTCCGTTGGCAAAATAGATGTCCGCACTCATGCCGAGCGCCTTGCACGCCGTGCCGATCGCATCGGAGAGCGCCATCTTGTAGCAATCGTCGTTGACGTAGGTGCCGCCGCTCTCCTTGGATACGAAACTCGATCCGCCCTGTCCGGGAATGGGCGCGCTCCACTCTCCGTCCCACTTGATGTAGAGATCCACAGAGACGAACGCCTTGACCTCACCGTTCTCTGCCTTTTCAAGCTGCCGGTCGGTGATAATGTACTTCCATCCAATTCCACACGGGCCGAACACCTCGGTCAGAATCTTGAAACGCCAGACCGGATTGATGTCGGTGAAGCCTTTCAGCCGACCGCCCTTGATCGGTTTCTTCGCTTCCTGCGGCGTATCGGAAACCGCCACCCAGACATTCATGTTTTTATTCATCAACGACATCCTCCTCAATGTCGAGCGGACACTCCGCTCCGATATACCTCTCCGGGAACGCCGGAATCTCCCCGCTCAGTCCGCACCGCCGCGACGCCTGCCGGAAAAACCTGCAGTGCATGCAGTCGATAAAGGGATTGCCCCGCAAATCTACGGGAAACGGATTCCGGACCGTACAGGTTCCGTGGATGTATCCACGCACACCGGAGACAGTGCCTAGCTTTCTGCCCACGCAAACACCTCCAGTCCGTTGAACGGGACATGGTAATACGTCCCGTACTCGGTCTTGACTGCGGGGATGTCCGGGAACAGCTCCTTGAATACGTCCTCCCGCAGCGTAATGCGCGAATCCTCACCGAACGTCACCGTCTTGATTGCGCCGGTGCGCTCCAGCGAGGCAAGCGCACGAAACATGCGGCTGAGACTTGCAAAAGTCAGTTTCATGTGATATAATCCTCCTAGTCATTGTTCTGTGCCGTCTGTGGTGTGCCAGCACCGCAGGCGGCTTTCTCTATGAATCGCCGGATTGCCTCCGGCACCTTGACCGCACCGGTCTCCCAATTGGAGATCGTCGCTTGCGTCACGCCGAAGATCTCGCCCGCCTCGTCCTGCCGGAGATTGTTCTGCTCGCGCCAAGCGTGGAGCTTCGTGTATTCCCCGTTCTTCGCCTGCGAAGCCGCTCTGCGCTTCCGGTTGTTCGTGCCCTCGTGAACCGGCTTGCCGATCCATCCGGCTCCGCCGTATTGTGCGAGGTATGCGCGCCTCGTCGCTTTGATCTGCTCGTTCGTCATGGTTTCACCTCCTTGTATTCGTTCGAGCGCAGGATGATCTCCTTGCCGCCGATCTCAATCGTCATCACGGCTGCCATGTGACCTCGTGCCGGATGCAGCTTCGCTGGGTACTGTCTGCCCTCCTCCGGCATAAGCTCCGGAAATACGCCGCTCGGCAGCTTCGTCACGATGATCTGCGCCGGCACCGTCACCGGAGTTCCCCTTCGGTTTCGGTTGACGTCCTCCCGCCGGACCGGCGGTGTTTTCCTGCGCGCCAGGTATTCCGATGCGTTCCGGCAGCGCCTGCTGCAAAAATTCCGCTTCCGGACGTAGCGCGGATTCCGCTCGAATTCCTGCCCGCAGACGGAGCATTTGATCATCATCTGCGATCCTCCCACATGCGGTTGATCACGGATTCCAGCACGCGGTACTTCTTCTCCCATGCGCCGATCTCCCGGTTCAGCCGCTCGATCTCCTCGTCGCGGATGATGCAGCAGTGCGCCTTCCGCGCCTCATGCCGCTGCATTGCGGTGTCGCGCTCTGCCTGCATCCGAATGCGCTCCTCGCGCTCCCTGCGCGTCTCTGCGTTGGCTTTCTTCAATTCCTTGGCGAGTGCCCTCGCCCTTCCAAGCGCCGCCACCATGCAGCAGAGCGCCGCCCAGAGGAGGATGCCGAAAAGTGCCAATGCCCTCTCGTCCATCTCAGTACCTCTTTTTTGTCCCGGCGCAGAGCGCCTTGTTGATCTCCTCCTCTGGGATGTGCAGGATCCCCGCAAGATCCCAGAGCTGCCCGATCGTAAACTGCTCCGGATCAAACTTGAGCCTGCTGCGCAGCGTCATCGGACTGCAGCCCAGCCGCTTCGCCAGCTCCTCCTTGTTGATCTCCTCAATTCTGCGATAGCGGTCGATGAGATTTGCAAGATCCCGCAGCCGATCCTGCCGCCAAGAAAAACTCGTCCTCGGCATTTCCATTCTCCTTTCTGATTTTTGTGGATTTTGTCGCTTGACCAAGCCCAAAGAACAGCGTAGCATGGTCTTGGGATCCCGCCCGTCTCGGGCATCTCCCCGGGAAAGAATGGGGGTGACAGGCTTGACCGACAGTCCGTTAAAAACTGTCCTCTCGCTCATGTCGCTTTTCCCGTGTCGCCCGTGAGCCTATTCCGGTCCTGCGGGAACCAGCCGCAGGCGGGTCGCGTCCGTGAGGAATAGGGATGCAGTCTAAACCGTTCGCTCCGGTGGCATCTGCCATGGACTGCACCGGCGGCTAAGTGCCGGGGGCATCGGGTAACGAGCGATTGCCCGGTGCCCTGACCCACGCTGCGCTGCTCTTCGGGCTTGGTCGAGAGCCTTACGCCCTCTTACCGGCTCGTCTGCGCGCTTCCGTGAACAGTTTCCAGAACCGCTCGATCTGCGCCTCCGTCTCTGCGGAAAAACGCTCGCCGTCCTTTGGCTTAGGCAGGAATCCGCTCTCATGCAGCGCTATAAGCGCACAGCCCTTTTCCGTCAGCTTCCACACTTTTCCTTCTTTTAATGTTCTCATGCCCTCACCTCCTTGCTCCACTCCCCTCTCTGTGCTATCCTTGAAGCATCTCACCTGAGAAAGGATGATCGTTGTGTCTGATCCCATGTTTTGCCAGCTCCTCGCCCTCTCTGGCTCCTCGGAGCAGTTCCCAAAGCACCGTCAAAAGATTCTCCATGACGCCGGTATGAAGGTCGACGTCGCCTTCACTGCTCTGGATTACCTCGTCTGGAAGGACTATGCCGTCTGCCCGGACGGTCTGGATAAAATCTGGATCACCTTCTCCGGGGAGGACGCCCTCCTCGCGGAGCAGGAGCACCGCAGGGCTTTGAAGGAAACGCGCCTCGCTCTCGCGTGCAGCGTCATCTCGGCGTTCTTCGCTGCCGTGGCTGCCGTTGCCTCGGTTTTCAGCATCGCTGGATGAGCATGATAATGCTCAGGATACCGCACGCCACGCAGACGCAGGTGTTGAATATCGCCATCGCCAGCAGCACGGGCTCCGCGATCCTCCAAAACTTCCGGCTTCGATCGTACCGGCGGATCTGCTTCATGATGTCCTCGTCCCTCTTCATGCCCTCTCCTCCTTCTCCGCAAAAAGCTCGTCCAGCGGGATGTCGGGATTGCGAATGTCAAGAATATCGCAAATCGCCGATATAACTTTGGGCGAGCGCTCGACGCCTCTGAAAACCTTGCTCATATAACTTGAATCCATGTACAGTCCAGTCCGCTTTGTGATCTCTCCCGAGAGCCAGACCTGTGTTCGGTCGAGGTCGACGAGCTTTTTCTTTACGGTTTTTCCGAAATCGCAAAAAGCCAAAAAAACACCTCCTTGTCTATTGACAATTACGCAATCGAGTAATATATTGTAAGTGTCATCCAACAATATTTACGCTTTCGCGCCCCTGTGACCATATAGTATTACGTTTTCGCGTAAATGTCAATAGGGTTATTATGCCTTCGCGTAATTTCGGCAAAGCGTACAAGAAAGGACTATTGAAAATGTCTAAATTGTACGAACGCATTGATCATCTGTGCTCGGAGCGCCACATTAACATTACGACCATGTGTAAGGAATCTGGCGCTAGTAGAGGATCGCTGACCGATCTCAAGGTGGGACGTAAGCAAAGTTTGTCTGTTGAAACACTGCGGAAAATCGCCGACTACTTCAACGTCTCGACCGATTACCTTTTGGGGCAAGAAAAAACGCCTGCCGAGACCGGCAAGCGTTTTCCAAAAAAAGATTCTGATCTGGTGTTCCTCTCGACCGAGGAGCAGCGGCGGCTCTATCAGTATTTCTCTGAAACTGCGGAGCGGAAGGGCGAGTCCATCGACCTTGCGGTTACGCAGTCCGGCATCCCACATAATCTGATGACACGGATGCGCAACGAGTCCGTCTCTATGTGTGATCGGAATGACCTCATCAGACTATCGGAGTACCTGGAAGTTCAAACCGACGCCAAGCCCATGCTTGAATCTCTTTCACCTCTTGACGCCAGGCGCGCTGAACTTTATCGGCACCTTCATGATCTTGTGGATCAAGTGCCTCTAAAAGACGCTGACACCGCTGAGAGTTTGCTAAGAGTCTTTCTAGATAAACAGTGAAAATCTTCGCCTGCTGCGGCGTCATCATGTCCACGATCTCATGCATTTCTTGTCTTGTCACGAAGAACCTCCATGTTGAGTACCGGTTTCGTTTCCGAACATTTGTTTGATTAACAAGCTAACACAAAGATTGTCCCATAAATCGGACGGAAATTCTATCCCTTCTTCTGCTGGCGTCTGTGCAATTCCTCCAATTTCAGCCGCTCATTTTATGAATTCGCACAAATCTTTCCAGCGCGACTTTCTTTTCTTTATATAAAGTGCTAAGATTATGAAAGAAACTAGAAAGGCGGTGATGCCTATGGGCACACACACGAGCATCATGAAACGGCTTCTTTGTGGACTGCTTGCATTGCTTTTACTCTTTTCAACTGCGTGTGCAGCGAAGCGAGATGCAGACGACCTAAGCAATGCGAAAGACAGCGTACAGGAAAGCGAATATCATGACGAGTACGCAGACGATGAATCCGATGAAAGTGAAACGCCGCGCTCGAACGCTGAGGAGGAGACGGTAGAGCAAACGCATTCCGAAATCGTTTACATCACAGACACTGGAACAAAGTATCATAGGGACGGATGCCAGTACCTCCGTAAAAGTCAGATTCCAATCGACGAGGACGACGCAATTGCAAGGGGATACACCGCGTGTTCGAAATGCTTTTGACAAGACGATTCGGGACCGTAACAACGGTCCCGACCTCCCGATATCGGGAGGTGTTTTCCGTTTCCGGCGGCGGACGCGAACCTTAACTCTGTGCCGTTTTATCACTTTTACCTTCATAAATTCCTCCTGTCTCCGTGTGTCTGTTGGATGAGCTGTAATTCAAGGATACTCGTGACAAGCCTTGCCAGTCAAGTGTGGGATTCTGCCACATTCTGCCAGTCTGGCAGGCTGAAAGAAAGGAGATTTTTCTCGTGGATAGAAAAGCGGAAATCATGAAAAAGAAGCGCGAATCCGGAATATCTTGGGACATCATCGAGCAGGACACCGGCATACCATCCTCGACTATCCGCAATCATCTGACAGGGCGAGTTGTCAATCCAAATGGAGATTTGTTGGATGCCGTCGAATCCGCCATAGATGCTTGGAAAGAGCCGGCATGCGTCGGCGAACCGGAGCAGCACACTGACACACAGAATATGCTCGAAATGATGGGAAAGACGAGAGTTGAAATGCTGGAAATGTCCACAAAACTATATGAGCAGCAGATCGAGCACCTCAAGGAGGAGCTGGCAAAAGCAGAGGCACGCATCAAGCGGCTGACGATTGCCCTCGCGGTCTGCATTATTTTCTTTATTTTGCTTATGACCGTTGATGTCCTCAATCGAGACATGGGATGGTTTCGCATCTCCATCGATCAGACATCCGGCTTTCTTTTCTCCCGCACGCCGATTCTACTACACTTTCCGAGATGAAAACACCAACTGCCAGAAAGCTCCCCTCCGGCTCATGGTTCGTCCGAGTGCGGATTAATGGGGAAGATATAGGAATTACAAGGGATACAGAAAAAGCCGCCATAGCAGAAGCTATGGCGATCAAGGCGGGAATTAAGCGGGAAGAAGCGCGCAAAACCTATGGCATGACTGTGCGCGAAGCCGTTAATGAGTATATCCGCGCACGAGAGCACGCACTATCTCCTTCCACGATTCGGGGATATATGGAGAAGGCGCGGAATCATTTTCCGGCAATCATGGACCGGAGCGTCGCAAAGCTCTCCGTCCGTGACTATCAACGGGCAATTGATACGGAACGCTGCTCGCCGAAAACGCTGAAGAATGCATGGTCGCTCGTCGCCTCTGCGATCAAAGAACAGACCGGCAGCCGCCCGGACGTCCATCTCCCGCAGGTGCCGAAGAATACGCACGCATTCCTCCAGCCGGAGGAGATTTCCGCTTTTCTGACAGAAGCCGAAGGGGACAGCGAGGAGATCGCAGTCCTGCTTGCGCTTCATGGGCTTCGGCGGTCGGAGATCCTAAGTATGCAATGGACGGAGGTTGATCTGAAGCGCGGTGTGCTCCATGTCCGCGGTGCAGTCGTCTATGACAGTGGCGGCGCGCTGATACGAAAAAACACCAATAAGAACACGTCGTCCCGGCGAGATGTCCCGATCATGATTCCACGGCTGGAAACACTTCTGCGGGCGAAGCAGGAGAAGATCGGTCCGGTCGTTGGCTGTTATCCGAATACGATCCAGCGGCATATCGACAAGATCTGCGAACGCGCTGGATTGCCGCGCGTCGGAACGCATGGCCTGCGTCATAGTTTCGCCAGTCTCGCTTATCACCTCGGCGTCCCAGAGAAGGTGGCAATGGAGCTTGGCGGATGGTCGGACTATCAGACCATGAGAAACATCTACACGCACATCGCAAAGAGCGATCTGAAAAAATTTTCTTCCGCGATGTCCGATTTCTACGCCAGACAGCAAAATGGCAGCGGGGACTGAAATTCGTTTCAGACCTCATTGCCATTTTCATTGCCATTTTCATTGCCATTTTTTGTTTGAAAGCTCCATTTTTGATGGTATATCTGCTAATATTTATACATCCGCGCAATTCATCCGGAACATAAATGTTCAGAAAGTTCCCATAAACATAGAAAAACACCGAACATTCTAACAATGTTCGGTGTTAAATATTGGTCGGAGTGGCGGGACTTGAACCCGAAACCTATCGCTGAAAAAGCCTTTATTTTCAAGGCTTTTCATTATTCATTGCCATTTTCATTGCCATTTTTCAGTGCTCCACGATATCCTCGTAGTACCTTGCCGCCTTGCCCGGCTTCGCGTCCTCGTCGCAGATCCAGTCCTTCGCCAGCTCCGCCCAGAGATCGGTGTCGTCGATGCCATGGCGGCGCAGCGTCGCGCCGTAGTCGCTCCACACGGAATTCATGACGGCGTAGAATACCGGAGACGGAATATCCCATCCGCGCCGCTTCAGCACCTCGTCCGTCTGATCCATGGTCCAGCGCGGACCTCTGCTGCCGTCGCTGTTTTCCATGTGCGATGTCCACGCCTGCGCGGTCTTGGCGTCCAGCTCATGCACTTCGTCTCCGCGCTTTTCCAGCCGGTGCTCGATGTGCAGCAGGACGTTCAGCCGCTCCAGCCGCTCCCACGTCATTTTCCCGCTTAGCAGCTCGTGGATCTCCGCTTTGATATCGGATAATGTGATCATGTCATGCCTCCCTGATATACTGTGCCAGCGTATCCACATCGGACGGATAGATCGTCAGCTCTCCCAGCACCGGCAGCTCCACCGCCATGCCGCCCTCGCCGATCTGCGGACGGATCGCAGCAAGCAGCCCGTCCACGTCGATGCCGTCCTTGTTGATGGCTCCCAGCTTGTCCAGTCCCGCCTTTGCCGCGTAGGCTGGCAGCAGCCGGTCGAGGTGGGAGATCGCATAGACGCACCACGCGATCACTCCGCCGGCTTTGATGTTCTGCCGTAGATCTCCGCGCGGCAGCTTCGGCGCGAATTCCGCGTCAAGATAGCGCGTCAGTCCGGTCTTTACTCTGTCCATGGATACCATAAATTCCTCCTGTCAGATGCGCGGGGAGGTTTCCCTCCCCGCCTTGTCGGTCACTTGCAGCAGCAGTCGCACGGCAGCGGATTGTAGGTGCTTTGCGCCGTGGTTCCGGTCCCGGTCGTGACGTCCGCGACCATCTTCGGATAGAAGGTGGCGTTGGTATACGTCACGATGGAGTTGTCGGCGCACTTGCGCTCGTCGCGCTCCCGGTGGATCTGGCACTCCAGCTCGGACTTCACGCCCATCAGGCGCTCGCTGACAAGCTGGAAGCTGTCCTTGTTCGCCTGATTCACGACCTTCTGCCCGCACAGCTCCTCGCGGATGCCATTGAGCTGCCCGTCAATGTACTTGTACATCTCGAGCATTTTCTGATCGTTGTAGGTGTTCGCGTCCCGGAGGGCGATGTCGCTGCGCAGCTTTGCGATCTCCTGCTCCTGCGCCAGCTCATAGCGGTTCACCGTGTGGTCCTCGCTGC
>ERZ1035037.260-NODE-260-length-19049-cov-21.790407_pt1 | contig 19049 bp, 42 predicted proteins | sample MGYA00520618_ERZ1035037 | MGnify/ENA primary metagenome ERZ1035037 (study PRJEB33766, sample SAMN09781741) | gut metagenome | biome: gut microbiome | host: Homo sapiens | place: Madagascar | study: EMG produced TPA metagenomics assembly of the PRJNA485056 data...
TATATATATAATATAATTATTATATTTCACACCCCCCATAAAGTTCCCCCCTCAAAAAAAAGAATTATGTTGATCCAGAATCAGGAATCTAATTTCCCGATGGTTTCAAATCGCGGCGCATCCATGATGTTTTCCAGCGTCGGCTCATAGTCCCAGACGATCCGGACAGTTCCGGAAAAAATATGCAGTTCGCCCATGATTGACATCTGTTGTTCCATCCGGAATTTCTGTTCCCAGGAGTTCCCGTTTTTCTGCGGCTGCTGGTCAATAACCTCCAGATGCTTTTTCTGGCAAGCTATAAACTTTACTCCTGCGGTCGCTCCCAGTGGCATTGCTTTCAGGATCGCGCGTGCGGTCCGGATGGATGTTGCCTTCCCCGCATTGGCTTTGGATGCGCGCTGTGCTTTCGCTGATTCCTTCAATGCGCTTCTGGCTTTGGTCAGATTGATGCGCAAAGCTGTCTTGTTTTCTTCTGTTAGTACTCTTGGCTTTCTCATTTTCCTATGTCTCCTCGTTTTTTTTGCGTAATATAACATGATTATTTGCATTTTCAATTTTTTTGCAGGAAAAATATTTGACTTTTTGTGGCGATACTACGCGACCATCTTCTTTTTTTTGTCTATGCTCTTATCTGACAATCACCCTTTTTTGAGTATGGAGACAAGCCAAAAAAAGGGAGGAATTTATGCTTTTAAAAGTATAAAGCAAGGCAAAAAAAAGAAATTTTCAATTTTTTTTAAATTCCCACTTGACATTACTGTATTGCGAGATATATTATACTCTATAAGCAAGGGAACCCCAAAATAAAAAAACGAAAGGGAATGAAAATGAAGTACATCGTAGCAATCGACTGGGCCAAAGCGAACGGATTTGATTTCATTGGGCTTGACGCGAAAAATCAAATGGAGGCCATGCTCGAAGCTCCGGCGGTCGCCTGCAAACACGGCCGTTTACTCGAATACAACGCACTCTCCGACAAAACAGGAAGATTCGTCGGAGATATGAACGGTATGAAAGGGATCTACTGCCTTCGAATTTTAAAGCAGACGAAGGCAGGAGAGAAAACGGGTTCCGCTAAAGACTGTGCGGTCATCTACTGGCCGCTGTCGCACCAGTGGAGAAAAGACGACGACTTAGGAGAATGGTTCATCTAAATAAACCCCGCCCGGCGAAAGCCGGGCAAAACGAAAGGAAAGAAAAAATGACTAAGTACAGCATCAACGGAACCCGCATCCACGCAACCACCGACGCCGGCGCGGCAAGAATCCTTGCCCGCTGGGTCAAGGCTGGGAAAGCCGCCGCCACGGATCGCGTGGACGCGTACAGGACCAGCGACGGTCAGATGTACACAATCACCGTTTGCTGTGATTGCGTCGGTTTCTAATCAACGCCCCGCGCAAGCGGGGCATAATAGAAAGGAGAATGCAATGAAATGCATTTCTATTCGCCAACCCTGGGCCTGGCTGATATGCCAGGGGGTCAAAAACGTGGAAAATCGCACGTGGAAGACCCTATACAGGGGGGAGCTGGCAATTCACGCCAGCCAAAAGTTCGACTGGGGATTTTTTGACTTGGAATCCCAGTTTTTTGACAGGGCTATGGTTCTGGTCTGCGAGCATTTTGGCATAGGTGCCCGTGAGCGGATCACAGCCGCACAACATGAGTTTTCCGCTGTGGTCGGCAGCGTGGAACTCGTTGATATTATCACTGCCGACAAAAAAACGGTGAGTAACTGGTGTGCTGATGGCGGGTATTGGTGGCTCTTGGCAAACCCAAAAAACGCCATAAAGCCATTCCCCTGCAAGGGGAAATTAAACATCTGGAATATTGATATTCCAGATGGATTTATGAAATCGCTGATTTAACCCCATAGCCCGAATTTTCTCAAAAAACACGCATAAAATTCGGGCTATTCATTTGCAAAGTTTCGTGAAGCAATTATCCGACTTTTAGGATGAAATAGCATCATCATGACCGTGAATTGTTTCACGGCCAAATTCATCTTTAATGGTCTGCGGAAGATCCATGCCGAGCTTCGCTGCGACTTCTTCTCCGGATATATATTTTTCTTTATTGTTTAAAGAAAATCGATCCTTGAATTTTTTTAGATTTTCAGGTGTATCAAAAACCATGATAATATAATAATCTTCATCTTCCAGATTCTTATATCGTTGTAATGCGGTTTTTCGACGTTCTTTCATTTTTTTGATTTTTTCAACATCACTTTTCACTTCTTCCGGGAGTTCATAGCCGGACATTTTGGACAGTTCTGTTTCGTTGAACATGATCTCAACATCAGCTTGAGTAAAACCGACATCCTTAAAGTCAATCCCGTCCTCAATAAACAATGCCCCTAATTTTTCATAGTCATAACTGCCGGACATATTTGGGTTGTTCAGGCGAATGTTTAATTTTTTTTCTGTTTTTTCATCAACATCAACAGCTAAAACGTCAAGATAATAATCTTTTGTCTTCATCAATTCATCAAGTACGGAAAGCCTCTGATGTCCGCCAACAACATTCCCTGTCTTTTTATTCCAGACGATTGCATCAGCAAGGCCTTCCTTGACTGATTGTTTTAATTTTTTCCGGCTTGCATCATCTATTTCACGGGGGTTGTATTCAGCTTCATGAAGGCAAGAGCGATGAACACGTTCAGGGGTGAAAATTTGGAATTTACACAATTTATTTACTGAATCTGCGGTTTTTGCAATTCCTTCTGAATCATTCAAGCTGTTTTTGTTTTCTCTCTTGTTCATCATACCATCTCCTGTATTTAAAAACATCTCGCGCATGAATTGTATTCGCATAAGGGAATTTTTGCTCTACTTTTGCCCAATCACCCGGATAATATGCCTTTAACATGTTCTGTGCATCTGGGGATAATGGATTGCTTAGACTTCGCGTAGAGAACTGATACTCCGTAGGAAGTTGAATGTTGTGCAACTTCAGATATTCAAATACCCTGCTGCTGTTCCAGAATGCCAGCGGGTACAGTTTACTGTGTTCATAATCAATACCATTGTTATTTTTTAACATTGCTTGCCGTTCTATGCTTTCATATGCCATCATCCCGTATGCAATCCATTTGCAACTGAAAAAGTCCCGAACATAGTTCTCAACATCTGCAAAATATATAACCGGTGTCTCCCTTAAAAATTTGTTTGCGTTCATGTACTTGTTTTTTTTGTATATGTATGATAATTCAAAATGCGGTATACGCAAAATCTTGACTTTATACTTATCTTCAATATATCTAAAATAATTGTTCTGCAACATGCAGTCGTTTACATAATACATCCAGAACACATAAACGTTTTTAAAATAATTCTTGCATAAGTCGAGTAAACAAACGCTGTCTTTGCCTCCTGAAAAACCAACAATTATGCGCTGCGTCTCACAGGAACCTTGTTTGATGATTTGAAATAAATCCATTTTCTCTACACTATATTTATAACGTGAGTATAAAAATATACTCACGTTAATTGATTACATTGTTACCATTGCCCTGGTATATGCCAAACTCCGACGTTGCGCTCTTCTCGCGGCAGATACTCGTCCCGCTTTTCTCGCCGCTCGTCTCCTCGCAGCTGCCTTTGCTCTTGCTTCTTCTGCTGACATATAACACCTCCTTTCTATGGTTATACTATATACAGACTGTCAAGTCTTCTGCGAAAAATCAGCGTTAAAATCGCTTTTCAATCTGCACTGCGGAAACAACTGTTGCAGCAGTTTTTGTAACAGCAGTTCATCGTATATCCACTGTTTCCAGCGTCCATTGACAAAACTTCCCGCACTTCAATGGCTCTGCCAGTTTGAAGCCGCAGATACGATTGCAGAATCCCAATATCCAGCGGTTCGCCATCATCAGGAGTTGCCACCATGACTTCAATTTTCTGAATACGCATTTCTTATCTCCTCCCTGCGTTGATTTTGTGCCTTGAATGTGCCTTTGTATTTTTTTTTGATTTTTTTCTTTTCAGAAATTTTGCTGTCCCATTTTTGCCCAGTTTTGAGGCTATTGACTGTCCCACACGCGCTATTTTACTTTTGCTCCCGATGCCCGGAATTTCTGCAATTTCGCGGTAACTTTTCCCCTCCGAAAGCAATACGTAAACCGCCTTTTCCAGCTCTGTCAATTGCTCCGGAACGCCAATATCCATACGCGACACGCCTGCCAGTTCTTTCATGATTCCATCGTTGATTGCTTGCCTCGTTACATTGCGCAGACGCGCCTGATCTGATTGCGACAATCCATACCAGTTTTTCAGCATGACGGAATGCAGAAACTTCGGGTTAAGAAAATACATACAGCTGAACCGGAGTATAAATTCCATCATCATACTGCGCATATCAAGCGATACCAATTTTTTAGATAAAAATAAGTCTAAAAAATCCAGGCATTCAGCTTTTTCCCCTTGTGCGAAAAAAATTTCTTTCTGCGCTGTTTCTGTGAATACCAATTCTCCGTTGTCGTCAATTCCTTCATTTTTGTTCAGAATTCCTTCATCATATGGAATTTGCATTAAATTTCTCTCACACATTTCCTTGTTCTCACGGCTGGCATTGATGCACTCGTTTTTCAGCCGGCATTTATATTTACACATGCCCTTGTATTTGTCCTGGTTCGGCATTTTGGTCAATACTTGATGCCCGTAACATTTCCCGTTCATAAGGTCCACGTATTCTTTTTCACTTTTTTCATTAAACATGGCTCAACCTCCCCTTGACTTTCTTGACACTGAAAGCTATATTACCTTCAGCAGGAGGTTATGGCCCATGATCTCCATTTCCTTTCGTTTTAGCCCGGTTTCCCGCCGGGCTTTTTTATTTTCTATATCCCCCTCGTTTTTCCAAAAAAAAGAATGCGCAGGATGCGGCGATTGGCACGACGCCTGCGCCCGCCGTTTAGGTATTGAGCCGGACATTTTTTTGCGCCTCCGGCTCCCCTGATCGTCGCGTACAGGAAAATGAGTGGCGCGAAAATTTATCTGAACAAATCGTCCTGGATCCGTTCCGCCGGCTGCTGTTTGCTGTTCTGCCAGGCGTCGTCAAGCTCCATCTGTTCCATGTACGCGGCGAATCCCAGCATGAAAATTTTCCGTGCGGTCTCACATGCCCGGATATGCTTGCGGCTTTCGCGGCGTTTGACGGTTTCCCAGCAATGCGACACAACCCGGTCCTCGTCCCGGATCGCGATGCTCACCAGCGCGCGGTTTCGGCGTCCGATCGCTTTGCCTGTCCGCGTGCTGGCTTTGATTGTCTCCTCCGTCTGCATGGTCAGAACGGTACGCCGTCATCGGGATTGTATTGCTGTTCCGGCGGAGGAGCCGGCGGAGCGGGTTCCGCCGGCGGCTGTGCGTCCTGCCGCGTGTAACGGTGCTGTTCCCTTCCCCGTGCCGCGTTCCCGCCGCCATTGCCATTTTCATTGTTCCCGCCGGTTCTGCCGCCGATGAACTGCACCCGGTCGGCGACAACCTTCATCTTCGATTTCTTTTCTCCGGTGTTCCGGTCGTTCCACTGATCCAGGGCGAGGCGTCCTTCGATGAAAACGCAACTGCCTTTGGCACAATATCTTGCCACGTTTTCCGCCTGTTTGCCCCAGACCTGCACGTCAACAAAAACGGTTTCGTCGCGTTCCTGATTGTTTACGGTGATTTTCCGGTTCATGGCAATGGCAAAATCGCAAACCGCTGTTCCGGACTGCGTAAAACGCTGTTCCGGATTCCGGGTCAGATTTCCCATCAACAAAACTTTATTCAGACTTGGCATTTTCCAGCACCTCCGTATCAACCATGCCCAGAATTTCCGACGGGAAATCGGGCAGTTCAATCAATTTCCGCATGATATACCGCATCGACGGATGCGCGCCTTTGGCAAGGCGCAGATTCAGCACGTCCGCCCATTGATGATACATGCCTGTAACGTACAGCACCGTCGCGGCGGAAAGATTCAGGCACGTCCGGGCTTCCTGCGGCGAACATTCCAGATCGTGAATCAGCCAGTGATACTGCGTCTCCGATTCATTGCAGGCATAAAGCCAGTTGTCGTAAACATCGCCAATGGCAAGGAATTGTTCTATGGTTTTTATACTTTTCGCCCATTCGAACGGACGCGGACGGACAAACTCCACATCGTAATCCCATTTGGCATAGCGTGTTGAGCGTTCCATGAACGACATCTGCCTGTGCCGCACCAGCTCCCGCGCAATTCCGATGTCAATGGTGAATTTCACGGTCATATAGTTTTCGTCTTCGGGCAGGTCTTTCAGCTGTTCGAGTGTTCCGACCATAGCCAGAAAATCACGGCCGTTCACGGTATTGACATAGCGTTTATGGTTGATACTTGTTTCTTCCCACTCACGACCGATTCGGTAATACAAGCCGTAAATATCCTTCAAGGAGCAAGGATAATCTATGATGATATTCTTGTTGACGCGGACGCGGACATGTTCAAACGGTGTGCCGTGTCCGAGTTTCCACAGGTTTCGCAGAAAATCTGGATTGCTCCCGACCTTGTCCTGCGTCCCGGTGCAGACGCGCGCAATAGTTTCGATTTTCCGGAAGTGATCCGGTTCGCGGTAAATTTCGACGGCGGGTTCAATGACTTTCATGGTTGTTTTTCTCCTCAAGTTCTTCCAGTTTTGTGAAAATGCAGATCATTACTTTTTTGATGCGTTCAAATTCCCATTTGATGCAGAAAATCTGATATGCCGCAACCGCGAATCCGGTCAGCGAGAATGCAATCAGCGCGAAAATACAGAATTCTGTGTTCATTTTGCAAACTTCTTTCTGATTTTATCCATGTGGTGAATCATGCGCATGGCGACTACCGCAACATGCGCGGCTTCCTCAATTACCCGGTCAAATTCTTCCGTGTCGTTGATTGCGCGGGTCAGTTCCAGGAACTCCTCGGTCAGGAGCGATAACCCGAAATCATCATGTACACAAAATTCCGGATGTTTCTTTTCGGCTTTTTCCAGTTCAATCAGAATCAGCCCGAACAATTCTTCTTTCTCTTCTATTGTCATACCGTTTTTGCCTCCTTCTCCTGCTTTTTCCGGATGTGTCTCTGCCGGAAATACTCCGAACGTTTCGCTTTGTGTTCGCGGTAATATTTCTTGTGATACTCTCGCATGTAATTGCGTCTGCGATGAACTTTCTGCTGAATAAGTTCGCCATTGCGCACCGCCAGCAGAAGCGTTTTCAATCCCAGCATCGGATAGCCTCTGTACATGCCCTGCGACATGACCAGCGACTGCCAGTCATCCTGCGGCAGGTTCTTCGCAGAAACGAACTTCCGGTAACGCAGCTTCTTTTCCCTTTTCAATTCTGCTTCATTCATGCGGGTTCTCCTCTGTCCACTGGATAATCATCATGCAGATGAACATCAGCAGACAAATCCCGAAAACGATGTTGTTTACCATTTTACACTTCTCCGTTTTCGCGCATGAGTTCCCAGAGCTTTTCCGGCGTGTCGACAATGATTTCCTTGTCTTCCGTTATGACTTTTGGAACATCGCCCATCAGATAATGGCTGTACCACCAGTCGACCGCTGTTTCGTCAAGGATAAACTGTTTCAGTTCCAAAGCCTGGTTGATTCCGGAAATGATTCTATCCATTCCGGACGTAAGTGCATTCAGCGGCTTGCGTTCAACGTCGAATCCGATTCCGTCGAATTTTCCGACCGCCCTGTTCATGGTCATTACCGCATCCATGGCGGTCAGGAAAAGTTCTTTTGTTTTCTGCTCGTTATCTTTCACATTTCACCTCTTGCTTTCCGCAGTATTTTTGCTATTGCTTCCGCGTAGCACTCTCTGATTTCGCCCTCATTGCCACCGTTTTCCACAAACTCAAGGATAAATGCAAGCATGTCATACATCTCCGGCGCAGCGGCTAACAAATACGTAGTTGCCTCTGTTTCATTGTCATTGCCATCTATTGGAAACACCTCTGCAACGGTTTTAAGTGTATCTTTCCAGACGCAAACCTCATACGATGTGCGCCATTCACCCGTGGCAGACGAATGGGTTTCAATAGATGCCGTGTACGGTCCCGGCGTGAATTTTGGTTCAGTCATGGTCATTCTCCTTTCCTTCTAAAAGCCCAAATGAACTTATCTTTGCACCCATCTAAAGCCGGGCAGTCCGGCTTGGTACATACTCCATCATTGGTGTCGAAAAACACGCATTCTCCACAGTCTGGCGCAGTGTATGGAACCTTCACATACTCCACGCCGTCAAACTCAACAATTTTCTGTTCGCTCATTTCTTTACCTTTCTTACAGCTTTCTTTCACTTTGACAAATCCAGAATCAACGCCCCTGCGATAACAGCACATGCAGACGCAATTGACAGGTATTTTGCGGTTTCATATGCTCTGCGTCCGCCAAACATAAATGCTGGCAGACAAAATAAGAACAAACAATGTGTACCCACCGCCAACAAACTTATTCCTACAAACATCATTCATCCTCAACCTCTTCTTTCAGCCAGTCGGACCAGCAATTTTCACAATGATCTCCATTCAATGTTGCATCTGGCATATCCAGCGCCGGACAATGCCCAAATGTATATTTTGGAGGGCATCCGCCTGTTCGCAGGAAAAAGCGAATCATTTCATCCGCACTCAATTTGCTAAGTTCCTCTCTATTTGTCATTTTTGCACCTCAACCTGTTGTGTTTTCACTGGAACTGTACTGCCGATATTAATGTTACACGAACCTATACTAAACAGAGCAATGGTTAGCACTGCAACAGCAACGCACGTCCCCCAACCGGGTTCATGTACCACGGTAACTTTCACTTCGATTTTTCTTGGTTCTGGCATTTTCCCACTCCTTGAACTCCTTTTTTATGTCTGCTATACCGCATTCCTTACAGGAATGATCTAATGTTATCCTGCAAAAGCGGCATGTTATTCTGGTCAAGATTTTAATATTTTGTGCTGCATATTTCCTTTCCCTATTACGGGATTCTTCTAATGCATCCAACAGAATTAAAAGTTCTCTCCTGTTAAGTTTGTTGAACCATTTCTCATTAGTACTCATCTTACTTCTCCTTACATCATATCTGCAAGAGTCATTTTTATACCCTTTCGGTGGTAATTTTGCGTTATTTTCAATAATTTACCACCGATCGGGTATAAAGTCCCTTTAAATTCGTGCCACGCTTTTGGGCATGTGGATAGACGGGTGCCATTTAAACCCTTCATGACACGTGCGCCAATCAGGTTCAGTAGCCCGGTACACATATTTCGGATGTCCGTCAGTATTATCAATCCCCCATGTTTCCCTGACATAAAGTATGTCATCTCTGAAATATGGATAGCAATAATCGGCTTGGCTTGCACCTGTTGGTTGCGGTTTCAATGGTCTGCAAGTCTGCGTCTTTTTCCCTGACAGAATTGCACGGACCATTTCTCCTGAAAACAAAATCGGTTTTTCACTCATTTCTGTACTCCTGAAGTGCTTGTTTGACGGAACGCCAGCCCTGCGGACGATACGGCGTGTCGAATACCCATTCGCCGTTGCGGAACAGATACACATATTCCGCCCAATAGCGCTCGTGCGCATTCGCCAGAAGCTCGTCGGCGGTCTCCCAGACGCGCGGCGCTTTATAGGACTCGCCGCGGTCTCGGTGATAGGCGATGCAGACGACCTGTGCCTCCGGTTCAGGGTCATCCTTTGACAGTTTGCCGCCGAGTGAGGACAGACCGCCGAGTGCCAGCAGCTTTTCGACCCGCTCCGGCGCGGTGTAGTGGTTGATCAGGCATAGCCCTGCTCCGTCCAGATACATGTCGAAGTGGACGTAGATCGCCCGGCAGGTCTTGTTGGGGTCTTCAATTGCAATAATTCCTCGTGTTGACATATACTTACTCCTGTTCTTCTCTTTCATCATTCATCCGGTTCGCTCTTTATACGAAAAAAGTCTTCATGTCAACACCTTCATGGATTTTATAAAACGCTGCCACATCCGCAGTATAAACAAACCAGCAGCAAAGATGTTTACCCGTCTTGTGCAGTCTGCGCCGGATTCGCCGCGGCAGGGTGGAGAACTTTTTATCTCGAAGTTTATCAATGCTCTTGATTATATCAACATCATTGCCGGTCTCACTTTTGCGATATATTCGCATGTAGTATTTCAACCGCTTTTTAGCTCTGCTTCGTGTCATGCTTGTTCTCCTTGTGTTCCTGTTTGAGCCAGTTGACAGTGTACTCAATACAACGGCGTTCCGCCTGGTCAAACCCAATGAATGTGTTTGTATCATAGTCGTACGGGCAAAACACCTTGTCATCCGGAGCAATGTACCCTCCCATGAGGTCCTCAAAATGAATCAGTTTCTTTGCCAGCTCATCCGGATGTTCGCAGAGCCATTCAAGGTTGGTTTGGGATTGTTTTCTCTCAATCAAATCGACAGTCCGAGAAAACTTCTCATCAATACGCACCACCTTCGTGGCGTGATCCGCCTGCGTCCAGAACACACCCCAACTACCCTGTGTTGGTTTTTCTTCATACCAATATGCAGTCCCATCGGCATCAACCGCTGCCCACTTTGCCCACTTCGGGCAGTCATCACGTTGAAAAACTTCATTTGTCAACACCTTCTTTTTCATTTCATCTCCTTTTGTCTCTTAATCAGTGAATTTTTCCAATCGGTCGCGTCGAATATACCGCATATACGGATTGTTCCACCTAATGGATTATAACAAATCCAGTCAATCTTCCTCCGCTTCGGCTTGTGCGAATACCAAAACGCGCTGCCATTACAGTCAACCGCAGCCCATTCCGCCCAGATTGGGCGATAGATGAAAACGTCTTGTGTCAGCTTTTTGCACATTTGATTCTCCTTTCCTCTTTTTTGGTCAGTGGGTCTAAATGCAACGCACGTTCTGCAAACACACCGATGTAGTAAAAATCTTCATCGCATAAACCGTTTGCATTAAACGCGTGTTTATCCACAATCTCCGAAATGCGTTCAAGGCGTTCCTTCATGCCGGCAATCTGCTTTTTCAGCATTTTCACCTTGCATGAGTACCGCGAATTGTGTCTGGTTTTCATTCCGCCACCTCTATCGCGTCCCTTGCTGCCAGCCGGATTCGGTCTCCGTTGGTCAATGGCTCTGCGAAATCACACTCCCCATCAAACCAGGTATCAACTTTAATTCCCTTTACTTTGCACCAGTTTGGGTATACAAAGTGACTGCACTCTGGACATCTCCAAGTTCTAATCTTCTCATTCATTCCGCCACCTCTATCGCGTCCTTCGCAAAATACCGGATGTTTTCGATACCGTTCAGCATCCGCGATCCGTATTCTTCGTGTCTGGCTTTCTCCGCCACCGTAAGGATTTTGCTCAAAGTCTTTTTCAGATTCTGGATCGTCTTCTTCTGCTGGCGCACTTTGCTTTCCAGCAGGACCTGTTTACGTGGTTTTGTTGTCGTCATTCCGTTTTTTTCTCCTGTAAGATTTTCCCGCATTCACAGGCGCGGTGGAACTGATTCGCCAGCTTCACAATCTCCGGAATAGAGAACAGCTTTTTCACTTCCTTTGAATTCACAGATTTTCCAGCACGGAGTACATGATAGAGTAGTTGGCAGAAAATTTTCTTGTCGATTTTCATATTCAGTGAACCGCACCACAGCGGCAAGCACGAAAAGTCAATATTTGCTCCGGATAAATCCGCGTTGAGTAAATAAGTTCCGGTCAAATCCGTTTCGGACAAATCCGTTCCGGACAAATCCGCACCGGACAAATTCGTGCCGGATAAATCCTCGTTCGATAAATCCGAACCTTCCAGACTGATGCCGTTTTTCACTGCACGTTGAACGGCTTCCTTGACCGTTTTTGCCTCTTCGAATTCAAGAGGCTCTTTATTTTTTATCTGGATTTCAATCATTTTTTCATTTTCCTTTCGACTTGTTCGATTCTCATTCCAATCCAGCGCATCACGTTGACGCACATGGAGTTCCCACAGGCTTTGTATCTGTGCGAATCCGGGCATTCTTCTTCCGGTTTTCCTTTCCAGACAATCCTGGTCCAGTTGTCCGGAAAGCCCATTAGCCGTTCGCATTCAACAGGGAGCAAATAACGGAGTTTTGAATTGTTTGCAATTCCCATTATTCCGCAGGTGTTTTGCGTGTATGCAAGTTCTTCTGAAAAACCTTTCCCGTTACCGCCGTTTTCCGGTTTTCTGCCGATGATGTTTTCAGCAATGGCGAACGACTGCACCAAGGGCAGATTACCACCGCCCGTCCCCGCTTTTGCTGCAATGGTCGGTGAGCAGTCAACTTTCCTGATTCTTGCATCCTGTCTGTGATTCTCGTAGCATATGGCTGGAGCATGTTTAGTCCCAAGCGTGAAAGAACAATCTTCGCTGTATGATATTGACCTTGCGCGTCCTCCTGCATGACTGTTGAATACCCCCACGTACGGATGGTCATGGTTACAGGTTAATGATGGGCTATGTTCAATATTTACGGTTGCACATGTCTGACCGGATTCAACGCACATTACAATGCCGTTTGCGTCCTGTGAAAAAAGTTCCTGGTTGGACGCACCTATTGTTCCGCTGTTGTGGGAGCATTGATTTAATGTTGGGTTCACTCCTGATTCATCCCAGAACCGCCCTGCTGTTCCAGAGCAGACCGCAGAATCTCCGGTAATGCTTTTTCCCTCCGTTCGGCGCGGCGGAGTATTCCGATACAGAATTTCCGGCTCAAAAAGTACCGATGCGGGATAACGCCAGTCGGATCCAAGATGTCCGACAACGAACACACGCCGTCTTCTTTGAGGAACGGCACGAGGGAATCCGTCCACTCGCACATATTGAGCGTCCAGCACTCTCCACGCGACAGAATACCCGATTTCATCAATGGCGCGGATGAAAGTTTTGAAGTCCTCCCCCCCCTGTGCTGAAAACGCCCGGTACATTTTCCCAGACGAACCAGCGGGGGCGCATAGTTTCAAGAAGTCTGCAATAGGACAGGCAAAGTCTGCTTCGGGGGTCGTTGAGACCTCCTTGTTTTCCTGCGACACTGAATCCCTGGCAGGGGGTTCCTCCGACCAGAAGGTCAACTGTTCCACGATATTCTTCTCCTTTTATTTTCGTCATGTCTCCCAGATTCGGAACGTCCGGGAAACGCTGTTTCAACACTTCGCACGGAAAAGGTTCTATTTCAGAGAACCACGCCGGTTTCCATCCGAGCGGCATCCATGCCAGACTTGCAGCTTCCACACCGCTGCATACTGACGCGTAAATCATTTTCCCCCCTGTCCCCAATATTTTTCATGCTCCATATACTCCGCTTCCGTAAATGGATGCACCCAGTCCCCATTACTGTTCTTGTAGTAAAGGTCGCCAAGCGGCATCAGGTTCATTTGCTCCCATCCATCTGAAATCAACTCTTCAATTGTTACAGTTCTCGAATAACGCCGGCTGGTGTATTTTACGCTATAAGTATCATCCTGGTCCAGAATAACAACGTCTGAATCCAAATATTTTTCGTTTGTTATTTTCAGTATCGCTGGAGCGTAACGATAATACCATGGAACCAATTTTGCTTCCCGGAGTTCTGACAAGCAATCCAGTTGATAGGTATTGCCGGTTCCAGCAAGAGTTGCATCTATCTTGCCAAAACTAAGCGATTCAACTTTATAAAACCGCATTGTGTTTATATTGCAGATCCACTTGCCCGGTGCAACCCATTCCGGAAAATTGTTTTCCGGAGCCGAAGAAACACTTTTGCAAACCAGTTTGTTCCAAAAACTGCAAGCCCATTTATATTTACTCATTTTTTCATATCCTTCCGTTTGTTTTTTCTCGTTCAAAACGTTTCTGTGATTCTGATTTGCTTCCATCCGGATTCCGTGCGGATGATTCCGGGAACGGAAAAGGCGGTTTCTATTTCGCGTTCCGGTTCGGATTCCCGGTTCTGCAAGGAGCGCATGGATTCTTCCCGCGCAATGGTTTTGTCTGCGTCGTCCATGGTCAGTTCTTCTCCCTGCCGACCTTCGCGACGTACCATTCGGCGTCAGTCCTGCCGATTGGGCAGGTCAGCTTTTTCGGCTCTGTCATGGTTTCGATATGGCACTTGATCGGACACATTATGCAAAAGCTGTGCCAGACCGGCTGCGGCGGATTTTTCTTTGGCATTTCAGTTCTCCTGATAGTCCGACGGCCGCCAGTTTTCGGCGTCGTCGGTAAGTTCGTAGTTGAGTTCAAAATCGCAATCTCTCATCTGGTGATTCTCCTGTCCGGGTGCAGACAATAAACAAATCCGCACATTTCACAAAGTCTTGAATAACAGCGTTCTCCGTATCTTTTCCGGAGCTGTTCAAGCGTGAGATTCGCGGTAAAATGCGTTCTTGCGCCGCGGTGGATGAAAGCGTCATAGCGCATCGGTATGACCTTGTCGCGCATCACGTCGCAGAAGTTTCCATAACAGGCGTATTGCTCCGCTTCCATGCCGAGATCGTCGATAATCAAATCGTTGTAAGTTGCTGGTATTTCGCTCCAATTAGGAACACTAACGCGGCAGAATTCGCGGAATTCAACCGGATCGCCTTTGCAATAAACCCACGCATCGCCGAAATCCGCGGCTGGAATCATTGCGATCTGCTTGATGTCATGCAGATATTGCAACCGCCGTGATTTTCCGCATCCCGTTGCGCCCATCAGGAAAATACCCTTCCGGCTTTCCCTCGTAACGGTTTTTGCCAACATCCGGGTCAACATCGGCGGGTCGTCAATGTCGACGTCTGCGGCTATCAAATCCGCCCGGATCATAGGTTCATACTTCCGCCAGCGTTCCTGCTCCGGCTGTTCAGAAGTCGTTCTGTGGAGCGTGTTTAGCATACTCGTTCCAATCGTCTGCACTGGGGATATGCTTTCCATCCTGAAATTCTCCTTTCGTTCTGGTGTTCTGCGCGGCTTTGGCTTTCTCCAGGTCGCGCATCAGCCATGCTTTGAGGTCAAGTGCGACTGCTCCGACGGGCATCCGGTTGCGTTGACCGTTGATCGTCCAGTCCTTGCGTACCCGGTCCGTGAAATAGGAGTCCGCTTGGTCCCTGGTGCATGGCAGACCGCACATCGGCGTTTTGGCAAGGGCAAGGACTTCATCAACCGACTTCGGATAATCCGTCTGTTCGGAAAATGTTCGTGAATTGTTCTCGAAAGTGCGCGGCTTTTCTTTTACCCCCGTAAGGGGGTTTTCTTTTCTGTATTCTGTATTCTCCGGCGTAACAATCGCCGAACTTTTCCGTAACATTGGCGTTACATTGTCCGAACAATCGCCGAACTTTTCCGTAACATTGCCCGAACAATCACTTGCTGAACGTGATTTCTGCATACGTTCTTTTGCTGTATCACGCTCATTTTCAGCACGTTGCAAGCGTCTGCAAGTAATGGTTATCACCTCTGTAACATTATCCGAACAATCGCCGAACTTTTCCGTAACATTGCCCGAACAATCGCGTTTCATTTCCGTTACAATGTCCGCAATGTTGTTTTCTTTCAGCTCTTTCAGAACCGACGCCATCTCTTTTTCCGAACAGCCGACCAGTCCTGCCAGCCTTTGCAAAGTCCCCGAAATGCAACTGATCCTTCCGCGAACGTGCATAGCCATAATCAATTCGAGCCATGCTCCCCGTGCGGACAGCGACAGTATTCGAGTGTCAATACTCCAGTCAATCGGGTAAAACTGCATATAAGGCATTTTATTAGCCATTACTGCGCCTCCTGTTCCAAGATGTACGGAACGTTCTGATAGCTGGCAAAGAACGCGTCGATTTCCGCGTCCAGCGACGCGATTTCCGCCGCGATTCTTGCCTTGTCTGGTTCCGGTATGGGTTGAGAGAGAAACGCGGTCAGAACGCCGCGCAGCGCATCCGAACTCATCCCGAAATCAGCGTCTATCGAAAACCGGACAAGGTGGCAGGATTTGCGCATTTGCTTTCCGCGCTGTTTTCCTGCCACTTTGCCCTTGCCTTGCGAAATTGCATCCCGGACCATGCCCGCTATCGTGCGCCCGGTGATTCTTTTCCTTTCCCGGAGCGCATCGATCTGCCATTGTTCCAAGATGTACGTCATGTCAAGCCTCCAGTGCCAGCGAGGCTTCCGCCGCCTGTTTGACCAGTGCCTTGACGTCCGTTTCGATGGTCAGCGCGGTTTTCTTTTCCGCCGCGTATTTCAAAACGTCTTCAACCGCGACCGGAGCATGGCTGCTTTCAATTTCACGCCCGATCATCATTTTGACCGTGGTTAAATTGTCCGGTTCAGCCGAGGCGGTTTTTTGCGCCGCCTTGGCTTTGTCCGCCAGCGTTGTCGCTTTTGCGGCGGTCTGCGCAGCGACCTCGAAGAAGTCCTCAACCTTGCCAATTCCGTCTTTGAGACTGTTGTATACATTGACCAGTCCCATCATTTGCGCCGGCGTGATCGTGTCGAACCGGCGCTGAATCCGCGCTTCCAGCTGATCCTTGGTAACGCCGAATTTGGCAAATGCCGCCAGCCAATTTTTGAGGTATTCAGGCGTAATCTCGAAGTTGGCACGCATGGTGTTTTCGACCTGCTGCTCGACCGTGTCCTGAATATCGCGAGGAATCACAGCCAGAATGCAAGCCCGGACGCGGCGACTGCCCTGGTTTGCGACCATCTCGTAAATGTCGCGGCTGTCTTCGAGTTTCTGCCGGCCGCGCTTGGTGTCGCGGTAATGCGGCACGCGGAAGGTGATAGACCGCCGGACGTTGGTCTCCAAATCCCACGCGAACGCCTCGACGGTTGATTCGCCGTTTTTCTGCTCCAGCTCCCGCAGTCCGAAGTCCATGTTGCCCCACGCCATTGCCATGGCTTCCGCCGCGCGAATGCTCAGACCGGTGATGTCAGAGCCTCCTCGTGCGTACTGGTACAGGCTCACGGACGCAAGGCTCTGCCGCTGGAAGCTGTTCAGCATACGATCCACGGCTTTCTGTTCATTGCGCGGTCGGTTGGCGGCATAAACCAGTTGTGCCTGAACGCGGGCGATTTCTCCCGCGCTTGCCACAGCGCCCATGGTGTTTTCTTCGGTTGCGGCCGCGAAGTTTCCGGATGCCGCCAGTGGGTTGTTTGCTCTCACAATTTCATTTCTGCTCATGTCTGTTCTCCTTCTTTTTAGTCGATTTCCTACAACGCGCGAGCATCGTATGGAATGTAATAATCATCGCTTTTTTCGGTCTTACATTTCCTTGCCGCCAGCGTGAACCGCCGCGCGGTCATGGTTTCTGTCGTGTGTTTCCGGATCGTATCGGTGTCCGCTCCGAGATCCTCCGCGACCGCTTTCCAGTCTGTCTTGGCTTGCGGTTTTGCGGCGGTCCAACTGCACAGTTTGGTTGCGTCCGGCGCGACCAGCTCGACCGCGTCCCCGATTGCATCGCAAATCTGAATCTTGAGTTTGTCCTGCTCCGCCTTGAACTCTTTGATTTTTGTGTCAAGCTCCGCGTATGTCTTGACCGCATCAATGGTCAAATCGTCCGCAAACTTCCGCGATTTGGCCTCGCCGTGGCAGACGCTTTCCACGTCCTCCAGCGTGCGGGCGGGCGGCATGATGTCTTTTTCCACGTACTCCGTCCAGAATGCAATACCTTCCGCGAAAAGGTATTGTATTACAGAATCGTCGCGGTCAACGGTATACATCCGGAAGTCCCGGTTGCCAATCAGGACGGCTACGTCGCAGACCTGCGCTCCGGTGATGCCCATGTACCACATGACCTGCGCCTTGTAATACTCCGGGATTTCGTCCGTTCCCGGCTCGCCCCAATCCTGCGCGGCGTATTGGCTGGCAATCTTGCATTCCAGAATCCGGTCCGTGATAAGCTTCCCGCCGACGACCGGGCGCTTGCCATCCTCGCACCAGACTACTCTGTCGACGTTGCCGACCAGAAATGCGTGTTCCGGGTGCTTGAACATCTGGTTGCAGCGCTCAATCCGGCGACCGCTCCGCTTGCTGTATTCGCGCGCCACGATATCTTCGAGTGTGGTTCCCCAATACATCGCGTCCGTTTCCGGTTCGGGTTCGCTCAGCCCCTTCTTGTCAAGGTAAATGTCGCGCGGCGTCCGCCACGGGCTGATGCCGATGATTGCGGCGATGTCCGAGCCGCCGATGCCAGACTTCCGACGGGCGAGAAATTCAGTGCGGTCCATCATTCCTCTCCTTCCCGCCAGGTGTACGAGCAGTCGTTACTGGTTGCAGCGTACCCGCATTCAGCATAGCCAGCCCGGAATTCCGGACTTGCCATTTTTTTTCATGGCGGCTTTGTAATCCGCCTCTTTTATTGTCGATCCGTAGGACCGCCGTTCCGCAAAGTCCGGAGCCTTGCGCTCCGATTTCTGCCAGTTTTCCTGTCCAGTGTACTGGGATGCTCCCGTCCTCGTATACCTTGCAATAACAATGCCCGCACCAGCACGAGCCCATATTTTTCGTTATTACTTCTACGTACTTCATTTTCATTCCCTTTCGTTTTGTTGTTCACCAGCGGACAGCCCGCCGGACGTTTTTGCTGATGATCCCCCCGACCAGGAGGATCGCCGGAAGCCCCAGAAACGGGGCTGTAACCGTCAAGGTCAAAAGCAGATACTCTTTCATCTGCTTATCCTCTGCGAATGAATCCGGGGACGGACAAGATCCGCCCATCCAAGATGCACTCCGGATGTGTCGTATCCGGGTAAACAAGGTCATGACGGTTCGGAAGCGCATCTGTCACCATCGGCGAGACGATATACAGGACTCCATCCTGCGGGGGGGGAAGTCCTTCAGCTTCCCCGTATGTAACGGTACAGACGCCGTTCGCGTCGAATTCCGAATCAGTTTCCGGCACGCGGCATACACCAGCAGAGGGGTAAGTCGCGCCGTTGGCCAGGTCGATTATTGTATACGGCGTGAGATTCACAAATTTCATTTTCATAATTTTCCCTTTCTTTCTGCCGGATGCCCGGCGGTGATTATATGTGATCCCGGCACTGTGCCGGGTTGTCAGTCAAAAAACGTTTTTCACGGTGAAATCCTTAACATCCGTTTGC
>ERZ1035037.261-NODE-261-length-18910-cov-30.725696_pt1 | contig 18910 bp, 35 predicted proteins | sample MGYA00520618_ERZ1035037 | MGnify/ENA primary metagenome ERZ1035037 (study PRJEB33766, sample SAMN09781741) | gut metagenome | biome: gut microbiome | host: Homo sapiens | place: Madagascar | study: EMG produced TPA metagenomics assembly of the PRJNA485056 data...
CGTCAAAGCGCCGCGCATCCGCATTGTCAAGGCTGCTGCCGAACCACCAGTTGTCGCGAATTGGAAGACGCATCACTTCAACATATTCTTCCGTTTTTGGATGTACCTGACTGTCCGGGTGGTCAACGTTCCACAGGAAGACCTTGGTCGCAATCGCCATTCTGCAAAGTCGTTTCGGGTTTTTGGTTAGGAAAATGTACCTGTGCCACGGCGCAGCGTCGCAAGCCTTGAACACCTCTGCAATCCACTCGTCCGGCGCCCAGTCGCCGAACAGGTCTGCCATTGAGCATACAAAGATTGTGCGCGGCTTCTTCCAGTGCTGCGGCTCGTCCAGTTTGTAGCGATGGAAAGTTGGGTCGAAGTCGAACGGATAAGGCGCGTTGCGTCCTTTGTCGAAATCGTAGATCGGCTCATCCAGATCGTGAATCTCGCCCGTTCCTTCCGTTATCCACTGACATTCATGGCAACACTCGTTGTTGTGGGTTTCACTCGCGCCGCCAAACCGTTCCGCAATTCTCCGCGCATAGCAGTATTCGCAGCCGTGCTTACAGCCCGTAACAGGATTCCATGTCGCATCGCACCAGTCGATTTTTGTTTTATTGCCCATTTTCTGCCGCCTCCCACAAATCCGGCTTTTCACCGCCGCCGATCAACGTGCCTCTGCAACTTGCGCACGGCTCTTCTCTTTCTTTTTTGTCATACCATTTGCAACCGCCGCAACCGTCGTGTTCCGGCACGGGCTTTTCCGGGGCTATCGGCTTAATCCCCAGCTTCTCCGCGACCTCGGCGGGCATGGGACGGGACTTGCAAGCAGTGCATGCCAGGTGTGCGCACTCGGGAACGCCATATTTGATTCCGAAGCTATCTGGGCACGGCACACAATTTGCGTCCGGAAACAACAGCCTCCAGCCTTCCTCCCACGACGGATACACCGGCTCGGGGTGCCCTGCGGCCCAGTCCATGATGATGCGCTCCAGCTCATTGTAGTCCTCGCCGTCCAGATCAACGTTCAGACGGCATGCTTCTCCGCTATCCAGCGGGCAATTGTTCGTGCTGCACATGCTGTAGTGGGAGGCGCACAGCCGCTTCGCCTGACGCATGATTTCCGTAAATTCAGCCATTGTTCACCCTCCTGTTCCACGCTTCAATTGCATCTTCCCTCGTAGCGAAAAAACATCCAAATACCCAGTGTCCCGATGCTATACATTCATCTGCGGCATTCCCGCAAACGATAAAATATCTCGGCTTTACACTTTGTTTTAGCATGCTGACATGCGCAGTGCTTCCGCAAAACGGGCAGGGTTTCAATGCGTTTTTTATCATGCCTTTGCCCTCCTGTTCCACACCCTCGCTGCATCTTCCCGGGTGCTCATGATTTTCGCCGCGTTACTGCCGATACAGTCATAGTCCGCGCAGTGCACCTTGTACCACCCAATTCCCACGTTGTAGATTTTTGCCTCCCCGCCGCAGAATGGGCAGGGAAGTATCTCCGAGATAGGCGGGTTGCGATATGCCCAATCTTGCAAATTGGTCACTTGTTCTTCGGCGTTGCCAATCTTTGCGATTCGCCGAATCAGGCACGCCCCGTTGCTGTCCCTCCACAGCACCGCCGGGCACCCATCGCACCCATGCCCGCATCTCCCATCGGCCAACCGTACAGCCGTGTCATGCATGTTTTCCATCAGCGATGCATATACTTTGGCGGTAGCATCCTCGTCCAGTTCGCAATAACTCTGCCCTAAAATGTCCTGCATAATCACACCTCCATCGCCCAAGCGGCGTAGTACGGGCAACCCCGCGTCCCCTCCGGCAGGTCAACCGGAAACTCATCAAACGCTTTACGCAGCGTGCATTTGCATTGACCGTCGAAATCCTTGTCGCACAACATGCAGTGCTCCCGGAACACGTTAATCAATTCCAACGTGCACTTGTTCGAAATCCAGCGTCCGCTTTCCTCTGCCGGTTTCCCGTCGGCGCGGAACACCCCAATCTGATAACCCAAATGTTCAAGATTCCGTTTTTGCGCCGCGAGCTGTTCCGTAGGAATAGTGGTCATCACGTCATCCAGCAGTTTTCGCGAGGCCCATCTCAACTGCCCTAGCGTGCGCATGCCGTTCGGGATGGTTTTCAGCCGCCTATGCAGTGGTTCCAGCCCGTGGGCCATGGTAATCACCGCGTACAGTTCCAACAACGATTCCTGTTCCCGGCCCTGCAACCGTCTGATTTCAGGCATTTTCATTTTCCTCCCTATGGATAGATCGTTCGGGGTCAAACCCATCCGGGTAACGCTTTTTGAGTTTCTCGATGTTGTGCCGGAAAATCTCGGACAACGAAACCCCCAGCCCAGTGGCCAGTTCCGCCAAATACCAAGCCACATCGGACGCTTCGTCGATTAGGTGATCACGGTCGAGTACGTGTCCCTGGAACGTTGCTTTTTTCACGATATCGGCGCACTCTCCGGTTTCTCCGGACAGTCCCAACACGCCGTTCAGAATTTTGTCGTGGTCACCGGATGTCCGCTGTGCTGCGGCCTGGTATGCATCCGCAAGGCATGCTCTGTCTCTCAGGATTTCGCAGATTGCGTCCAACAAGCAGCCGTGTTTGTCACAGTTGCATTTGCCCTGCACCTGGCATTCCCTGCAATCCTCTGTAGCGTCGTTCAGGGCATCGGCAGCATCCGCCAACGCCTCGTAATTGTACTTTCTCATTTCTAGCCCTCCACCGCTTGTTTTAACATTCTAATTATCTCGCCGTCCGTCGCGGGTCGGCCCATCCGCTTCCGGATAAGCCGTTCCGCAACTTCATCCATGCGCTTGGTTTCCTTGCGTACGTGTTTGATCTCTGGTTCGTATTTCGCGGCAAATGCCCTTACAACTCCCACAGGCACGTCGCAAAACCGTGCGATAAATTCTTCCGTGTACCGACCTCTACCCAACATCTGCACCACCATTTCGGTGCTAGCCGCCCGGGCCAATAACGTTTCTCTCTTTCGCTCTTCTTTTTTGATCAGACTTAGTGTCATGCTCGTTCCTCCGCGAAAATGTCCGGGAAAATATCCCGGAATCCCTCCAACGCCGGGAGTGCAATCTCTTTCGCCTGCGGGTGTGCCGGGCCGGTTTTCTCCAGCGCTCGAAGGCCGAAAAAATGCTTCCATGCGTACAGGTTCCCCGTCATAATCAACTCGGTTTTCGTGCTGGTGGGCAGTACCACACGTGCCTCTTGCGCCGTGCAGTATCGCTCCATCATCCGTTTATAGGCGTGCTCTGCGCTAGTGCACACGCTCTCCCAGTCCTCCCAACTGGTTCCGGCCCAGTAGCACTTTTCTCCAAACTGCGAGGGGCTTACCACCGTGATTTCCGCACCGAATTTCCCGCTGGCGTAGTTGCAATACCTCGTGCTCTCCTGCGCGAACGCGAACTGCCTGTGCCGCACAAACTCGTGGGAAATCCCCCTATCGCAGGTGAATTTCACGCCCATGCGGTAATGTGCCATCCGCTCCCGGCCTTCCAGCTCGATGTAGCTCATTTCCTCAATCCTCGGGTCGGGGTTAACGCTCTCGTACTCCGGCAGATCGAACCTGTAATTGTCATCAATGTGTCCCGCGAAATAGTATGCAATCCCTGCATCCGCCTGAAGCAGTTCCCTCCATGCCCGGATATTCCCGCTGATAATCGGCCTGCCGTCAATGTTGGTCATAATCAGGTTCGGGGCCATGCCAGTGGCATCCCGGAGCATCTGCATGCCCTCCGCCACCGCTTTATACACGCCCTGGTCTTTGATGCGGAACACGTAATCCCCATGTTCCAGCATCGCGTCGTGGTGATGCAGAATCAGGTTCCGCACGAACTTCGGGGCGCTGGCTGCGCTGATTTTCGATTCCGATTTGTAGCACAGCCGCCCAGCCGTTTCAACGGCCTTCATCCTCCCGGCCCTCGGTGGACGGTCTATGAATTCCCAACCTGCCTTAACGATTTTCATTGTCGTTCCTCCGTTTTCCAGTTACTCGTCGCCGGATATGGTGACTTCCGCATAGGGGATAGCCCCATACCGTTTTTCAAAGTGCAATACCGTAATCTGGGCATCATCTGCCCATGCCACATCGTTCAGTGCGTCACATATGATTTTCACCACATTGTCCGCGTCGGGCTTTTTCGTGGGCGGGACAGCCCCGTCCAACATTGCCTGCTGTTTCCGTTTCCCGGCTGATGCAGGTATCCCATAGTATGCCGTGACCTGCAGCTGCACCGGGCCTTCCAACTTTTTCCAGACATACCCGGCGGCAGCACGGAACGCATTGCACACTTCCTGTTCGTATTCCGCCGTTTTGTCGGGTGTGTAGGTTACCACACGCCCACCCCGCCGGGCGAACCGGGGGCGACCTTTGCCCACCGGTTCACCGTAAACTCTGAACGTCGTCGTCATTGCGTACCCCCTATAACATCTCGTCGTTTCGCAGCCGGTAGTTTTTGCCGTTCCCCCGGCTAATTGTCTTGCAGTAGCCTTTCGCACATTCGGCGATCCGGGAGGCCGTAGCCTCGTCAATCTCCATCAACTCGGACAAATATCGCTCAGAGCTGATAATTGTCGGCATGTGGTTGATGTATCGATGGTTGAGTATTTCATAGGCCAGCCGGATGTCCGCTGCGGACGGGGCTGTGTTCCCATCGCGGCCCGCCGTGGGCTTCAGAAAATCGTCGATGTACAGGAATTTGATGTTTTTCAACGGCAAAATCTGACGCTGATATTCCGCTTCATCCCCGACATTTGATTTTATCCGACCTGCATCAGCAGGCCACGACATGTACAAGATCGGCATTTTCCGAAGTGCCTCTCGGCATATCGCGGTACACAAATGCGTTTTTCCGCTGCCCACGGCCCCGCCGAAGAATAGCCATCTCCCGGCGTTCAATCCCTCGGAGGCGTACCCCTGCGCAGTGTCCAGCATGATCTTCTGCCACGGGGTATCCGCGTGGAATGCCTTGAACGTGCATTGGCTGATGCTGTTTGCCAGCCCAGAATTCCGCATGCGGGCTATGCTTTTCCGAATCTCGATGCACCTGCACGGCCTGTAAACCTGGTATAACATGCCATTGCGCTCCAGCAGCTCCGCAGTATCTCCACGGTTGTTGCACAACGGGCAGTCATAACCGTCCTGCTGGGCAAGCTCCCCGGATGCTGCATTGTAGCGCTCAACCGCAGATTGCTCCGCATTGCGCCTGTCCTCAGGTGTGGCCCGTTGGGCGGCTTGAATCATGTCATAAAACCTCTTCCCCGCCGTAGACTTGTCGAGGCCCCGCAGAATCTCGCCCACGCTTTGCATATCCAGCACCTCCCTGATTCTGGGCCTTAGAAAGCCAGTTGTTTGCGAACCGTTTTGCTCCTGACACGGTTTTCCTGCGGCTGGGATTCGCGTCCAGCCAGCCGATCATCGCCCGAATCTCCTGCGGCACATCCACCGCCGGATACAGCTCCGCCCATTTGTCAACGTCCTCCTGCGTCAGGGGGAATTCCCCTCCGCCAATGCACGGAAGCGTGAATATTGGCGGCTTTTCCTGCTGCTGCGGGGTGCCGACTTCGGTCGGCTCACCGCTAGTAATATTATTATTACTCTTACTCTCTATCTCTCTATCTCTAATCTCTTTATCTCTAATCTCTTTATCTCTAATATCTGTGGGGACATGTCCCCGCTCTTGTCCCCCTTGTTGTCCACCTAACTGTCCCGCTGCTTTCAGCAATTTTTTTGCGCGTTGTGCTGCTTTTTTCTCCTTCCAATCGGTCTCGCTGCCAACCATCGCACCATGCTCCGCAAGCACCAGTGTTCCGTCAACGTCCTCGTATACCAGGCCGAATTTCTTGTACAGTTCCAGCGCCACCCGAATGGTGTCCACCGTGAACCATTTGCAGTCCCTCTGGATTTTGTTCACGTCGTAGGGGATGACGATCTCGCCAATGGTTCGGGCCAGCCGTCCTGCCGTGTTGATGGTTTTGAGGCATAACATCTGGTACAGCACCACATAATTCGCGCCGTCCGTCTGCGACATCAGGAAATCCACGACATCGGATGACATGAACGTCTCCCGCAGCTTAATCCAGTAATACCGTTTACCAGTCGCCATGCAGCGCCTCCTCGGTTGTTTTCATCCGGTGTTCCTCCTCCCTGCTCCGCAATACGTTCGATTTGCCGTTTTTGCCGCAATGGCAATGAGGGTTTTTGATTTCCATCGCTTTAGGGGCATAGTTACTAGGGTAAAATCAGCCGCATGAATTGCTATCATTGCGATAGCGTCATTCAGGAGATTTGGCGCGCGTAATACTGGCGCGTGCAAGCCGTGCAATCTCTGCGCGGCGCACCCGTTCTTCTTCGCTCATCTCGCGTTTGGTGCGGTACGGATTTTTGCCATACCGGAAGGGATACAACGGGCAGTCTACGATGGGGCACTTGTCAATTTCTCCGGGCTGGTCGCAGGTACAGCGCATGCATTTTGCTCGGATCGCCTTTACAGGGTTATGCAGGTTTGCCATAGGGCACCTCCTAATTCGTCGTTTTTGCGGTTTGGCTTGTATTGGGATTAACCTTTCCGGCCTCCGGGGCTTCGAGGGTATAAATACCAGGGTAAATTTGGAGGCCGGAAAATGCCATGGCTTTATTAGTGCTAAAATGGCAGGTCGTCGTCATCCGTCTCGACAAAGCCCTCGTTCTGCAGTCGCTGGGTCGTATCCATCCGCTGCTGTTCGGCCCTGGCGGGTGGTTCGGGTCTTGCCGGGGGCTGTTCCGCTCTGTATTCCTGCCCGTTAGATTTCGGGGCTACGAATTCAGCCTGCTCCACAAGCACCTCGGTCGCATAGCGCTTCGAGCCATCCTGGGCCTCGTACTGCCGCACCTGGATTGCGCCCTCCACGCCGATCTTGTTGCCGGTCAGGAAATACTTTTTGATGAAATCCGCTGTCTGCCGCCACGCGACGCAGTTGATAAAATCCGCTTCGCGCACGCCTTGCGAATTAGCATATTTCCGATTGCACGCAATCGTGAATGTGCAGCAGGAAATCCCGCTTGACGAGCGCCGGTCATCCGGGCCCTTGGCAATGTTACCTACCAGCAGCACACGATTCATTTTTCGCATCCCCTCCCTGCTGTGTCGGGCCGATGTGCAACCCTAAAATATCAGCAACGGTTTGACGATCCACAAAATTACCGAAAGTGTTGTGCTCCATGTAGGACTGGAGCGCGTTCACCCGTCCCACAATGTTCTGCAGCTGCGCATACTCGTAGCTGCTCACCACTACCGCGCCTTCAACGGTTGTTGCCTTAATTTCCATTCTATATCCTCCATTCGTTTTTGTATTTTGCGATTTCCTCCGGCGTAGCCGTATCAATCCCCAGGCTTTTCGCCAGTTCCACGGCTGCGTCTATCAATGTGGACATTTGCCGGGTGTCATAGGTGGATGAGCCGTAGTACAGGATTACATTCAGGCATCCCGGTAGTTTGCTGGGCATGGTATCGGCTATCCAACCAATGCCGTTCTCGCCCCAGGCGGATACCAGCTTTTCTGCGCCGTCCTCACGGACGCAAACCATCTCACTGACACCGCCGATCTCCCGGATTAATGACCTGTACACATCGACTTTGGGGATCTTCAATTCAGCCGCGATCTTGTCCATCAGCACCCAACAATACCCGTTCGCGTCCAGCGACCGTTTTGCATGATACTTTTTGATCTCCACCGACACATCGGTGTCCTTCAGCGCATCGTATGTCTCGCGCAAATCCCCATCAATGCTCAGGGTGATTGTTTGGTTCCGGCCCGCCTCGGTATCAAGTTTCTCGATTCGGCCCTTCCAACGGCTCACCGGAACCGTACCCCCTCGCCCTGAGTAAACTCCACACCGTCGATCAATTCACCAGTTTCGGCGAAATCCCGAAGCAATGCGGTCTTGTCTACGGTATCAGGCTGGTGCACCAGGTATTTGGCCGGGATTTTGTCCTGATCGGTCACCGTAGCACTCCACGGGTTTTTCTGGATGTACCATTTGCCGATGCTGGTAAACAGTTTGTCCGCATTGGCCATTTTCATGGCCTCGTAGATTCCGGTTTTCATCCGGGCCGCAAGATTCTCGTAGGATTTTTTCTGCCGCTGAAGGCGTTTGATTTCCTCGCCCACCATTTTGGCCGATGCATCCGCGCTGCGCATCATCCGGGCATACATCTCGGATTTATCGCCTATCCCCTCGTTCACCCGGTCGATCTCGTCCAGGATTTCAGCCTGTTCATCCAGGTCATCAGTTTCCTCGTATGCCGCCATCAGTACGGCATACTCTTCGGCCAAATCATACAGTCGCACGCTGTTCCCTCCGCTTCTCGAGTTGTCTGCATACCACCGCGCCCTGCACACTGGTCAGGTCTGCGATGTTGGCAACTTTGTATTTCTCACACAGTTTTCCGATTTCATCCGTGTTACAATTGGTCTGGATGGTGATAAGTTGGTCGTTGGTAATCAGCCCCTTCCGGGGGTTCTCCGGAGCCTGAGCCTTGGGCCTCGCGGGTACAGGCTCACCTTCTGGGCCGTCGTAATACCGAGAATATTTGCTGGATTTATCAACAGCGTCTTTGCCGTAATAGATGTCTGCACCAACGCCCAGGGCTTTACACGCTACGCTGATAGCATCGGTATAAGCCTTTTTATAGCCCTCATCATCAACAACGTATTTGTTGGCGGCTTTGGTCGTCGTTGCGCTGGAGTTACCCCCCATGCCGTAGATAGGCCGCGACCATTCGCCTTCCAATTTTACGTAGAGATTCAGTTCGACGAAGGTTGCCACCGTGCCATCTTGAAATGTCTCGTTCCAGTGGCGCACATCATCGATGTACCAGCCGATCCCGCAGGGGCCAAATACCTCCGTCAATACCTTGATTCGCCACATGGGGTTGATGTCAGTCCCCGAAAACCTTCCGTTGTTGAAGGATTTCTGCGCGATCTCCGGAACTGCCCGGACGCGGCTGTAGATTTCCATGTTGTCCATTTTTATTTCCTCCGTTTCCGATTTAGCCATTGTACCTGCGGCCATGTAATTCAACTTCCGGGGTGCGGCTTTCGGCCTTGCCCTGCCTGTACCGTTTCCACGCGAACGCATGATATGCCTCAGATAGTAGCATGCCACTTGCAAAAAACACGAACGCCTTGATAACCTCCACCATGTTGATTCCTCCTATCTATCGGTTTCTTTGCTTTTCCTTGCGCTTTCGGCGGGTTATATTGATTTGTTTTCGGCTGCACAAATCAATAGATACCTGCAACTGCCGCATGCGTTCACCGTACTCTATGATTTTCACGATGTCCTCGACGGCGGCATTTTCGCACGCACCATGGCATCCGGCCATCCTGTCGGGGCAGTCCTGGCAACAGCTCCCACGTTGCGCGGCGGTAGAACCCAACATCCGAGGCATACTTCACACCACCCACGTTGTGTTTAGTTTCTTACGCAGCCGTTCCTTGCGGGCTACTTCCTCGACGGTGGAAGGCGCACATATGTATTCGGCCATGCTCCTCACGTCTACCATGCTGCCAGCACAAGCAGTTTTCAGCCGCCCGTCCTCCAACATGGCCCTGATTTTGTAGTAACTGCATCCCATGATTTTGGATGCTTGCGCCTTAGTGCAGACCTCTCCGTATCTGCCCAGCATGTCATCTATCCGTTCGTCCAGTGTCATTGTTGGCCCCTCCCTCGGTTTCCTCGTACAGCGCTGCAAACGGGATTCCCAGCGCCCGCGCGATCTCCATCCCTGTGGGGATGGGGCACACCCTAGTGCCCCTCTCCAACATGCAGATGTAATTCCGCGTCACACCAATCTCATTTGCAAGTTCTTTTTGCGTCATGCCCGTAGCCATGCGGGCATCCTTGATTACATCTCCGATGTTCATTGATTTCCTTTCTGCCCTCGTTACCTCCGGGGCGGGATTATTTGATCGTTATGTACCCAATGCCCCGGGAATACCGGGGGATGCACAGTGTTACTGTTTTGCTCCCAGCGCGGCAATAGGATTTCCCAGTAGTCCATGTAGCGTCATCTGCCACGCAATACCTCCGCGCGACTTCGGTTTGCTTTTGCGATAAGCGCAGACTTTCACAAACCCCGAACGATGCAATAAACACATCTGCAAACCAGCCTCTACGCCGTGGAAACTGGAGGAAAAACGCTTCGTCCAACTTCTGTAAATGCTCCTTGGAAAACTTCGTTTCCTCCTGCTCATACAGCTCATCGAAAGCGTCATCTGTCAGGGTATCATCAGCAAAAAGCTCGGCAACCCGCGCCGCGTGTAATGCCTCCATGCGCTTGCATTCGTCTAGCAGCGCTCTCCGTTTCTGTTGGTCTGTCATTACCGTTCCTCCTATCATTAACATTGATTTTCCAATGTTCTTGTGCTATAATGTTCTTGGTTGGTAACCATGGTTACATTATATCCTACAATTGTAGGAAAGTCAATACCTTTTCCAATAATTGTTGGAATAAATTTTCGGGAGTGGTATTATGGATAAGTACAGCCCCGTTGAAGCTGCGAACAGGATAGAACAGCTCGCATCGTCCGCGAAACAAAGCGCGAACACGATGCTAGAGGATTGCGGGTTGAACAAAAACATGCTACAAACGATGAAGAACCGGGGTTCCATGCCGAAGGCGGACAATCTCGCAAAAATAGCTGACTACCTGGACTGTTCCGTTGATTACCTGCTGGGACGCACCGATAACCCCCACGCCCACAAACCCGAAGAAACTACACAGCCGGAACCGATGCGGATTTCTTCCGAAGAACTTGCTCGCCGGATCACCCAAATTCTGGACGGCACCGACACGACAGATTAAAAATAGATTTCCACCAAATTTGCTCCGGGAAGCGCATCCAGATTTATGTAAATCGTGCACTCCGGAACACAGATAAATTTGAGCACCTCAGGCGCTCGCGGCACATGGGCCACGACCTTAGCAAAATGGATGTACCTGCGTGATGCTGCAATTGCTGTTTTCATCCCGGCCACCTCCCGTCCGCCTTCCAGCAAAACCATCGTAGCACCGGAAATCCGCTTCGCCAATCCCAACATCTGTGTAATTCGCTATCAATATCTGATAGTGCGCGATTCGCGTATTTGCGAATCACGGTATACAAATGCGCGAATCATGCGAATTAACAGGCAAATAGTACGCATATCTGCGTAATTCGCACATAAAAGATTAGTAGATCAGCGATTTAGAACGGAGGGGATTTTGTGGCGGTTTCGGTTTCTGGAATTTTGCAGGAGCACAAACGAAGAAAGGGCGTGACCAATCAATGGATAGCAGATACGGCGCGGGTGTCGAAAGGCACTGTTGACAGAATCATGGCCGGGGCATCAAAATCACCCCGGCATGATACGCTGCAGGCAATCGCCAGCGCGGTTGACTGCGGAATGGCAGAATTCGATGGGGTTTATGTGCGCACTGATGATGTGGAGGACGACGTGTGTACATCCGAAAATCCAGCAGAAGACGCACGGTATTGCGCGATGATCTGCACCATGGAAGATCGGTTGGCGGAACAGCGCGACAGGTATGATGCCGAAATTGGGCGGATGCGGAAATGGTTATCCGTTGTGGTAGCTATTTGTATCGCGCTGATGGGTATACTGATTGCGATACTAATGATCGATTTCCTGAACCCACATATAGGATGGTTTCGGGCCGTGCGATTCGGGAAATTTGCACAGCAAATTGATGCTATTTTGATAGGCCACGCGTGAATGGGGGACGGCTATGAACAATCTATTATGGATTTTCGCGCTCGGCTCCGGGGAGAACACAGCAGTTATATTTGGCTATAATTGCGATGTCGATTTACTACGGGCAATCATGATTACATGGCTTATCCAATCTGTAGTATTCGGCTTGATCGTTAGTTCACTGGCGCGTAAAAAGCGCAGGAGCCCGACAAACTATTTCTGGGTTGGATTTTTCTTCGGGTTGATCGGGTTGCTCTACACCATAGGAGTGCCCGCCATTACGCCGGAACAGTACCGGGAGCAAATGGCCAAACGGCAGGCAGAACGGGAGGCCCGGAAGGGCGAAATCAAATTCAACAGGATTGTTGTTGCGGTTTGCATCGCGGCATTCATCGCGTTATTCATGGTCGCGGGTGCATTTCGCTGATAGGAGGGAAGTATGTTGATTTTGCAAGGAGTTACGGTTGATCTGGTAGGCAATGGGTACGGGATACCCATCATGTATGTGATTTTCGGGATCTGGTTAATCCAAGCGATGGTGTTTGGCATCATCGTCCGGACATTGGCAGAAACTAAGCGCCGGAATACCTATAACTATTTCTGGCTGGGATTTTTCACCGGATTGATAGGGCTGATTTACACAGTGGGCGTTCCGGCGCTCAACGTAGAAGAGGCCCATGCAGTGCAGGTTGCCAGGGCGAAGAACAGCACCCGCACAGCAAAAATCAATATTTCCATCACTGCAGGTGCGGTTGTCGCAACAATCCTGTACGTGCTGGCGATTGCACTGTAGGAGGGATAGCCATGGGAAACCTGGCATACATGGTGCGCTGGGAACTATCCAGTGGTAATGTTGATGTTGTTATTGGTGGGTATAGTCTCCCTGCGAAATACGTAATAATAACCATTTGGCTGATACAGGCAATTGTTTTCGGTTTCATCGTCCAGTCGATGGGCGAGAACAAAAACCGAAATCCATATAACTATTTCTGGATTGGTTTCTGCTTCGGCCTCATCGGGCTAATCTACGCCGCAGGTGTGCCGAAGCTGACACCGGAGGAAGCCCAGGCCAACGAGGAAAAAATCGCAGCAGAACGCAAGGACAAACGCGACACGAAATTTGATGCGATAATCCTGATAGGCGGGATTATTGCACTGATAGTGTTGATAGTACTATTTGCGAAACACTAGGGGGAAGTCTCATGCCCAAAAAACAGCAATCGGGGCTATACCGAACAAAAGTCAAGATCGGCGTAGCCCCGGACGGGAAGGATATCGTGAAATGGGTGTCCGGCAAAACGGTGCGCGAGTTGGAGAACGCAAAACGACGAGTAATTGAACACTACATTACTGGGCAGGCAGTCGCACAAGACTGCCTGTTTGGTGATTATGCGGTGGCGTGGTATCACACCAGGAAAGAGCCGTTTGTTTCGCCGTCCACGCGAAACAACTATAGGACGATGCTCAACCGCCATCTAATCCCGACGTTTGGCGAGCAGAACATGCGGGCCATCTCCACGAATGACCTGCAGGCGTTTGTGAACCAATTTGCAGGTGAATCAAAGAGCCAGATCACCTCGGCGCTGTGCACTGTCCAGCAGATTTTTGCGGCAGCTACGCAAGACGGGTTACTCTACCGCGACCCTTCTACGGGGCTGCAAAGACCTGTAGCGACCCCCCCGACCAGCAGAAGAGCATTGACCGACGCGGAGCGCAAAATGGTTTTAGCGGCCATAGAATGTCACAAATACGGGGCGTATTTGGCCGTGCTGTATTATACGGGCATGAGGCCGGGGGAAGTGCGGGGGTTACAATGGGGCGACTTCGACTGGGACGGGAATATGGTGACGGTACAACGGGATGTCGATTATGCTACGGGTGCGGCGAGTTTGGGCGCGCTGAAAACCGCGAAGGCATATCGGAGGATCCCGATTGCCCAACCGCTGCGAGATAAATTGTTCCCATTGCGGGGGAATCCAGACGTTCTAGTGTTCCCGGGGATAGACGGCAGGCCAATGGCGCAGGTTACCGCCATCCGAATGTGGATTGACCTGATGGTGTCCTGCGGCATGGCAGTGCCCATAGATGGGCCGACGTGCTACGGGGCCGGGGACATCCGAGGCCAATATAGGCCCACGATAACCCCATACACGATGCGGCACAATTTCATCACGATGTGTTGGGAGCAGGGGCTTGACGTGCTGGTGACGCGGGAAATCGTCGGACACGCGGACTACCAGACGACCATGAATATATATACCCATTTATCGAATAAGCACCTGGAAAAAGCGCAGCGGGATTTGAACGCCATGTTTACGGCGAAAAAAGAAAGTTGCACAAAAGTTGCACCAATCCCGACTGCAAAAACGACAGGCAAAAAGAAAAGCCCGAAATCTCAATGATTTCAAGGCTTTTCGTGGCGGACCCTAAGGGATTCGAACCCCTGACCTTCTGGTCCGTAGGCAAAAAAAACGATAGTAAAAACGCTATAAAACACGGTAAAATAAGGCTTTTGCGGTGCTTTTGCAATGAACGGCGTTGAAGAAAAGTTGCACAAAAGTTGCACAAGCTGACTCTTGGTGCCTGACGAATCTATATGTATAGTGGTTGCATGTGTATACATAGGCGCGGGATACCTGTCGGGGTACAGGTCTCCCGGTGGGCGCGGATTTTATTGTGGTTTAGTATTTGAACATCCGGGCGATGTTCTGCACGTTGCAAACGGGCAACGTCCGACAAAATACCCCGACGGTTAATCCGCCGGGGTATTCCCATTTTATCCGTCTATGCTATACAGATCTTCGATTTTGCAGCCCAGGGTGCGGGCCAGCTTGACGGCAGAATCAACGCTCGGCCGGTGCACGCCCTTCTCCCACCGGCAAACGTCTTTGGGCAGGCAGCCCACTGCCTCGGCCAACTGGTTCTGTGTCAGGCCCTTCGCCAGACGCATACGGGCTATGGGATTATCGTTGCCCCGCGGACGCGGGGCGCTACGGTCATACTCAGACATTATTTAATACCTCCTGCCAGTAACTTATTGATTTCCGCCAGCCGGGCCAGCAGTTTGTCGCGCTCGGCCTTCAGGGCGGATACATCGATGTTCGCGCTTTTGATGGTGATTTCCATCCCATTGGGCGGGTCGGCGATTACTTCGTCCGCTTTTGCGCGGGGGACGTTGTACACCTCGCAGATTGATCCAGGGGCCACCGTTACCAGCCAGTGCGCATTGCTTCCGCCGCTATCAGGGCCGCCAGCGACAAACGCAACATCCTCGCCCAGCGTGGCGCCAGAATCGCGGCCAAACGCGCGTGCGATTACTCGCCCGGCAACCATCAGGGGTTGGCGGGACTTACTTTCGCGGCGCTCGGCGAATTTGATGACCAGCGTAACCAATTCCCCAGCCGGGGCTTCGTCCGTCTCCCCGTATACGTCCATCATTGCAGTGCGGGCCGCTTCCAGCGCTTCGGCGTTTATCGCCCACACGCGTTTGGCACTGTCCCAACGTCCGCCGCACTTTTTGATGCGGGCCACAAAATCGACGTTGTAGGGGCTGGTGATCAAGGCCTTCCCGTTTACGATTTCCACATTAATCATATCCTGCATCCTCCGTGTTATGATTTTAGCCCGGATAGGCTCCGGGCGGGCCATCTGCGTCACTCGAAATCGCGTTCTTCCACGATCTGGAAATCGGGGCTATTGGATTCCAGCGCGGCAACGATGTCGTCGAAGCTGAAGTCGTCGTCCCAGCTGGAATCGTCTTCCACTTCCGCCAGGGAGTGGTCGTACTGCCAGCCGTCGGTTCCGCCGTAGATGCGGGCGATGCGGTTGTCGTAATCTACGGAAAGCATTTCCAGGCACGCGTTTGTGTTGACCTTGTACAGTTTTTTCATGGTTTTCCCTCCTTGTTTTTCCTTCACCTGACATGTATTATTATATACCAGGATTGGTAATTTGTCAATAGGTTTTCGAAAATTTCCACAGAAAAATTTCGCGGTGCATTGACACCGCGAATCTAATACCGTATAATGTGGATGTGCCCCCGATACTGGGGAGTGAGTTGAAAAGAATACAGCATCATTTATAGCCCTGCGACCGACAGAATACCCCGACGGTTAATCCGCCGGGGTATTTCCATTATTTGTACCCGTCAATCATGGCCTTGACTTCTGCGGCCCGGGCCATCATGTCCGTGTGCATGGCCTGCCACGCTTCCAACATGCCGTTGGCGTACTCCGGATTGCGTTTGTACGCGTCCGATGCCTTGTACTGCTCGATCAACTTCTCCACCACGTTGTGGCCATTGGAATTAAAATTGATGTGTGCCGCGGCCATTTCGCGGTACCAGCTCGCGGCCTCCGGGTACTCGGTTTTCAGTTCGTAGGCCGTCCGAATTTTCTCCCGGGCCTCGTCGATATTGCCCATCATATCGTTGGATATACGTTTCACGATTTTCATGCAGATTCCCTCCCCGCAATGCACTGCCGCAATTCGCGCAGGTCGTCCGCGTCAAACGCAAATGTCCCCAACAGCGGCAGGTCGATTTTCACCTTGCCCTGCGCCTGCATCTGGGCCAGGGCCGCATTATACAGCGTATCGATGTCGATACGCCCATCCGGCTGCACGATTCCCAAGGCCTTCACGGCCCCGTTTTCTGCCGCCGCCGAAATAATAGCATCCATTTTCCCGGCACCCACGCCGTAGATCGTGCCCAGCAAAAATTGCCGCTTGCCGTCCAGCCGGGGCATTAAACGTGTCTGTAGCCAGTCGCCCAGGCCGCCAGTCAATTCCGTCGCCGTAATCATCAGCGCACCTCCACTTCAGATTCCGGCGGGGCATTTATTTGCCCCGCCTTTTCCGTCGCCCCTTAGCTGTTGCCGTTGCAACAGTCGCATTTGGGGATGGGGTTGTAGGTTGCCTGTCTGGTAGTGGTGGTGCCGGTGGTAACGTCGGCCACCTGGATGGGGTAAAACGTGGCGTTGGTGTACGTCACGATAGCGTTATCGGCGCAGCACCGGCGCTCCCGTTCCATTTTGATTTCTCCGCTCAGCCGCGCGTCCACCGCCGCCAGATCAGCCTTGGCCAGCGCGAAACTGTCTGCCGTCCGCTGGTTGGTCACCGCCTGGGCAGCGATCTCGCTTTCGATGCCCCGCAGCCGACCGTCAATATACTGGTACAGTTGCGTGGATTTGCTGTCGGTATAGGTGTTAGCCTCCAGCAATTTCTTGTCGGTTTCCAGTTCGGCGATCCGGGCCTGCAACCCAGCCTCGTAGCGATTGACCGTGTGGTTTTCACTGCAACCGGCCTCAGCCGCCGCAGCCGCTCCACGGCCCATCATGCCGCCCAGCAGCGGTGCGCCAGCCACAGCCAGTCCGCCCAGCGTGGTGCCAATAATACCCAGGGCCGTAGTGCCTTTTCCCGCAGTCCATTCCATGATTTACGCCTCCCGCGATAATATTTGGGTGGCCACCCTTGCGTCCATTTTCGCGCATTCCGGCCACCGGCGCGGGAAGCTGTGCTGCATCTGTGGGATATTTCGTCGCCAAAAACAAAAAAAGGGCCGCGCCGAAGCGCAGCCCTATGCCTATTGCATCGTTACATCAGATCATCCATTCGGCAGCCCAGTGCCGCCGCAATCGCCGTCAGTTTTTCACCGATGGCGTGACGGTGCCCCTGCTCCCGTTTGTTTCACGTGAATCGTTTACGCAGACTTCACCCACTTTACTTTTTGCCTTGCCGGTGGTATAATCCAAACGGGGTGGGGGGCAAGGCTCCCCCAAACCCCACCGGATAGCCTGCGTCGTGATTTGCCCGTCCGCGCAGGCTATTGCTTATTTAACCTTGCAGCTTCGAATGACTTCCACTATTTCGGCGCTGTCTTCGAATTTCTCCTCGACTAGCCGCGCAATCATCTCGATGTATTCGTTCAGCTGCTTGTTGCTCATGCCGTTCATGTCCTCCCTCCTTCCATAAAGGGTTTCCCCTTGCCTGCATCTATATTATATACCATATGTGGTAATTTGTCAACCCTTTTCCCGGATTTTCCCGAAAAAAATTTCCCCCGCTACCGTAGTAGCAGGGGAATAAATCATCCGTATCTCCGTGCGCCCAGAATGGCCATCTCCAGCCGCGGGACGATCTGCCCGCGCAGGCGTTTGGCCACCGCAGATCTGTCCATGCCCACCGTCGCGCCTATGTCAGCATATTCCATGCCCCAGATCAGCCGCGACGTAGCTATCTGCACGTCCGTCGGGCTCAACCGGGCTTCCAGTATTGCCCGGGCCAGCTCTCCGCCCGTCAGCCCATCAAACTGCGGAAACTCGCCGTATAATGTCGTAGGCATACTCTCCACCTCCGAAAAATCCGGCCCCGCCGTATAGGCAGGGCCGGTATGTACATTATTCCGCCGGATCCTCGGGCGGTTTGTCGTCATCGTCGCCGCCCCTTTGGTCATTTTTGTCGCGCAGCTGCTCCATGGCCCGCTTCAGCCCAGCCGGGACGGGTACCCCAATAATACCTGCGTTTTCCACGATGCTCAGGCCCTCGTTGCCGATATAATAGCACGTCGCCGCCGTCTGAAATACCATCCTGCCCACACCCAGGGCATTGTCCAGCACCGTGGCCAGCAGCACAATCAGAATGATAAACGCCTTTTTGGCCAGTCCGTTGAACCCAACTTTGCTGTCGATTCCGCCCCCGGGGGTCTTCGGCGATCTGCCCATTGCCGCCACGATCAGCCCGCTGATATAATCCAATACCATGCACACCGCCAGGATCGTCAACAGGGCATTCCACTCTCCGAAAATTCCCGCAATTGCTCCGGCCACCGCAAAGACCCCTTTCACGATTTTATCCCACATATTTAGGCCCTCCTTCCGTATTTCCCGGACACCCATCCGGTTCCGCCGCTCCACTCAATCCTCAGCCATCCGTTCTCCGCCGTCTCCCCGGCGTAGGGCCACGTGCTGCCCCGGGTCGCCACGCCCATGATTACGCCGCTGGTGTTGGGCGCGTCCCGCACGTAGCACTGCCCGCCATCAATCTCCACCATGTCCCCGGCCCGGTTGGGATTCCGGGCGGCTTCCAGCGCTGCCGCCAGGGCTTTGTGAGTCTTCGGGCCATAATCTCCGTCAATCGTCAGCCCCGCCGCCCGCTGGAACGCCC
>ERZ1035037.262-NODE-262-length-18885-cov-5.143919_pt1 | contig 18885 bp, 22 predicted proteins | sample MGYA00520618_ERZ1035037 | MGnify/ENA primary metagenome ERZ1035037 (study PRJEB33766, sample SAMN09781741) | gut metagenome | biome: gut microbiome | host: Homo sapiens | place: Madagascar | study: EMG produced TPA metagenomics assembly of the PRJNA485056 data set...
CGAGAGGACAGATGGCAAAAGGGAGTCCGACAAGGGCAGCTGTAAAAAAAGCGCTGATTGAGCGGCTGAAAAATCAGAATGCATATGATGCGGTAAACCGTGACCTCATGGAGAAGTATTTGGATGCGCGGGACCGGCTGGAACAGCTGGAAGAAACCTATGGGGACCGATGGGAAGAATACAACGAGGCGGAAACCAACAGAATTGCAACTGAGATTGCGAGCATGGAAAAGCTGCTATGCGCTATGGGCTTGAGCAATGAGACAAAGCGCCGGGGGAAAATCGAAGAAGAAATCAGAGAACAGTTGCAAGCCAAGGGGTTGCGGGGTCCGGTATTTGAGGATCGGATTTCACAGTTCATGACGCTGTGGGACGCATTCCAGGAGGCGAATAAAAGCCTAAGGGAGAGGGGGCGGAGCTATTTCACGACCTCCAGCTCCGGGAAAATGTATGAAAAGGACAACACAGCCAGTCGGGATATTGTGACATTTGCAAAAGCAATGCAGGACGCACTTGATAACTTGGAGATCACAGTGAAGGGATACACAAATCCGGACGATGATGAACTGTGAAAATTGACTGTACAGAAATTACGACATATCTCGACATGATAGAGCACGACGAGGAATACCCGGTGTGCAAAGAGCAAAAAATGCTCGGAAAATTCGTCAAAAACATTTTCGAAAAAGAAAATTTAACCATAAATCACGAACAACTAAGCAAATATTTAGGGCTGCAAAAGTATTTTCCATACAAACTTTTCGAGTGGGAAGCGTTTATGTTTGCCCTGCACAACTGCGTATATCGGGCAGACGGGCTGCTCCGATTCCCGGAAGCTTTCCTGTATATGGGACGTGGAGGAGGAAAGAATGGGTACCTGTCTTTTGAGGATTTTTGCCTGTTGACGCCGGTGAACGGAGTGCCGGATTACCACATAGACATTTTTGCAAACTCAGAGGACCAGGCAAAAACGTCCTTTACGGATGTTTACAACGTTATGGAGCGGAACGAGAGAAAACTACAGAAGTTTTTTAAATGGAATTTGGAGGTTATCACATCCAAACAGACCGGTTCCCAGTTGAGGTTCCGCACATCCAATGCCAAAACCAAGGACGGAGGAAGACCGGGCAAGGTGGATTTTGACGAGTACCACGCCTATGAAAACTATGACGTGGTGCGGGTGGCAAAGACTGGCTTGGGAAAGAAGGAGTACCCAAGAAGCACGATTATTACCACGGACGGTGATGTAAGGGACGGCCCGCTGGATCACCTGCTGGCGAGAAGCAAGCAGATACTGCAAGGGGCGATACCAGACAATGGGCTGCTGCCGTTTATCTGCAAGCTGGACGCAAAGGAAGAGGTGGACAACGAACGGAACTGGTATAAAGCCAACCCGAGCCTGAGGTATTTCCCAAACCTGCTGGACGAACTGCGGCGGGAGTATGCGGACTACAAGATGGACAACATCGGAAACGCCGCATTTATGACAAAGAGAATGAATATCCCGCAGGGAAATATGGAAACAGAGGTCACGGCGTGGGAAAACATTGTGGCATGTAGCAGGGCGGCGAAGGAAGAACCAACCGTGTGGGTTGCCGGAATGGACTTTGCCCGGACAACGGACTTCGTGGCAACGCTGCTGTTTGGAATATCAGGCGACGAATGGGTGTGGCACCAGCATACATGGGTTTGCAGTCAATGCAAGGACCTGAGCCGGATCAAATTTCCAATTCAGGACGCCGTGGAGCGGGGGTTGATTACCTGGGTGGAGGACGTGGAGATTCCGCCGGAGCTACCGGCAAAATGGCTGGCAGAGCAGATGGCAGAGAAACGGGTAATTGGCGTGGCAATCGACGATTACCGCTACGGAATCATGAAAAAGGCGCTGGAGGGGGTCGGATTTGTGTCAGGCAAGGACGGAAACATTCTCCAGGTCAAGGGAAGAAACATTATGCAAATTGCGCCAAAGCTGATTGCAAAGCTGAACCGGCAGCAGGTGGCATTTGGAGATGATCCGCTGATGCGGTGGTACATCAACAACACCAAACAGCTGCTGGACACAAGAGGAAATATCACATTCGGGAAAATTGAGCCGAAAACAAGGAAAACGGACGGATTCATGGCGGCAGTGGCGGCAACAACGATGGTTGACCGGCTGGAGCTGGAGCAAGCAAACTGCGCTATGGGGTTCGGCGTATTCACCTTCTAGGAGGATAGGCATGGGAGCATTCCAAAATTTTGTGAACTGGCTTACCGGAAAAACAACAGGTGACTATCAAATCGAATGCGCGTCCGGCACCGGCGCGACGGAGAATGCCGACAAAATCCTGAATTTAAAAATGCTGATGATGGCAAGTGCGGCGGGATATCTAGCGGCAGGGCTGTCCATGTGCCAGTGGAGAACGATGAAGAACGGGAAGGAAGAAAAAGGACAGGAATTCTTCCGGCTCAACAACCGCCCAAACGGCAACCAGAGCAAGGCAGAGTTTTGCTCAAAACTGGTGTATTACCTGGCAGTACAGAACGAGGCGCTGGTGTTTTCGCCCAATGGGAAAGACCTGTATGTGGCAGACAGCTGGAACGTGGAAAAGCGCGGGACCAGAAACGACATTTACAGGGATGTGAGCGTGGACAACGATGATCGGACATTTACGTACAGCTCTGAGGATGTGATGCACATCAAAATGGACTGGACGGGGCTATATCCCCTGCTCAGCAGTGTCGGTGACGAATACGAAACCATGATCGGGACGGCATACGGAGGATATCGAAGGCAAAGCGGATCAAAGGGTGTGCTGAACATCATGGGACTGGAATCCGGCACGGACAGTCAGCGGGAAGCGCTTATGAGCAGGCTGCAACGGCAACTCAAGACGTTTTTTGACAGCCAAAACGGTGCGCTGACCCTGAACACCGGGTATACGTACACACCGATTGCCACGTCAGCGCGGAATACCAGCGAAATGAACGATATCGCCAACATGACGGACGAATTCGCGGAACGGCTGGGGCTGGCGCTCCGGGTGCCGGTGGCGCTGATGAAGGGGAGCGTAGAGAACACGGAAAACGCGAAAACAGACCTGGTGATGTTCGGCATTCGACCAATCGCACAGGCGTTTGAGCAGGAATACAACGCAAAACGGCTGGGGCAAAGCGCATTTGTGAGGGGATCAAGGCTGTTTATCGACCCGTTGCCGATCCAACTGGGAGACATTGCAAGCCTACCGACCTTCTGCGAGCGCATGACAAGCTGTGGGCAATACAGCGTGGACGAGCTTCGGGACCTGCGCGGTGAGCCGCTATTGGGCACGCCAGAAGCGCAGAAACACTATATCACCAAAAACTATGGACTGCTGGAGAACCCGGAGCAGGAAGCGGGGAATACGCAGGAACCGAAGGAAACACCGGAAGGGGGTGAAAAAGAATGATTGTACCGTATCAGTTCGTAAATCCGGAAAAGGAGGGAGACCCGGCGCACCTGTTTATCCTCGGGGACATTGTGGAGGGCGCGTGGGTCTGGAAGGGCGACGAAAGCCCGATTACACTGCTGGACAAAATCAATGGGAGCGGGGCAACGGAGCTGGTTTGCCACATCGACTCCTACGGCGGCGTTACGTCGGCGGGAATCGCTATGTACAACCTCCTGAGGAGCTGTGAAGCGAAGGTGACCACAATCGCAGAGGGGTTCTGTGCCAGCGCTGCCAGTCTGGTGTTCATGGCGGGAGATCAGCGGATCATGCGGAATGCAAGCCTGCTGATGATTCACAACGCATGGAGCACGGTCGCGGGCAACGCTGACGAGCTAAGAAAAACCGCAGATGATCTGGATAAGATCAGCCGGACTGCCGCGAACATCTACCGGGAGCATATCAGCCTGGAGAACGAAAAACTGGAAGCACTGCTGGCGGCAGAAAGCTGGATTGACCCGGAGGAGGCTGTGGAATGGGGCTTTGCGACGGGAATTGCACAGGACGAGGGGCAGGAAAGCACGGCGTATTCGTCGGCGTTCCAGTCCATCCGGAATGCGCTGAAAACGAAGCAGGAACCGCCAAAAACGGCGTTTCAAAAATATTTCAAGAATTTTTTGCAGTAAAGGAGCGAAAACATGGGCGTAAAGATGATTAAGACACTGGACGAGAGCAAACAGGCGTTCCGCACGGCATATTCCGATGCTATGCGGGAGGGCAGCGAACAGAAAATGATCGCATGCCTGGAGGATTACAGCGAGAACGTGTGTGCGGCAATGCTTCAGGAGGCGAGAAGCCTGACCGAGGAGCAGCGGAGCAACACTGCGGTATTGGCGGCACGAGGCGTTCGGCAGTTGACCAGCGAGGAAACCGCATACTACAAGGCACTGACCGCAGCAATGAGAACGGACGCTTCTGGCGTAAAGAACGCACTGACAGACATTGCGGTAACCATGCCGGAAACCATTATCGACCAGGTAATGGAGGACGTAAAGTCCAACTTTGAACTGCTGGACGCCATTGATTTTGTAAACTCCAGCTATATGACCAGCTGGATTTACAACAAGCAGGGCGTCCAGACCGCGAAGTGGGGCGCGATTGGAAGCAGCATTACCAAGGAACTGTCCGGCGCGTTTGGAAAGATCAGCGTGACTACCTGCAAGCTGACCGCCTACATGGCAATCAGCCAGGATTACCTTGACCTGGGCGCACCCTGGCTGGACCGGTATGTAAGAGCAATTCTCACCGAAGCGGCAGGAACAGCTATGGAGGCTGCGATTGTGGACGGCGCAGGAAACGCAGATAGCGCAGACTGCCCGGTTGGCATGACCAGAAATCTGGATCAGGGCAACACCTCCGGAACCTCTGGGCTGACCACCTATCCCAAGAAAACGGCAACCAAGGTGACGGCGCTGGATCCCGCGACCTACGGCGCAATTCTGGCAAAGCTGGCGAAGACACGCACCGGACGCAGCAGAAAGGTGACCGATGTGATTCTGGTGTGCAATCCGGAGGACTACTTCACCAAAATCATGCCTGCAACCACCTATATGACCCCGTCCGGCGGCTATGTGTCCAATGTGCTGCCGTTTCCGACCAAGATCATCCAGAGCGAGGGGTGCACCAAGGGTGAGGCAGTCGTAGGTCTGGCAAAGCAGTACATTGGACTGCTGGGCGCAGGAAGCAAGAAGGGCGTCATTACCTACGACGATTCCACGCAATTTTTAGAGGACAACCGCGTATACAAGATTCGGCTGCTGGGCAACGGAAGACCGAAGGACAATACCAGTTTTGTACTGCTGGATATCTCCGAGCTTGCACCGCTGACCTACAAAATTTTGCAGGAGGGAACCGCGACAGCAGAAGACAGCGGCAATACCCAGCAGGGCGGCGGAACTGGGGGCTAATCTATGGCGCTGATTGATGATGCGCTGGATTACCTGCAAATCACATGGGAGGACAAAACCCTCCAGCGAAAGCTGGAGGGAGGTCTGGCAAGAGGGAAAACACTGCTGACGGAATACGCTGGGGCACCACTGGATTTTGAACGTCCGGGGACACCGCAAGCACTGCTGTTTGACTATCTGCGATACGTCAGGAGCGACGCGACGGAAATGTTTGAGATCAACTATCAGAGGGACCTGATGCGTCTAAGAAACCTTTACGGCGTGAACAGCGAGGAATCGGAGGCGGAGGAATGAGGAACATTGAAACGCCACTGAGACCGCAGACGTTCACGGATGGGCTGGCAATTTTCCATCGGGTGAAAAACTCAGCGGAAAAGGGCAACCTGCCACGGTACACTGCAACACAGTTTTTGCAGGTACCGTTTACCGAGAAAAAGGTGGGGGACGTGAGGTACTATGCAGCAATGCAGGCAGACAGCAGGATTTCCAAAGTGATTCGGATTCCGCGCGTGGGAGGAATTCAGCCGGCCGGGGACCTTGTAACATTGTCCGGGGATGAACGACAGTACAAGGTTCAAAAGGTCGCACGGAACACCATGACAACCCCGGAAAGCATGGACATAACGCTGGAAATCAGCAAGACGCAGTACAGAACGGAGGTGGCAGAGGGTGACAGCAAGGGAGTTTAAGGACAAGCTGGTGGAAACGGTGAGCGTACCGGTTTATCACATTCTCGCCGCCCCGGAGGACGAATGCCCGGTGCTGTGCTGGCAGGAGCTGGGGGTAACGACCCAGTACGGAGACGATATTCCGGTGGCAAATGTGATGATTTGTCAGTTGGACTACTTTACCGAGACGGAATATGACGACACACCGGGCACCATTCAGCTGGCGCTTTGCGACATGGATGTGAAATACCAGTTTGACGGCATGACCTACGACAATGACCGAGAGGAATGGCGCTATATCTGGACCGTGCAATTTCTGGGCGGTAGAGCAAATGGCTAAAATCCAGTTTATCGGTGGGAATGAAGTGCTGCTGGAAATGGCGCTCAGGTCCGGCACCGATGCGGTGGAGGAGGCAGTAAAAGCAGGGGCTGAACTGCTGAAAACCTACACCTACAACAAGGGCAGAGCCATTGGCGTAAAACGGACCGGCGATACGCTGGGAGCGCTAACCGTTAAAACGCCGAAACGTGGGAGTGACGGATGGGTATGTTACGTGACCTATACCGGCACAAACCGAAAGGGTAATCGGAATGCGGAAGTAGCATTTATCAACGAGTACGGGAAACGGGGGCAGCCTGCCAGACCGTTTAACCGTTTGGCGCTGGAGAACGGGGAACAAGCAGTGATCCAGCGCATGGAGGATACACTGCTGAAAAGCGACTGAGAAAGGATGATTTGATGGCAACCAATAAATTTGGAGTCGGCGTAAGAAAGATGATGATTTTCCCGCTGAAGACGGAGCCGGACAACAGCGTGCCGACCTACGACCCTGCGTTGGAAATCGGAGACACCAACGCAATCAAGGCAAGCCCGTCCACTGCGAATGCTACCGCAGACGGAGACGACAAGCAGGTGGCAAACATCTCCATGACCACGGGCTGGACCGTAGAATGGACCGGCTGGGGCGTGCCTGCGGAGACTGCGGGCACGCTGTACGGACACAAGCTGACCGGCACCAGCACCAAGCAGGTGGACGAAAAAATGGAGGACATCGCGCCGTATGTGGGCATTGGCTATCTCCGCACCATGGCAGACAAGACCAATACCAAAACGTTTATGGCGTATTACTACTACAAGGCGCAGGCAGTGCAGGGAGACGAGGAGAGCAACTCCGGCGGCTCCAGTCTGAATCTTGCGGCAACGAACGTTACCTTCAACGCGATTGAGCCGAGCTTCGGTCCGACAAGAAGCTATCAGGAGTTTGATACTGAGGAAGCGGCTGTGGAGTGGATCAAGACCAAAGCCGGACAGGCATCGTAAGTATGGGCGGCGTGCTGCATATGCCGAAGGTAGATTTCGGCGGATGGGATTTTAAGCTCCTATGGAACGGGAAAGCCATGATCGAGTGGACACAGCGCGAGGACGGGGATCAGGAAATCAGCATCAACACACCGGAGCGGGTGGCTGAAATTCTGCACCTGATGGCGCGGGAAGCGAACGCAGCGTGCAGGGTATACGGATACGAGCAGGGAAAATGCCCGGACCTGGACGAGCTGAAAACCTATCTACAGTATGCTGCAACCCCCTGGGAGCTACGGCATGCCATTGCATGCATTGATGCGGCGATTATGTACGGAGAACAACGGGATTATAGACCGGAAGAGAGCGACATGATCGACATTGATACCATTGAGTTAAAAAAAAACTAAGTGAGATAGGCGCCGCACCGGACGACGACAAGCTATCGGCGGCAAGCTACATAGCGGTTGGGGTCCGGTGCGGTCTTAGCATCCAGGAGACGTTGCAGTACCCGGTAGGGGTGATTACAGACCTGTGGGAAATATACAAGCAGTCCCACGGATTGAGCGATAACAGCGAGGCGTAGGAGGCGGCAGAATGGCGAGAAGCAACGGAAGAAGTATCGCAACCAAGGTATCCATTGAGGGGGAGAAGCAGTACAAGGCTGCGGTAACCAGCATCAATACGGCGCTGAAAACCCTGAAAACGGAAATGACGGCGGTTACAGCGACTTTTCAGACCAATGCCAACTCCGAGGCGGCACTGAGCGCAAAAATGAGCGTGCTGACCCAAACGCTGGCGAAGCAAAAAGAGAAGATCGACGTACTGAATAACGCGATTAAAGCAGGGAAAAAGGCGCAGGACGAGTGGAAAAGCGCCATTCAGCAGACCAAAGCCCAGCTAGAGGAAAACAACAAAAAGCTGGCGGCGGCAGATGAAAAAACAAGGGAAAGCGGAAAGCAGTGGCTTACATACAAAACGCAGGTGGACGCGGCAAAAAGTGAGCTAAAGTCACTGGAAAACTCCAGCGAGGACACCGCAGACGCACAGGAAAAATTAAAGACCAAAATTGCGGACCTTGAAGGGAAAATGAAGGAGCTGGACAGCAGCACGAACGGCGCGGCAAGCGAAACGGGAAAGCTGCTGGAATCGCAGGAAAAAATCACAAAGACACTCACGACCCAGGAGGGAAAGCTCCAGGGCGTAACAAATAAAACGGAAAAATGGCAGCAGCAGCTCAACACTGCAAGAGCCGAAGAAGCGAACCTAAAGGTTGAAATCGACAAGACAAACGGGTATCTGAGCGAAGCAAAGAACGCTTCGGACCGCTGCGCGACCTCCATCGACAAAATGGGGAAAGAGGTCAAGGAAGCCGCAGAGGACATGGAGGACGGAGCAGAGAGCACGGAGCGGGTCAGCGAATCCTTTGACGCGCTGTCCTCCATCCTGGTAACGTCCGGGGTTGTCAACGGCATTAAAAAGGTCAAGGACGCACTGGAGGAGTGCGTAAACGTATCCGCTGATTTCCATTACACAATGGCAACCGTGCAGGCGGTTTCCGGCGCGACCACGGACGAAATGGGCAAGCTGGAGACGCAGGCGAAGGACTATGCATCCACCACGGTGTTCATGGCGCAGGACGTGGCAAATGCCTATCAGGTTATGGGTCAGGCAGGCTGGACCGTGGACGAAATGCTGGATTCCATGAAGGGCACCATGAGCCTTGCGTCTGCGGCAAGCGAGGATCTGGGAGACACCACAAACATTGTGGTGGACGCCATGACTGCATTCGGATATAGCGCAGACCAGGCAGGACACTTTGCAGACGTGCTGGCAAGAGCTTCGGCAGACACCAACACCTCTGTAGCGCTGCTGGGCAACAGCTTCCAGGCGTGCGCAACCACAGCGGGCGGCATGGGATACAGCATTGACGATGTGGCTGTCGCACTGGGCATCATGGCGAACAACGGCTTGAAAGCGGAAATGTCAGGTACGGCACTGACCACGGCGCTAACCAGAATGTCCGGCGCAAACGACACGGCAGCGGGCGCAATGGAAGAGCTGGGGCTTACCATGTATGAGACAGGGACCGGAAGAGCAAAGCAACTGAGCCAGTTCCTGGGCGAGCTGCGTGACAGCTTTGCGGGCATGACCGAAGAGCAGAAAATTAACAACGCCTATATGCTGGCAGGTCAGCGGGGCATGAAGGGACTTTTGGCAATCGTCAACGCCAGCGACGACGACTGGAACAACCTGACGGAATCCATTGCAAACTGCTCCGGCGCAGCGGAGGAAATGTCCAACATTCAGCTGGACACCTACACCGGACAGGTGAAATTGCTGGAAAGCGCCACGGAGGGACTGGAAATCGCCGTGGGCGACAAACTGACACCGGCGCTGGGAGAGCTGGCAGAGGGCTTTACGGGCGTTCTGAATGGGCTGACGGGGTTTGTCAACAACAACGAAGCGGCGGTTCCGGTGATTACAGGCGTCGTGGCGGCGCTGGCAACGTTCACGGCGGGAATTACCGTGGCAACAACGGCGGTGAAGGTGTTCCAACTGGTGACAAGCACACTGGCCGGGGCACTGAATCCTGTCGCAATCGCGCTTGGTGGAATCAGTATAGCGGCGGGACTACTGGTGACGGACTTCACGGCGCTGGATGGTGCAGAGGAAGATTTTCGGGCAACCCATGAAGCGACGATGTCAGGATTCGACGCAGAAACAGAAAACATAGAAGTGCTGGCAGCGCGGCTGGATGAACTGACAAGCAAATCCAGTTTGAATGCAGCGGAGCAGGCAGAAGTAGCAGCAATTGTAGGGAGCTTGAACGGAAGCATTCCAGACCTAGGGCTGGAATACGACAAATTAACCGGAAGCGTGAACCTGACTACGGACGCCATTGTATCCGCAGCAAAGGCGATGGCGAATCAGGAGAAAATCACAGAGGACTACGAACTGCTGAATACGCTGACCGACAAACTGACAGAATCGCAGAACACGCTATCGGAATCAGAAGTGAGCTTGGCAGATGCAAAAACAGCCTATGACGAGGCGCTGCAAGAGTACAATGAGCACTTGGGCGAAGCACCGGGAATTGTAACGGAATACAAGGATGCGCTGAACAACGCGAAGGACGACTTGGAATTCTGGGAGGATCAGGTAAAAAGGGACACCGACGCGGCGAGCGGATACCAAACTGAAATTGACAATACCACAGCAGAAATTCAGGAGCTGAGTTCGGCGACCACGACGGCAAGCGAGGAAACCGAAAACTTTACGGAATTTACAGAAGCCGCCGGGGATGCGCTGGAGGCAGAAACCGAGGAAATGCAGGAAGCCAACGAGGCGTTGGCAGACGTTTATGCAAAGGCAAGGGAAGCGACGGAATCCGGCGGGCAGCTGAGAGATGTCTACAATGACCTGGAAAAGGAGTTTGAGAAATACAAGGACACGGCATCGGAGGCAGCGGTAAAAACAGCAGAAATGCAGTTGGCGGCGCTAAACCTGAGAGCAACCAACGAGGAACTGGTTACGCAATATCCGGGACTTGTGGCAGGCGTGGAAAGCCTGGGTGTTCCGCTGGAGGACCTGAGCCAATGGCTGATTGGCAGCGAGATCAGCGCGGAGGAATGGGGCGAGGGCGTCAACAGCGCCAAGGACAGCATAATTAACGGGTTTGAAAAATTAAAAACAGACGCAGAAATTTCGCTGTCCGAAATGGCTGAAAACCTGGAATATAACGTACAGGCATACCAGAGCTGGGACCAGAACCTAGAATACCTGATGCAGCAAGCGGTGGACGCGAACGACCAGGGTGCAATAGACCTGGTTAATACCATGCGAGACTTGGGCGTTGGATACGCTGCGCAAGTGCAAGCCATGAAGGATGATACCACAGGAATCTTCTGGGACATGGCAGACAACATGGAGGAAGCCGGTAAAGCTGGCGCAACGGGATACTATCACGGCGTAGAGGACAGCAAACAAAACGCGAGCGGAATATGGCAAGAGATCAGCACAGAGGGCACAGAGGATGCACAAACGGGCGACTACGAAGGAGCCGGTGCAGCCAATGCGGAGGACTATGCAGGGGGTATTGAGGACCAGGAGGGAACTGTAGAAACTGCGGCAGAAGCTGTCTCGGATGCGGGCGCAAATGCGGCGGAGGGAGAAAAAGACAAATATAAAACTGCGGGCGTAAAGGCAATCACACAGTTGAAAATCGGGATGCTGTCACAGAAAAACAGCGTTTCCGTTGCCGTAAAAACCATTGCAGAAGGAGCTGCGAGCCAGTTTAACACGGTCAGCTGGTACAGCCTGGGCTACAACATTGCATCCGGCGTGGCAAGGGGTATCAATGCAAACAGCTATTTAATCAAAAATGCGGCGACCAATGCGGCGAACGCAGCATACAATTCCGCAAAGAACAAGCTCGGTATCCACTCTCCCAGCCGAGTAATGGCGCAAATCGGCAAATATTATGACGAGGGTTTCGCGCAGGGCATCACGGAGAACATCAGTGAGGTCACCAAAGCCGCAAACCGAATGGCGCGGGAAAGTGCAACCGGGGTCTATCAGACCGGAGGACGGCAGGATACCACAAAACCGGCAAAAACGGACAACGGAGCGGGTAGCGAACGGTTGGAGCAGCTTTTGGAACAGTATTTGCCGGAAATCATCAGAAAAATGGAAAGCGAGAACGGAATCACTGCAAAGGGGCTGGCAAGGGCGATATCGCCGTATATTGACAGCGACCTAGGAAAAACGGAGAGGAGAAAGAGCCGTGGCAACTGATTTTCCGTATGTAGAAACGAATCACTATCACTACGCAGAGTTTACGAGAGACGGCGGGACAGAAGAGGTGACATACAATTCCTACATGGACTGGGGGCTGTACCTGGAGGAGCCGGTCACGGTTTCGGCACCGAAACCCAATACCTATATGGTTGAGGTGCCGGGACGAAACGGAAGCCTGGACCTGACGGAAAGCGCAATTGGAAGCGTGACCTATCAGGACAGGGAGATGGTGTTTCCGTTTGTTTGCCGGAAGAAACGGAACGAATGGGGTGCGATCTACCAAAAGCTGCTGAATGCGGTACACGGCAAACACTGTAAAATCACATGCAGTGACGATCCGGATTATTACTATGAGGGGCGCGTTACCGTGGAGGAATGGGGTGCTTCCGGAAAAATGGCGTTTCCGGAGGTACGCGCAGTAGTCAGACCGTTTAAAATCAAGAAGGAGCCAACCGTCTATACGGTAAAGGTGGAACAGGCGGAGCCGGTAAAGACGACGCTGAAAGGGAAATACTGGTCACAGTACCAAGCGGACAGCATCATGTTTTTCCAAACTGGACCATTTAAAATCGACTGGAGCATATTTTCTGCAATCGTAATCAGATACAGAAAAAACGGCACAGGGACAACGGTTACGGTGACAGACAAGCTAAACCAATATGATGAGACAGAAAATGTGCTTGCGGAAGAGTACGAAACGACACTTACGCGGGCAGAACTGGAAAATGCGGGGGTTGACTGGAATAACATCAGCGGTGTTGTGGTATCCGGAGACATTGTAGCAAAAAGTGTAGTCATAAAGGGCGTTGTAGCAGCGAATGCAGCAGTGACGGTAGGAGCGTCAGGGAAACCGGTAGTGCCGACAATCACAACAATAGAAGCACTAACTATGACGGTCAACGGAAACCAGTACAGCGTGACACCGGGCGGATGGCAAAACGAGAATGTGACCGTCGGAGAGGACGAGACAACGTTTGCATTCGCGCTTGCCGATGCGGGAACGGCGGCAGTCGGCGTGAAGGTGAAAATCAGCTATCAGGAGGAGTGGCTATGAGCACCGGAGCACGAACATGGGCAATCTACGTCAATGGAGAGGTGCTGGATCATCCAAACCTGTATGATGCAGGATATGTTGTGGCTGACGTTAAAATAGAACAGGCAGTCAATACGCACGGGTCTATGCAGTTTACGGTGCCGGTGACGAATCCGGCATATGAGAAGGCAAAAGAGCTTGGAGCAATGGTAACGGCGGTACGCGGGAATACAGAAGTATTTCGGGGGAGAATTGCAGAGACAACGCGGGACTTATACAACAGCCTGGACGTATACTGCGAGGGGCAATTGGCGTTTTTCTGCGACTCCATGCTACAGCCGTTTGCGTTCAAAGGAACAGTCACAAATTTTCTAAAGCTTATTATTGATACACATAACACCTGCGTTGCACAGGAGAAGCAATTTAAACTTGGGAATGTAACAGTGACAGACCCAGACAACAACGGAATATTGGTGAGGTCAAGTGATTCCAGCATTTCATGCTGGGAAGCGATTTCGTCAAGATTGATTGACATGCTGGGCGGATATCTAATGGTACGGAAAAGTGGGAGCAACTACTATATTGACTATTTGAGTCAATTGACGGTGCGGAGCGGGCAAACAGTGTCGTTTGGGAAAAACCTGCTCAGTCTGGAGGAGTACATAACAGCGGAAGACGTTGTGACGGTATTATACCCGTTTGGGGCGAGGATTGAGGAAGACGGGACGAACGAAAATAGCTATGACAAGTACATGGAAGAACCGGAAGCAAGCGGAACAACCTTGTGGCACGGGAACCGGGTCACTGTAAGAGAAGCAAACGGCGGAAAGCTGTACGTTGAAGACGCGGACGGAATTGCGGAATGGGGGAAACGCTGGGGGACAAATGTGTGGGACGATGTGACGCTGCCGCAAAATCTGCTGACCAAAGCGGCGCAATGGCTGAAAAACAGCATAAGGTCCAGCACGACAATCACGCTGGGCGCGGTAGACCTAAGCCTTGTCAATGCGGACATTGATGAGATACAGGTGGGGGACCTTGTGACAGTTGAGTCCGTTCCGCACAACATGGAGACGGAACTACCGTGTATTAAAACGCACACTGAGCCGGGGGCGCCGGACAAAAGCACAATTACACTTGGGGCGGAAACAAAAACGCTGACCAAGCGAATTGCGGAAATGAAAAAGGGGGAATAAAAAATGGAGCTGACGTTATCCAATGGACTGAAAAACTTCTGGCAGTGGGATACCGCGCAGAGCATTACCGTGCCGGATAATGTGCCGTCGGTGGACTTTAAAATAAACGACGAAACAGCGGTAAGGATAACGGTATCAAACAATACGGCGTCGGTACCGGATGAATGCTTCCAATCCGGAGAAGATCTGTTTTTATGGGCATACAAAACAGACCACACAATCGACGCAGCAAGGGTGACGGTAAAGCCACGGGTAAAACCAGCAGATTACATCTATACCCCAACGGAAACAGAGATGTGGCACAAGCTCGACGCCAGAATGAGAGCAATGGAAGCAAACATAACAAACATTGAGGCATGGGCGGAGCAGGCGGGAACGGCGGCGGAAACGGCGCAGACGGCGGCAAAAGCAGCGCAGGCGGCGGCGGCAACACTGAATATCTCATCCGGTTCCTGGACCCCCACGCTGTCCGGAATGTCCTCGTATAGCTACCAAAGAGGACGGTATGTCAAAATTGGAGACGTTGCGATTGTCTCCTTCAGCGCCTGGGGCGTTATGGCAGGCAGCAACACGGAGCAAATTAAAATTTCCGGCTGCCCGCTGATCCCCGCCGATGGCGGGTATTCCGGCGGCGGCTCTCTATCCGGCTATTACACGGGGAACGACACCATCTTTACTAGCTGGGCAGCTGCAACAGATGGCAGCTTTTATGCATACGGTCAAATATCTGGTAGTGGCAACAAGTGGGAGTCCAGTGACATCTTCCAGAAGACAGAGGGCGAGTGCGGCGGCGGTGGAACTATCATGTTCAAAACAAGCAGCTAAGGAGGTGAGTAGCCATGAAATACGAGCTCTCAAACGGTGAGAATCGCGTTTACCAGTGGGACCGCGACATCACCATCACCATCACGGAGCCGGAGAATGTGCCAGAGGTGCATTTTAAGTGGGGCGGCAAGGCGGTGCCATTTAAGGTTGAGAATCAGCAGGTGGCAATCCCGCCGGAGCTGATGCAGCTGCCACATGCCATCGTGTTTTGGGCGTATACGCCGGAGCATACGATGGACATGGCACGGATTCAGCTGGAGACGCGCCAGAAGCCCAGTGACTATGCGTACACCCCCACCGAAATACGGACATGGGAGCAGCTGGATGAACGCATTGAAGCCCTGGAAAAGGGTGGCGGAATCGCTGGTGTCTCCAGTGTCAACGGTCAGACCGGTGCTGTGGAGATCACGGCAAAGGGGCTGGGGGCGCTGACGGAGGATGACTTACAGGGCGCGACCGACAAGGCGCTGGCACAGGCAAAAGCATCCGGGGAGTTTGATGGCCCGCCTGGTGCTCCCGGAACTAATGGAACCACCCCGCACATTGGCGACAATGGCAACTGGTATCTGGGAAAGACGGACACCGGGAAGCCGTCCAGGGGGCAAGCTGGTGCAACTCCCGTCAAAGGCACGGACTACTGGACGGCGGCAGACAAGGCGTCGATTGTACAGGATACGCTTGCCGCGCTGCCTACATGGACAGGGGGTAGTTACTGATGGCGATTGACAAGGCGGTTGATTCTGGGGTACTAGATACTGCGCTGACCTACACCGCCAACAGAATCCGCGCTAAGACCGGAAGCGCAGACCAGATAGCATGGGATGCGGAGAAAGGTTTTGGGGATGCGGTGGACGGGATTCAGGCGGGCGTTGGACGCCTGACATTTACGCCAACAGAAAACACGCAGAGCGTGGAGGTACCATTTAACAAAACCTTCGACTCGTTTTATGTTGTGGCATATTGTAGCAATATCGCGGGAAGCGGTGACGTGTCGAGAATAAAGCAATTTGCGGGTCAAAAACTCCCATTTAGCGGAGCATACAGCGGACGTATTGATGTTATAAACGCTGACGGTACAGCTGATTACTGGTCCCAGACATTGACCACCATGACTGGGACTACAATCAAATTTGAAACGTCGAGATCGTGCTACTTCGAAGCCGGAAAGACATACAACGCTGAAATTTTTGAGGTAACGGTATGAAATACTACAAAAACATGGATAACGGTTATATCCAATGCCTAAGCACAGGGACAGGGCAAACTGAAATTACCAGGACAGAGTATGAGCGAATTTTAAGCGTCTGCCAAAACAAGCCGACTGATACGGACGGATATTATTACAGACTGACTAATGATCTCCAATGGGAAAAGCAATCGAGAGCTCAAATTGTCCCAGACGATGAACTCTCCGCCGAAGACACCCTTAAGATCATCACAGGAGGTGTGGTATGACAGAGCAGCAGGCGCGGAAATACCGTGCGATCATCGAAGCCGGGGCACAGGGGCTGACGGACGCAGAAGCGGTGATCGTTAAAACGCTGTATCCGGTGTGGGCAGCAGGTCAGAGCTACACAGTGGGCTACAAAATCACCTATAACGGTGAGCTGTATAAGGTGCTGCAAGCCCACACGTCGCAGGAGACGTGGAAGCCAGGAACGGGAACGGAAAGCTTGTATGCCCGGATCGATGAGCAGCATGACGGCACCCGTTATGATCCCATCCCCTACAATGGCAACATGGCGCTGGTAAGCGGGAAGTATTACAGCCAGGACGGCGTTACATACCGCTGCACCAGGGACACCGGCAATCCGGTGTACAACGCGCTCAGTGAACTGGTGGGGCTGTACGTTGAGGTAGCGGAGTAAGGAGGGCAAATGGAAGCAATCATTATTGCGGTGATCCCGCCACTCATTACAGGGGTGCTGGCGCTGGTAGGTGTAGTTATTACCAGCAACAGCATGGCAAAAAAGATGCAGGCAAATTTGGAAAAACATCAGGCGGTTACCGAAACGAAACTGGAGGAGCTGACCCGTGAGGTCAGGGAACACAATGGATTTGCACGGCGAATACCTGTGGTAGAGGAGCAGATTAAGGTAATCAACCATCGGATTAAAGATTTGGAGGATGATAATCATGACCATTAAGACAAAGATGTGGTGGAAAGCCGCCGGTATCCGTGCCGTGAAAACTGTGGCGCAGACGGCTGTGGCAATGATTCCCGCCGCCGTGACCATTGGCGCGGTGGATTGGGTAACCGTGGTGGGCACTGCGGCTCTGGCTGGCGTTGTAAGTCTGCTGACCAGCATCGCGGGGCTGCCGGAAGTGGACGTGAAGGAGGACAACAATGGCTAAAATTATCGGTATCGACGTTTCGGAGCACAACGGCGCTCTGGACTGGGCGGCAATCAAAAAGGCGGGTATTGGCTTTGCCATCATCCGCACCGGCTACGGCGTGAGCCACACCGACAACTATTTTATCCATAATATTGAGGGCGCAATTGCCCAGGGCATCCCTGTGGGCGTATACCACTTCTCCTATTCGCTCAGCGCTGCCGGAGCAAAAAATGAGGCGGCATTCGTCCTCAAGCTGCTGGAGCCGTATAAGGACAAGCTCACCCTGCCGGTGTTCTATGACTTTGAATACGACACCGTGGACTACGCCAAGAAGCAGGGCGTCACCCTGGGCAAGGAGGCGTTCAACGCCCATACCGTGGCATTCTGCGAGACGATCAAATCGGCAGGCTACACTCCGGGTACATACTACAATTTGGACTATCTGCGCCGGTACGTGGACATTAACCGGGTGGGCAAATATGTCCAGTGGTATGCGCAGTATGCGTCCAATGCTTCTGCGTCCGGCTGGGCAATCTGGCAGTACAGCAGCTCCTACACCATCCCCGGATGCTCTGGTAGATTTGATGTCAACGTGCTGGGCGATGCAAGCCTGCTGACTGGCACCACCGGAAAGTACACCATCGGCTGGCATAAGGACAGCAAGGGCTGGTGGTACGCCGACAGCACCACTACCTATTACAAGTCCTGCTGGGCAAAAATCAAGGAGAAATGGTACTATTTCGATAAGGAGGGGTACATAGTGGCAAATCAGTGGCAGCTTTCGGCAGAGGGCGATACCTATTATCTCGGTGCCGACGGTGATATGCAGACCAATATGGTTGTTGGGCTTGGCAGTGATGGTCGGCTTCAGCCGATTGAGCGGTATTATCACCTGCTCTCCGAGCTGCCGGATTATTACCGCGCGGAAATTGACCCGCTGATTGAAGCCGGAATCCTTAAGGGGAAAAGCGGAGAAGGGGAGCAGCTGGTGCTGGATCTCAGTGAGAGCGCGGTAAGGGTGCTGATTATCACCAACCGATAATTGGAGGTGACGGGGATGCAAATCAAGGACTATACCGTTCCGGAGTTGGAGCATTTCCGAACATACTGCAATTTTACCAGCTTGGAGCGGGAGTTTTTTGACCTTCGCTCCGCCGGTTTTACGTTGGAAGCGTGCAGCGAGAAAATGGGGTATTCTGCCGGAGGAATCCGGCACATCTCCGGGCAAGTGAGACGAAAAATGAACAGGGTATAGAAAAAATCCCTCACCTTTCGGTGGGGGATTTTTTTCCCATTAGGGCTTTTTCATTTCAATCCACAGGGCTTTCACCCTGACAAGTGCATATTAACAC
>ERZ1035037.265-NODE-265-length-18774-cov-5.009616_pt1 | contig 18774 bp, 28 predicted proteins | sample MGYA00520618_ERZ1035037 | MGnify/ENA primary metagenome ERZ1035037 (study PRJEB33766, sample SAMN09781741) | gut metagenome | biome: gut microbiome | host: Homo sapiens | place: Madagascar | study: EMG produced TPA metagenomics assembly of the PRJNA485056 data set...
TCGGATGGAACAACCGTTCTCAGCCAAACGAAATCGAGAGCTTTCTCCGTGCGGAGCAGCTGGTGACCGTCTGCACAGACGGAATGCCGGACGGAGAGGGTGGCTATGTTCCAGAAACCGTCACGAGGAGATATTCCATTACTCGGCGTGGCAGGGCGGTTGTGGAGCAACTAAAACGGAATCGGGGAAATACCCTTCTTCGCATTCTTGAGCTTTTCCCGCTGCGGTGAGCAGTGCGTTCGCCCTTTGCCACACGGGAGGCTTGTTCTTGTCCGTGAACATAAAATCCTTGCATTTGAGATTGCGCCCGCAGCCGAGCAAATAGAGCGCACCGTTCCCCGGATTGTAGATGAACGAACAATATTTGCAGTTGTAGCACGCGACGCTTTTACATTTTGGCAAGTCTGCCATCTGCACAAGTGCGCTGCGACGTTTATCATGTTCAAGCAGCTGCACCTTTTTTTGTAACATCTCAATTTCGGATTTCAGCTTTCGTCTTGTAGCAAACATTGCAGCCTCCTCAATACATATTCGGCCTGCGCTTCCGTCAGCGCAAGGACTTTTTCAATCAATTCCGTGTGGACTTCCACCAATGTTACTATATGCGAGGATTGCTCTTTTGTCAATGCCAAAAGTTGTTCTTCCACTTTATATTCCCCTTTCGTTAATTTGTCACAAAAAGCGACTGAAAATATTGTAAACTATTGCTATTTGCAAAAGCAATGCAAAGTGGTAAGATGGATATACGGCATGTTGCCGAAATGAAAGGAGGAGTTATTACCACCATGGCAAAAAAATCTTTTAAGATCCCAGGGGTATCTTTTAGCTGGAAACGCGCCACCGGAATTTCGAAAGCAAAGCGTAAAATATCAAAAGCAACCGGAATCCCGACGACAAAATCCGGGAGGCAAAAGAAAATCGGAAAACTTTTGGGCTTTAAGTGATCGCATAGTTAAATTTAATGCAAAACCTTCGGGTGTCCCTGCTGTTTACCAATATCCGCGACGCAGGAGAACAGCAGCGGGCAGCCCTCAACGTAATCCAGTGAGAAACTATGAATCCCTTTGAGCTGCACGCCGTCAATGAAGATTTTAACCTTTTCCCCAACGGCAACAATGTTTACATTCTGCATAGCAAATCCTCCTCAGCTGTTTTGTCCGGTGCATAGCGCCGGTTGCACCTTTACCCTACCACCTGTGACCGTGATACGCAATAGTCATATCTGATTTCACTGTAGTCAAATATGACACCGCAGTAGTCATAAAAAATCCTGCACAAAGGGGCGTGGAGAAAACGACAGTTCACGAGATAGTTACTGGAATAATTGCACAAAAAGATGCTCTCAACCTCACGAACCAGCAAATCGCAGATTTATCAAATATATCCAAGTCAACAGTAGATCGTGTCCTGCGAGACGATCCGGACAACAACCCAACGGCGCAGTGCCTTTTTGACATCGCCGATGCAGTCGGGTACAAAATCGGGAAGCAGCCAGAGGAAGACCCGTCGATACAACGCATCGTTGACCTATACGAAACGCACGCCCGGCAAACCGCGCTTCAGACCGCCAGCGTGCAGGAGCGCCAGGGCAAGATAATCCACCGGCTGCTGCTTGTCCTTGCGGGCGTGTTGCTCTTTGTGTGTATCATGCTGTTAATTGATATGATAAGCCCAAACACAGGATGGGTACGCAGATAAACAACGGGGACACCGGCAAGCGCCGATGTCCCCTTTATTGGAGGCAAATATGGAATGCATCAAATGCGGCAAAGGAATCCCCGATGCTGCCCCGTACTGCTGCTGGTGCGGAAAAAAACAGCAGGCAAAAAATGCGCGCAAAAACACCAAACGCGGCAACGGAACCGGAAGCGTATACCGCGATGGCAACACGTGGACGGCCGAGATAACAAAAGGCTATCGCATCGAGGGAGATGAGAAAAAGCGCGTAATCGCACGAAAAAAAGGCTTCCGCACGAAAAAAGAAGCGCTGGAAAGCTTGCCGACGCTGTTCAGCAAAAAAGAGCGCGAGAAAAACCCGACGTTCCGCGCCATCTACGAGCAATGGCTCCCCACCCACAGAGCAGGGAAAGACACAATGAATTGCTATAAGGCCGCAATGAAATACTTCCGAGAAATAGAGTTCTTCCGTCTTGCGGAAATTGAAATTGACGACTTGCAGGAATGTATTGACGAATGTCCGCACGGAAAGCGAACAAGGGAGAACATGAAAGCGCTATGCGGGCTAATGTACAAATACGCTATCCCGCGAGGGATGGCCACGCTGAATCTGGCCGAGTACCTTGTAATCACGGCTCATGGCAGTGTTTCCCGCGAAGGATTTAACGAAGAACAACTGGAAATGATACGCAGAGCTGTTCATGTCGTCCCCTACGCAGATTATATCTATGCCATGTGTTATTTGGGCTTCCGCCCGTCTGAATTGCTGGCACTCGAAATAGGCGACTACAACGTCCAAAATAAGACGCTGGTCGGCGGTGCAAAAACCGAGGCCGGGAAAAACCGCCTCGTCACAATTAGCCCGAAGATACAGCCGATCATTGACGAGCTTGCGGCCGGTCGCACCTCCGGCGCTCTGTTTTACAACCGGGAGGATGGCCGTGCGTTCCGAATCGACAAATTCCGCGATCAGGCATTTTACCCCACACTTGAAGCAATCGGCATCGAAAATCCGGTTGACAACTCACGGCATAAATACACACCGCATAGTTGTCGCCATACATTCGCAACATTGATGAAGCGCGTAAACGGCGCAGATAAAGATAAGCAGGAGCTGATCGGGCATGCCAGCCCCGAAATGCTGCGCTATTATCAGGACGTAAATGTTGACGATTTACGCAAAATCACGGATGCTATATAACTAGGTTATTTTAAGGGTGAAACAGCGGGTGAAACAGAACACCATTTTTCACAATTTTACGCCACTTTTGCCGCATCGCCGAGAAAACGAAAAAGCCTTGAAAACGTAGTGTTTTCAAGGCTTTCCACGATTTTCAATTGGTCCGAGTGACTGGATTCGAACCAGCGGCCTCTTGAACCCCATTCAAAATAAAATCAAGTATTTTCAATGGTTTATAGCTCAAAAGGGTGAAACAGGGGTGAAACAGGAACGCGATTTTTTAAGGACATTTCATATCCGTAACGGGCAATTGCATCATCCACCAAGCTTACGCATTACGGAGTTATACGCCCTTGGATTTACGACTTGCAGCGTACTCATTAGCTCGTCCATAATACTCCACGCTTTTGCCGAGCTGCAAGCAGCAACAGTTTGCAAAAAATCGCTATCTCCGTAATCCCCCACTGTTTCAGCGCGCACAGCTACTGGCGCAGAAGCAGCCGAATACTCCGCGATCTGCGGCATATTCACCGCGCCGTTTTGATGTGCCTTGATGGTGTACAGCGCGGCCAGCTTCTCATAGTTCGCCCAGCTCGAATCCTCTGTTTCAAGGCGCGATATCCATAGCGCAATCTCTTTGTCGTTGAGCATGGGGTGCCGCCCCCTTATTCCTCCATTGCGCTGATGGCGCGACGGAGCGCCTCTTTCACGCGATCATCGTCCGTCTCACGCATCAGGTCGCTTATTTGGCTGCGAAGATTCTCAGTAGCGTCTGCGCGACTATAATGACCGCGCACATAATGCGTTCCCCTGCGCGCATAGGAGCTGCCACGGCCGTAGGTACCGCGCATATTTGCATCCCAGTCGCCGCCGCGAGAGTATCTGCCGGAGTAGTCACCCTCCTCAAGCGCCTCAATTTTGTCAATGTTTTTGATGGTATCCGTCAGCTTATGCACAATTTCAAGATCGCCCGTGCCGAGCTCTCCCTTGCGCGCAATCTCGTCAAGCTCCTCGCAGAGCATGTCGCGAAGGTCATACATTGATTTCTTGCTCATTGCTATACTCCTTTCAAGAAATTCGGTCAACCGTAAGGTTGGCATTTGCTACGCTGATTGCCTGTCGGCTGGTGTTCTCTGCCGCTACCGTGAGGCAGCAGCCGCGCGGCACCTCAACGATGGCATTAACGTAGATATTGAAAAAGTTTTCTACCGCAGCGGGCGTAACAGTTGCAGTCGCGCTGGAAAGCGGCTCACCGTTTACGGCAATCGAAGCAGTAATAGCCTCAACCGTGCCGCCGGTCGGAACCGCAATATTCGCGCCGAAGCCCACGCGAAAACGCGCCTTGCACTGGTTTGTCAACCCGCGCAACGTCACAATGCCAGCCCCGGCACGGTGCACGATGCACGGCTTGCTGCTTGCCGCAGATGTCACAAGCGGAACGCTTTGTCCCGCTGCAACCTCAACGATTCCGGGATTTGTTAATTCTGCCATAAAATCATTTCCTTTCTAAAGTGGTCGAAATCGACCATGTTAAAATACGGCGGAGCGATAGCCCCGCCGCGTTGGTCGTCACAATCGGCGCGGAGCCGAACATGTCGGAATCACCGACAAGTTGATGCTATTCCGTTGTCAGCAGCTGCAGCAGCCGGTATACGTGCCGCCAGCCCACGGGTTGCAGGACTGGTATGCAGGGATCGGCGTCGGGCGAAGCTGCGAGATCAGATAGTTGTTCTGCGCGGCCTGAGATGCCTGCAGACGCAGCTCCTGATTCGCGCTCTGCAAATCCTGCAGCTTGCTCTGCGTCAGGAAATCGAGGATCGCGCGGGAGTTCTGGTTCTGGTTGTCAATGATGTCGCGGGTCGCCGTAGTAACGGTATTTCTGGTGTCGCAAGCCTGTGCCGCCATGTCGTAGCGCACCTGTGCAATCGCAGCGCGATTCTCGCAGCAGCAGTTCGCCGACTGCATCTGCATTGCATTCAGCTGCTGCATAAGCGCCGCCTGCTGGTTGCAGCGGGCAAGCTCCGCCTGAGAAAAGCCGCTTGTAACCGCCTGCGTCACACCGGCAAAGCCGTTGAGCATCCCGGTGTTCATGGCGTAGAAGCCATCGCAAACGCCGCTGTTCACTCCGTCAATCTTCCGCTCGATGTTAGAGAAATCAGAGGCAAGCACATAGCCATCCGTCACGCCGCTGCCGTTGCCAAAGCCGTTGCGTCCCCAGCCGAACAGGAACAGGACGATGATCCAAATCCAGTCCTGCCCCCACATTCCCATGCCTCCGCTGTAGTTGTTTGCGGGCTGTACCGGCATGGTAGGTACAAGGCCGCCGCTGTCCGTAAGTGCCATAAGAAATACGCTCCCTTGTTATTTTGATATTTATCGCAATCGTGGCCACGATATTGATTATTCAGTTGTTCGGGTTTTCCGAATTACTGCATCAGTCCTTGGAACTGCTGCGCGAGCGCTTGCAGCTGGTTTAACTGCTGTTGGCTCATTTGCCCAGATTGCAGCAACTTTTCGACCTCCGCTTTCGGATCGCCACGGAATGATGCGCGGAACTGCTGGAACGCTTGCACCATTTTGCCAAAGCCGCCGTCATTTTGGGTGCCGCCCAACGCGGCCATAAACGGGTTACTCATCGTCATCCTCCTCTACCATCCTCTTTTTATGCTCCTTTATTTCGCCCACAATCGCCGCCAGTGCGTCAAATTCTTTGCGCGTGACAAATTCTACCGGCTTTGCATTCGCGCGATCTGGCGCGTTTTCTGCGCGTTCCACGAGGTCGTAAATTTTGAGCGTCGGCTTGCCGCTTGCATCGGCCTGCTTGAGGTATACTGTCGGCGCGGTGCTGTCCCATAGGGCAACGGCGGCGTTCGGCGCAATCATCCAGCTTCGCGCCTCCTGCTCTCCGCTGACCCATTGCACGCCGCCCTGCGCAATCGGGTTTTGCGGCGGCTGCGTAAGCGGCTGCATCTGCTGCGGTTGATACTGATGCCGCATCTGCATCAGGTTGTCCTGCATCGGCTGCGGATAATAGGGGGTGAAATAGGGATATGCCATGTTCATTCCTCCGTTTCTTTTACCCAGTAATAAAGCGGGATTTCGTTCTCGCTGTTCCAACTGTCATAAATTACGCCATCTTGAACGCACACTACATGGCCGGAGAGGGCGAAAATATACGTCCCGCGCGGGTGCTCATCGGCAAACCTACCGACCGTGTAGCAGTCCGGGCAGGTGTCCGGCATGATATAGCGCCGATACCCAAGTGATCGCAGATACGCGCCCCAAACGGCGTTCGCACTTGGCATGTCGCCGTCCAAATAGCCCTGTATTGTCAGTGCGAGATATGCCTCCTGCCAGCTCATCCCGGTCGCCTTTGCAATTGCCCGAACGGTGCAGTCACCGGCATTCTTTCCGCTCGGATTTGGGTTGTAATATACAAACCTCATAACGCTATCACCGTATCAATCATACCGCATTCTGCATCTTTATGTGCCTCACCTGTGCATCACTTCTGCCTCATTTGGGCATAAAAAAATAGCCACCCCGAAGGGTGGCTATTTTTATTGCTTCAAGTGCTTCGCGGCAAGCTCCATTTTGTTTTTGATCATCGGAAGACGCCGTTGAATTGTTGCCCTGCCGAGCAGCATTTCCACCGCTACGTCCACCTGCGGAAGACGATCGACATAATAGAGCTGCGCGATCCTTTCATTCTCGCGACCGACCCCGGCGCTTGCAATTGCCGCCAGCAGCTCCGGTTTCGTCAGCGCGGCAATATCCCGTGGAATTCTTGCCTGCGGGCACACTTTACATGCCCTTGCAGCAGCCACGGAATTCCGTGTAGCGCTTGTTGATGATGATCGCGCGCATCAAGTCGTCCGAAAGGTTCAGATCGCCCTTCTCGTCGCCGCGCAGCGCCCCGGCGTCCATCAGCTCCTTGATTTCGGGCTTCGCCCAGTCAGGAATCTCGTCAAAGGTGTGGTATCTTGTCATTTCTTCTTCCTCCTTTTCCTCCGGCGTCGCCAGAGACGCGTAGTCCGGGCAGCAAAAGCCACGGATATACCGTCCGTTGACCTGCATCGTCCTGCGGCCGCAGACGTGCCCGCTGCCCATGTTTCCCTCAATCACCGTGAACTGCGAGCCGTCACAGGTCTCCACCATGCCGACGTGGGATGCGTGTGCCTTGCAGTCTCCGACACCGCCGTCGCCCCAGTAGTAGATCACCAGATCACCCGGCGACGGAATGTGTGCGTCGTCCTCGACCCATCGGCCGTGCTTTTTGTAAAGCTCGACCATCGTCCCGCAGTTCATGTGCGGGAACACAATTTCCTGCATTCCGGCGATCTTCCCGGCTGCCGACACCGTCGCTGCACACCAAGGCTCCGTGTAGCTCAGCCGATAGCCGACCGGAAGCGGCCGAATACTGTTGTACGTGTCAATGATGCTCCGGTGGAGTTTGTCTCCCTGCTTGCAGCCAACCCATTGGCGCATTACATCGACAATTTTCTCTCGGAGCTGTCGCTCTGTCATGCCGGTTCCAACCTCTTCCTGCACGGAATTTTCTCCGTAAAGCCACATCCGCGCCTCGTCGGCTCTGCGACGCGTCAGACCGGCGAGCGCAACACCTCCGGCCTTGTTCCAGCTCGCGAAGATGTCCTTGACCTCCGCGTCTGCGTAGTCCGCTCCATGTGCCAGCTTGTAAATACGATACTCCGGATTGCGCGTCCATCCCAGACCGACGTTGTAACTAAAGCTGACAAGCGCGTCAAACTGCTGCTGCCTGTAGTTTTGGCCAAGCGCATCAATACCGGCCTCAAATGTCCGCAGCGCAGCTCTCAGCAGTTGGTCTGCTTCGCGCTCTGTGATGCCATTTGGGTATTCTCCACGCTCGCACCGTGTACCATAACCGACGGAATACTGCGCATAATCCCATACAGGCTTGCTCAAGAAGCCCTCGGTGTGTTTAATAAATGCAATGCATGCCTCGCTTGTCCTCATTTGGCGTTTTCCTCCGGCAGCCCGGCAATGCTCGTCAGAATGCTGACGACACCGGCCAGACCGGCGGCAGACACCACCGTCAGCCAGCTGACCTCCGAAATCAGCGCACTTGCGCCAATCACGCCGACCGCCGTCTGTGCGACGGTCTTGACCGCGCGAATCGCGGCCGCTTTCGCCCATTTCTTCCAGTTTCTCATGCTGTCCCTTCCTTTCCGGCGCTCTGCGCCTGTCCGTTTCTCTCAGATTGCTCAAGATCGGCGATCCGATGATTGATAACCTTGATTTGCTCCTCCACAACCGGCATTCGCCGGGCAAATCCGTTGTGCTCGTGCACCTCGCGCGTCAGCTCCTCGATCTTCGCGTCGGTCACGGCCTGACTGATCTTCAGTGCCGTGTTCGTCTTTCGGCTCGTCGTGGCGCTTGAGATCAAGCCCGTCACGACCGCGCATAAAATTGCGAACACGCCGCCGATCACGGCCACTGCAATTGCTTCAGACAAGTGCATCCCCTCCCTGTGCCGAAAGAATCAGCCGGATCAGGTTTGCTTTTGTCATGTTAGAAGTAATACCGTACTGCCAAAGAATGGTTTCCAGCTCCGCGTTACTCATTTCCTCAAGCTCCGCGCGCGTGTAGACGCCGCTTCGCTCAAGCTCTGCCGATTCCCACGTCAGCCGGTCGGTCAGCAGGTAGCAGTGCCCGTCCTCCGGCGTCGGCCTCGCCGCCATTGCGGAAACGATCGCGGCGTATTCCTCCTGTGTGATCGTCTCGCCGCCGGTTCTGCCCGTCCCGATTGCCGTGATATATCCATCTGTGATCTGTTTGTAAAATCTCACGCATTTTCCTCCCAGAAGTACGCCGTCCAGTTGTACGTTCGGCCGCCAACGAATACACGGTTTGACGAAAATTCCATCGTGACGCCGTTCTGCTCCACATTGGCGCCCGAGACAAAGCCAGCCTCCGCGCCGCTGGGCTGCACGACGTTGACCATCGTGTTGCGCGCCACGCCGTCGACCGGAACGACTGCAACGGACGTGACCGCCAGCAGAGACCCGGTAAGCGCGCCGTGGTCGTCCGTGGAAATCCAAAGCAGACGCGGCTTCCCGTCGGTTGCGACCGCAAGCGTAGGCGTGTCCGCCGTCGGCGTCACCGTCCCGGTCTGCACGGTTAGCCTTTTGACGCCCGCCAGCGCCCCGGCAATGTCCCCGGACTTCAGCGCCGTCGTGCCGCCGGTCAGTGCCCTGACGGCATTGCAGATTGCCAGATAGTCCGCGCCGGGCATCAGCACCTGATCCGTCATGCTCCCACCTCCGATACGTCAGTCAGCTGCGCAGCCGCCCACGCTCCGTTCACGACGCGCAAAAAGCTTCCGTTGTCCGCTGCTGTCGCGGCAGGGACGTTTACCTTGGCCAGATTAGCGGCCAGCATATCAAGCGCATACTGCACGTTTTTGGCCGTCTCATCGCCAAGAAGGACGGTCGCTTTGATCTCGTCGGCTGTGTAGGTCGGCTTTGCCGCCCATTGCGGCACGACTATACCGGCCGCAGTTTTCACGGCCGTTAGGATATTTCCTTCTGTCTCCGGAGACGTGGCCAGCGGATAACGTTTGCCGCCGATCACGATAGCACTGTCGTCGCTACCGACGCCAAGAACGTGATGGATCTGCGTACCCGGAGCGTTGCACGTATACACGTCAACATATGCATTTGCTTCATCGTCGCCGCTGACGATTTCGACACGTCGAACTGTCCACGACGTATATGTGCTGTCCACAATACGCACCGTGCAGACATCTCCTGCATCCGTGACACGATACTGTCCAGCGGCCACACGGTATTGCGCCGCGTCGCCCGTCTTGGCCATCGTCGCCCATGCCTTGACGGACTGTGCGCCGCTTTCTGCATAGTCTGCGGACATATCAGCAGGCGGCGCGATACCATCGAGTTTACTATCGATTGTATTCATAACCGCTTCGAACGCTGCCGAGACGTTTTTCGGCTCATAGTCACCAATGTTGCCGTTATATGTAACATCGTGTGCAGACATTAGTGGGACGAAGATCTGTGTTCCAAGGCTCTTTGTGAGCGTATGGTCGCCGGTCCGTGTCACGACCGCTGTGTAGCCGTTGCCGCCAACCACAATCGCGCCGACATGCGGATTCTGATGCGGATACCACTCATATCCGTCAATGGTCTCCTCAATCCCAATGCCTGTCCACACTTTGAAATCAGGGCAGAAAAACAGGTCAGGTATAACCTCGTTGATTGCGCCGACAACGCTGCCTTTTTCAGATGTCCGCAAGTTCTCCAAATCGCCGATTTTGGATTGAAGCCCCGCCAGCGTGGCGTTTTTCCAGTAGTCCTCGGACTTGATGCCGCTCTCGGCATCTTCCTCGACCTGCACATAAAAGCCGAACGTTTTCAGCACATCTTCAGCGGTATTGACCATTTTGAGATCAACACGGACAAGACCGGCGCAGGTCAGCACTTGCGGCGCGAATTTCGCGGTAATCGTATTGCCGGTCTTGGTGCAGGCGGGAGTGGTGTTGTCCGGAAGCTTGTTATACGTGCCGCCTTTCCCGTCAGACTTGCAAAATGCAACGAAAACGTCCGTGACCTCGGTCGGGATCGTCCATGCTGCGCCGTTGTTATACAGTTTGACAACCACGCCGCGCGTGAGCTTATCGCCCTGCTTGGCGTGGACAATAATCGGCGCTCTGGGTCGCTGCAGGTCGATATTGATGCTTGATAAAATTTGCATTCTATGCCTCCTATCTCATATAAGGAATTAAGCGGGCAATCAGCCGCCCAATGCCAGCCTTGGCATTGCCGAGGGAAATTTGCTCATAGCTTTCTGACAAAACATCGAATTTCGTGGACGTGACCCGCGCGCGGGTCTTGCCGTACATCGGTACTTCTACCTCCACTGTGTCGAACAAATCGACTTCTTCCAGGAAGGTCAGGTCTTTGTATTCATCCGTCAATCTGAGCGGCACGAACGAAATATCAAGCGATATTTGTGCGGACGAAAGCCCCCGTTGTGCCGCGAGGTTTTGCGCTTTTTCGGTAAGCTGTGCAGTTGTTGGAATACTTTCAAATTCATTTGACAGGTCGATGATCGTAGCGCCGGTAAAAGTTTCATTTCCCGTTAGCTGCACCAGCCCCGGAACTTCCACGAGCTTTTCCTCCGAGCCTGTGACCTCCCCGTTTTCGTCTGTAACGTCGACACGACCGCGCCAAAATACATACGCGTGGGAATAGGTGTCAGTGACATCGACAACGCGCTTGTACTTTTGCAGATTAACGCCGTACCGGATAACGCCTTTGCTCGCGGCGAGCGAGTCCACCTTGTGCCAGCTTAGAGTGTACAGGTCAGCCTTGACACGGCCGCCGTAAACATCAAGCAGCCCACCGCTTCCATATACAGCCTCGCGGAAGGACACCGGCCGATCAAAGCCGAATTCTTCCGCGCTGCCGGTATCTGACGCAGTTAGGTACAAATGGTCGGAGGATGGATCGCGCACAGAATTTGCAAAAAGTGCAGCGACTGCCTCGGCGGGTGTGCGCGACGCTTTTTCAAAAGCTCGGACTGGGTATCGGGACAAACTGTATGTCAGTTGATTCGCTTCCACAGACACAAGACCGTCGATGCTCTGCGTGATCTTTGATATTTCAAAGCGTTCTGGCTCGGAATCTACGCGGGAAGATTTCGCAAAAATAATATTCCCAGCGACCAACATATCAGCGTGTTCTCCGTTGTATGGGCACGTGAGCTGAAGCACATATTTACCGGATTCCGCTTTTTCTACTGTGCATTTTGTAGCGTCGTTCAGGGAGTGCAGGATAAATGACGAAGAGTTGACTGAAACATACGGTGTCAAAGTGTCCACCACCTTGGGAGAATTTCAAACCCAGAGAAAAACGAATCATACGACGTCGTAATGCTGTTTTCTCCGGGCGCAAGGCCGGGAGATTCAAAAGATTCAACCGGCACGTCATTTCCGAGACTGTTTTTCGCCATTTTCGTGTCAAAGTCAATGTCGACCCAATCGGCATTCTTCAAATTCTGTGTGCCGGAAATTCTGACTTTTGATGTTCCGATGTTGATTTCTTCCGCTAACAATGTAAACTGATCTTTCATGAAGCAGCGCATGATTGGCTGAGACGTGAACGGCGTCGGGTTGTAGACCGTCCCGCCCGTGCTGGGCAGTGTTATGGTGCCCTCTTCGTCGAAAAAACGCTGCGGCTTGCAGTCCAACTTGATCGTAAACGGCGCGATCACGCCCATCCGAATAGCTATATCAGCGGCATTTGTGATCCGCGCCATGCGGTAGCGCCCAAGCTCGGAAGAGATCGCGAACCGCTTGTAGCCGCTTCCGGCAAGCCAGCCGTTGACAGCTGTCAGCGCCTCGTCGATTTTGTCTGCCGAAACGATAAAGCAGTTAATCTCACAGCTCACGTTTCCGAAGCTGCCATCCCAATAGGTCAAATCGCCGTTTCGGCCGGGAATCGTATACGTTGTAACACGCTTTTCTGCCCCCGTGAATGACGGAAAGTCGATGACGCGAATGCCGATATCCTCACTGCATACATCATCAAACCAAAATGTGATCTTTGTTCGATCAATAAGCATAGCTTGTTCTACCTCCCATGTGGCCAACACCAGCCGACTGGATTTCACCAAAGACAACCGTCTGGACTTCCTGCGCGATTTTCGTTCCAAGATCGTCTGTGTCGGCGTGGACAGTGATATTGATGTTGACCGGTGCAACGGTCTGCGCTTGTGAAGGCATCCCCGCATATCGCGTGGCCACGCTGAAGCCTTTCTCAAGATTATTAGGCCGCTGGTTGGGCTTGACGATATCATTGTTATTGAAGGTGTCAGTCACACGATTGAAGATGTCACGTGCAGTGCTCAAGATCGTGTCGATCATGCCGCTAAACCCCCGATTAATTCCCGAGCCAAGAGCAGAACCTGTTTGATACCCGCCACTTGACGCGTCGCTAGTTGCTTCGGAGTACAACTTTTCAAGCTCGGCAAGTGAGGCTTCCATCTCGTCCAGCATCGGCTTAGTAAAGCCTTCCGTGCCTTTCTTGTACTGCTCGCGGAAGATTTCGACGTTTCGGCGCTGCGTGTCGAGATCGGATTTCATTTGCTTTTTTTCTGCTTCCGATATCGTTTTGATATCGTCAACGTGCTTCCAACGGTATGTGGTATCTTTTGTAAGCAGAGAAATTGCATCATCGTATCGGCCTTTTTGCGCAGCTGACAACCCTTCCTCGTAATTATTGATGGTTGTCAGCGCGCTCGAAGCTGTAGAAGCGGCCTCATCGTAGCCCGCCTCTGCCTCCTTGAGAAGGCCTGTTGCTTCAGCTAGTTTGAGCTTAGAAATGATCGCATCGGGAGTCATCGAAAAAAAGTTGTGACTTTTAAAATCAGCTGAGGCTTCTTCGTATGCTGCTTGGGCATTTTCTAGTTTTGTTTTTGCTGCGCTAAGGGCAGATAAAAGAGCGTCCTTGTCTTGTAACGCTGTTGTATATGCCCCTTTCCCGGCATCAAGCAGTGCTTCCGTTTGCTTTTTCTTGATCAGCTTGTCGATCTCTTTCTGCATTTCTTGGTACTGCCCGATGATGTTGCCATTCATCGTATACTCTGTGCCAAGCGCATTGTTTAATTCTCCGAGAAGATAGTTGGCGCGGTCTTTGTTTTTATCCAGTACTTCGCCGTTTTTGTCAGCTAGGGTTTGAAGCTCTTTCCACAAGTCTTGTGTCTTTTCGGTTTCATTTTCGATTGAAACAATATTGTCGTTTCTTGCATCTTTTTCGCGTTGTAGCTCGTCTCTTGCGGATTTTCCGGCTTCGATCCAGTCTTTTTCCTGCTGCGTCAAATTGTAGACGCTCTCTGCGTATCGTTGGATAGCCTTTTGAGCTAAGCCAAATGCCGATGTTGCCAGTCCAAGACCGACGCCAATCCAGTTTCCAGATACGAGCGACTTAAAAGCTCCAATAAGTCCGCCCACGGAGATTGCTGTTCCGTCAATCTGCTTGATAATGCCTACAGCGGATTTGGCAATTTTGGGGACAAGCTCCGCAAACGCCTTTGAAATCTTCGGAATGAGTCGCGTCGCAACCTTTTCAACGGCGGCAAAGATGCTGTCAAGGTTGTCGATGATCCCGTCCCCGAGCGCCAGAACAATATCTGCTCCAGCCTCGATGAGGTCGGGAGCTTTTTCGGAGATCGTCGTGATGACGCGCGGGATGATTTTCTCGGATGCGACCTGAACAAGCTTGAGAATCCCTTCCAGAGATTGATCGACGCGCGGAAGAATGTTGTCAGCAGCAGTTTCAACGCTGCTGACAAAATCGTTCACAAGCCCGTCGAAGTCTTGGTTATCGTCGGCAATGCCGATCATGAGATTGTGCCAAGCTGCCTTCGCGGAGGAAACAGAGCCTTGGATCGTGGTAGATGCCTCCGCAGCCGTCGTGCCGGTGATGCCCATTTCCGTCTGAACGTCGTGGATCGCGTCGACAATATCAGCGTAACTATCAATGCTGTAATTTGTGAGCTTGCCTTGTGCGGCATTCAGAGCGTTTGCATCGTCGATCAGGCGCTGCATTTCCTCCTTTGTGCCGCCGTAGCCAAGCTTCAGGTTGTCCAGCATGGTATAGTTCTGCTTGGCAAATCCCTGATAGGCGTTCTGAATCGCGGTCATGTCCGTGCCCATTTTGTTGGCGTTGTCGGACATATCCGTAATAGCCGTGTTCGCCTTTTCCGCTGCCGCTCCTGTGTCGCCGCCAAGGGATTGGAGCAGAGACGCGGAAAAGCTTGTCACGGTGTCCATGTACTCATTGGCAGACATACCGGCCGTTTTGTATGCATTTGCGGCGTACTCCTGCACCTTCTGGGAACTTCCCTTGAAAAGCGTGTCAACGCCGCCGACAAGCTGTTCATAGTTGGAATATTCCGCAATAGCAGCTTTTGTAAGCACTATAATGCCGGTAGACGCCGCGCCAATAGCAGCAGACGCAATTTTGGCCGCTGTTGCGAATGCTTTTTCTGCTTTCTTTGCAAAACCGCCGATGGCCTCACCGGCATTCTTTGCAAATGATTTTGTGTGCTTCTTAGCGTCGTCAAGGCCTTTTTGATAATCATCGTCATCAATAGCAATCTTACAAAAAAGCTCAAATAGATTCATTCTTTCACCACCAATCCGCACCGCGCTATTATCTCGGCGGTGATTTCTTCACATGTTCTTTTATCCTCTTCCTTCGGCGGCGCAATCACGTCGGCGAACCGCGCCGTGATGTATTTTCCGCCTACCGAGCGAGCAGTATTCTCAGCAATCAGCCGCAGCGTGTCGGTCACATAAACGCGGTACGCCTTATCCTTCTGTTCTTGCTTGAACTGAGATAATGCGTACCGCAAAAATGCAGCTACGCTTCGACTGCCTGTGTATCGGCCTGCGCAGCGCCAGAGGAAGGCTCCTCCGTCGTCTGCGCTAAGCCAAAAAGCGCAAACAACTCGCTGTCACTAAGCAGTCCAAAAATGTCACCGATCAGCTTGGGGATTGTAAGCGAGGCCGCATAATCCTCCTTGCCCACGCCCTCAATAGCCGACATGATCTCGATGAGGTCATCCTTATGCCCCCGCAGCAGTGCCGGAACAGACGTGCGGATGCGCTTGAGCAGAAAACTCTTCGAGCTCTCGCCATTCGGCAGTTTCTCTCGCCGGAACAGCTTCGCGGCCTTTTCGTCCTCCGCGATGCGCGCCACTGGCTCAATCAGATCGGCGATAACGTCAATCGCGCGCTCGCCTTTGATATCAGACAGTCTCATACCTTACACCCCTGCTTCCGCAGTGCCGGTCTTGATGTAGATTTCAAACGGCACCGTGTCCTGTGCGGCAATCGAGTAGTGACCTGTAAACGTAAATGCGAACTGGCCCTTTGCCTTGTCGCTCGTCTGCAGCTGGAAGCCGCCGGTCGACAGGGCGTTGATCAGTTTGATTGCGACAAAGCCGCCGTTGGTTTCGCCGTTCTTGTCGGAGTAGTCCCCGACGAACCAGATGTTTTCAAAGTCGGCGGCCGCAAGGTCATTTCGCGGCGTGATCTTGGTAGTGTCGGTCGTTCCGATATCCGCAGCGCCGACCAGCCGCTTGGCAATTGCCGTGTCTGCCACGACGAACGTGCCGGACATCGTGACCTCCCACTCGTCAAGGCGCTTCAGCTCCTTCGTGTTTTTCGGGCAGTTGTCGATATCCTCGCCGAAGTCAGAGTACGTCGGCGCCGCATTGAAGCTAATGCCGCCGGTCGTCGCGCCAAGCTGGCCGCTCTCGCCGATGGCTCCCGTATCCGGGGTAAAGTCCGTAGCAATAATACCAGCGTTGAGCTGAAGCTTTTGAAAAGTATCAGCGGGAATTTTGGTGAATCTCATAAAATCAGTCCTTTCTTTTAATTCTGCGCCAGAAATTCAACAGAAATGTTGATATATCGGCGCTTGATGTTCTTGTCGCTCTCGTCTCGGAGATTCTGACACCACGGGGAGCCGCGCTTGATCCACATCGCGCCACCGTCATACGGCACCATCACGCCGCCCATACCAATAGCGTCCGCGATTTTTTGCGCCATAGCGTTCGGCACGGCCTCGCTCTCCGTGTAATACCAGAGGTTCACGGTGATCGCGTTCTCACCGTCTCCCCACGCCCCCGTGACCAGCTCATACGTCAGCCACGGGAAAACCGCGTCCTTCGGGACGTTTGAGGTCGGATATGCGGGAAGAAACCGTGAAAACCACGCTTGAAGCGCTGCCGCCTTTGTCATACCGGCACGTCCTTTCTCTCCGCCGTAAAAAACATAAGCGACCGAATCACGCTCCCGGCGGATTTCGGCGCTTCCTGCTCATGCGGATTTGAAGTTACGCGGTAAGTTAACCCGGTTTCCTTGTCGCGGAAATAGTCCATGTACTCGATCGGTACGGACTTATCTACCAGCACGGAATACAGGCTTGTTACGCCCTCCTTCTCGGCGCGTCGCGCTTCCATCGTGCTGTTGAGCGCGGAATAGTTCAGAAACTCCGCGCCTTCCGTCCACACGACCTTGTAGCCGCCCTCGCCGTCCGGCGTGCGCGTTTTATCGAGCAGTGCGCATTTTTTTGCAAAATCGTCAAGCAAACTCACGGTTCTACCCCCTTGATCTTGCGCCAGGCGCTCAGGCGGCTGCGGAAAGCATCCTGCCAGCCGTTTATTTCGCCCGTACCACCGTTTCCGCTTCGTTTGGCATAAGAATACCCCCCGAAGCTTTCGCTTTGGTAAATGCCGGTAACGGCCTCTCCGTTCTTTTCCTGCCACTTCTCGATTTCAGCGGCGAGGTCGATCACCGCCTTAGGCACGGCCAGCGCCCACACCGTTCCGTCAAACGTCTCGTCGGTGAGATTGCTGCACGGATATTGATGCAGCCCATCGTTAAAGATGCTGCCGATGATGCGGAAATACTGCCCGTCCCGAAGAAACGGCAGCGTGATGCTGCCCTGCTCTGCGGAATACGTTCCCGCGTGCACGCCATCTGAAAGGAGGAACCAGTTGTTCAGGCACATCAAGAGCTGTTCAAGCATCACGCTGCCCTCCTATTACTTCTTAAACATTGCCAGCACGACTTTGGCTTCGTTGGTCAGAGCCGCAACGTAAAACTCGTCAGCGGTGATCTCGGTGGAGCGGTTACGCGGCTTGCGCTCGGTTTCCACGTTGATGCTGCGTTTGCGGTAGATGGTCAGAGCAGGAACATCGTCCTCGGTTTCGCTGTCCTCGTTCAGCTTGACGATGGGGCAAGCGTAGTAGGCAGTAGCAACAGCCTTGACCTTATCACCGACAACCAGAGCAGCAGCACAATGGGGCTGGATGGTCGCCAGATGCTTTTTGGTGGTAGTTTCGTTGGTAGCATCATCGACAATCTCAATGGTGCCGGTGCTGTTGTCCTTCTCGTACTCGATGGACGGCACCTTGCGAGATGCCACAACGCGTGTGTTGGCGATCTTGCCGATTTCGCCGGTGACAGCAACGCCAGCCTGATACTTGTCAGCGCTGATAAAGTCAGCATCCTTGCGCAGGGTCGCCATCTGCTTGGGGTTGATGAACATTACCTTGTCGCTGTTGATCTCCTCGTTGAACACGTCGATAGCGTCCACAACGCCGCTGTACTTGATAGCGGCAGCAGTTCCGTCATACACCAGCGTAGCGCCCTGCAGGGCTTCCATGCAGTCATTGTCGATTTTGGCGGCGATGGACAGCGCAAGCTGCGCATTCGCCTCGCCCACAGGGTTGCCGTAACCGGACAGAACAGCCTCATCGGTAAGACCGACGCCCTTCATTGCCTTTTTGATCTTGTACTGCTTGTCTTTGGTGCTCATCTTGTCGATGTCAACATCCACACCTTCAGCGACATCCTCAGCGTCGCCGATGTACCCATAGGAAGGCACGGTAATTGTGTCGCCGGGAACGCCGGAAAGGGTATCATCCACCTTTGCGAAAGGTGCTACGCGGATTTTGTCGGGGATTTTAGCGGAAATCATATCAGCCATAACTTCCGGGTCGATCAGGTCTGCGAGTTTAGTCAGAATTGTATCTGCCATAGTTTTTAATCTCCTTTGTTGTTAGTTTTTCGTCAGCTCCGAATACTGTTCGGGGCTTTCCTTCTTGAGCTTCAGTCGGGCGGCATAGCCCATTTTCTTAAAGGCTTCTTCCGTGACACCGCTGCCGTCGGTATTCGCCGGGGGTGTGGCGGGATTCGCTCCCTTGGTCTGCGTGGTGGAAATCAGCCCCTTGTAGGTACCGGTCAGGAGCGCGTCGAGGCTCTTGGTGTCTTTGATCTTGTCTCCATCCATTTCCAGTGCGGCCATTTCCTCGCCGCACCCGCGCATTGCAAGGTCGAGATT
>ERZ1035037.266-NODE-266-length-18741-cov-12.799369_pt1 | contig 18741 bp, 33 predicted proteins | sample MGYA00520618_ERZ1035037 | MGnify/ENA primary metagenome ERZ1035037 (study PRJEB33766, sample SAMN09781741) | gut metagenome | biome: gut microbiome | host: Homo sapiens | place: Madagascar | study: EMG produced TPA metagenomics assembly of the PRJNA485056 data...
TATTGGAAAGCTAAAGCGTTGTACCCTAATTCAGAGCCTTATGTTGAAGGCGATATGAAGACTATTAAATATATCAAAAGTTGAGAAGGAGAACAAATGAGAGTAGCATTAACAGGTCATAGACCTCAGAGATTAGGATTACCAGACGATGAGACGGATGAAAAGTGGAGTAAAATTACTGATTGGCTAACTGAGCAAATTACAAAAATGACAGAAATTTCAATATTGAATAACACATATGTTGATACATATTGCGGAATGGCTTCTGGTTGTGATATTAGCTTTGGCTTTGTTATATCAGTCATTAAAAATGGAACAAAGAATTTAAAGTTACATTGTATATTACCTTGCAAAGACTATAATTCTTCAAATAAATATTATCGTTTTATTAAGGATAATTCAGATGAATGGATTGAATTAGCTGATGAATTTTACAAAGGCTGTGATAATGTAAGAGATCAGTATATGGTTGACCATTGTGATGTGCTTCTTGCAATTTGGGATGGTAATAAATCAGGTGGTGTATGGTCAACAATCCGTAAAGCTCAGAAAGCTGGCAAGAAGATTATTTATTGCCCTAAAGAGATTTTGAGTGGAGAATAAACAAGTAATAAAAGCGATATTTCTTTGGATTGTAATAAGTGAACAGGAGAATATTTTAATGAGAATAGTAGATAGAAAAACATTGGCTACAATGCCAAATGGAACAGTATTTTGTGGATATACGCCAGATTCATTGGATGGTGATTTTGAGATTATTACAGGTCACAATGAAAAATATGATGGAGTTGAGAACAAAGTAGGTTTTTATAGCACGTTGTCATTGTCGCCATTTATTGACCATGAAAACAAATGTACTGTAGGGACAGAGAGAATTACTAATTGGGCGACCGTTGATACTTGTGATTACGATTTTAATGAAAATCAGTTGTTTGCAGTATTTAGCAAAACAGAAGTCAGAGCTATGATTACAGTTCTTCAGTATGCGTTATCTGATTGCGGATTTTCAATAAGTAAGTTTATGGACACATATTTTTATAAAGATGAAGAAATTGATGAGAAAGATTTAGAAGATTGGATTGATAATTAAGACCAATGAAATTTTGGTTTCGTGGTTTGTCACGAAAACCATACAATATTCGAGACAAAAAGAGAATATAACAATGTAATTACAAATTAATGAAAGGATTAGAGTTCACATGTGAGTAAAGCTGCGCAGCTACCAGGTGAACAAATTTGAAAAATACATATATTAAATCGCCTCTAAATTATGTCGGAGGCAAGTATAAGTTACTACCAATCATTGTACCAATGTTCCCAGATAAGATAAATACTTTTGTAGATTTATTTGGTGGAGGTTTTAATGTCGGTATTAATGTAAAAGCTGATCATATTATCTACAATGATATATGTGAGCAGGTAGTTGGTTTCCTAAGATATTTACAAGGTTCAAATATTGAAGAAGTATTATATAAGATTGATTCATATATTAGTAAGTATGGATTAACGAAAGAAAACAAAGAAGGATATTTACTGTTTAGAGAAGAATATAACACAGGTATTAAAGATCCAATTAAATTCTATACGCTTTTATGTTATGCGTTCAATAATCAAATCAGATTCAATTCTAAAGGTGAATATAATATGCCTTTTGGTAAAGACAGATCCAGTTTTAATCCCACTCTTAGACAAAAATTTATAGATTTTCATAAGCAACTGAATGAAATAGATTGTAGTTTCTTAAATATTCCATTTGAGAGATTTGATTTTTCTGATTTTACGGAAGGTGATTTTGTTTATGCAGATCCACCATATTTTAATTCTGTTGCTACATACAATGAAAACGGTGGCTGGACAGAGGAAATGGAGAATAAATTGCTAGAGACTCTTGATACTTTGAATGATAAGGGTGTCAAGTTTGCATTAAGTAATAATCTCAAATATGACAATCCATTACTTGATAAATGGAAAGATAAATACATAGTTCATTATTTAAAACATGATTATAGTAACTGTAATTATCAGAAAAAGGACAAGAGTGCCGATTGTGAGGTATTAATCACAAATTATTAATTAGGAGAATAAGAATATGAGAATGTATGAATGTACCAAAGAATTTAAAACAACTTTATTTGATAAAAATGAGCTAGAAAGAATAAAAATAGAAATTGGTTCTATTTGGTTCGTAGCACAGAAATTATCAGATGGCAGATATATTCTCAGTAATAACAAAATAGAACTTATTCTATGTGAAAATTTATTAAAAAGTAATTTTGAGCAATATGGATAAGCTTTATTAAAATCCTAATCTCTGAAATGCCCTAAAATTAAGGCTTTCAGAGATTGAAAAAGCCAAGGAAAACCACGTTTCCTTCGAGGAGGTGATTGATTGGATACATCGTGTGAAACTTGTAAATGTAATACCTGTAAGATGAATGAAAATGGTGGTATTTATGGTGGATGTTTTGATTGTGAAGATTGCAAAGAACAAGATTTATACTGTGAAGATTGTTCAATGTATGAATATGACAAATACAGACTGAGTAATTAGGAGAATAACAATTTGAAAAACATATTATTAGATATATCTCAAAACTTTGACAAAATGACTAATTCAGAAAAGGCAGAAGCAAATGATAATATCAGAAAACAATTTGACAATATTATTCATGGTAATTCTCCGAAAACAGAACGAGAAAAAGAGATTGATAAACTTGCAAGAGAAGAATTAGAGGAGTACAGACGAAAGAAGCAAGCATTTTATGCCAATCCTATTCATTGGGATAATAATAAGCGTAGAAGACATGGACTTACTGCATTAAGAGGTAGAGTTAATAAACATCGTTTGAAAGAATATCCATGATTCCATCCATCTGTACAATTCTTTTGCATGATGGAAGACTTATTCGATGAGATACTGATTACAACTATGGAGGATGGTTTTAATTCTTTTGTAGAAGTAAAAGATTTGGTAGTTGGTGATGCAAATGTATTTAGAGTGAGTGAATAGGAGAATAGCAATATGGATTTATCACAAGAAGAAAGACAAAAATTTTTAGGGTTGATAGATAAAGTAAGTCCTTGTACTGCACTTTCTAAAAAGGAAAATCTTGAAAAGTTTAAAGAGTGGTTGGATAGTGATAGGTCAAAAAGGGTTACATTTGTTGAAGCTCCAAAAATATTTAAAGATCAGGTTGGAAATGACAAAGTGCTTCTTATACCAACAGATGACAAAACTATAAAGCCAATAAGGGTGATATTTGAAGGAGAATAACAATATGAGAGCGTGTGAATTACAGCAGTATGACGTAATTTCTTATCAACCACCACAACCACATAAACAGGAATATAAACTTGGAGAACACATTCTTATTGATGAATTAGCTGAAGCAATGTTTAATTCACCTGCTCTAAAGTTAGACAGAGATAAAAATGAGAACAAGATGCTTCGAGTTATAGAAATAAAATATGTAAAATTCCCTTGGTGGAAGTTTTGGAAGAGAAGAAAATATGTTAAAGAGTATCATTTAGAAGTTATGTAGGTGGCAGGAATGAAGCATTTCCTTCGAGTTTTTGAAAGATAAAAAGAGGATATATACATAGAAAATAGAAAGAGAGGTGCTGAAATGGCAGAAAGAGCATTAGCACATGTAGAAAAGATTGAGTGGATCAGACCGATTGAAGGAGCCGATAATATTGAACTTATTGGAGTTTTAGGGTGGGTTTGTATCGCTAAGAAGGGTGAGTTTAATATGGGAGATATGGCTGTTTATATTGAAATTGACAGCAAGTGTCCTGAAACAGATGAGAGATTTGCATTTTTAGCAAATAAGAAATTCAAAGTTAAGACTATGAAACTTGGCAAGTTCAAGGTAATTAGCCAGGGATTAGCCTTACCATTATCACTTTTCCCAGAATTACAGGATAAAAATATTGGTGATGATGTTACAGAAGCTTTGAAGATTACATATGCTTCTGAAGAGGATGTTGCAAGAAAGACCAATAAGGTTGATCCAAATGCTAAATATAAGTCAATGGCAAAGCGTAGACCAAAGTTATTCGCTAACCCAATTGTAAGAAGGATTATGAGATACAGCATTGGTCGGAGGATCATGTTTATGCTGTTTGGTCGCAAGAAAGATAATCCAAAGAAGTTTCCAGATTGGATTGTAAAGACGGATGAGACGAGAATTGAGAATGCACCATTTTATCTTCAGAGTACAGAGAAGTGGATTAAGACTGAGAAGTGTGATGGTACAAGCTGCACATTTGCAGTTGATAGATTGAAGAAGGGCAAGAACAAATTTGATTTTATTGTATGCAGTAGAAATGTAAGACAAGCTGATAGAGAACAGGCTTGTTATCACGAGTCAAATATTTATTGGGAATTGGCTGATAAATATGACATTGAAAAGATTCTTACACAGTTTGCAACAGAGAATAACTATAACAGAGTTGTGTTACAAGGTGAAGGAGTTGGCTCAGTTCAGGGCAATCCATATAAATTTACAGAAAATAAGCTGTTTGTATTCAATCTGATTATTGATGGTACAAGACTTGGAACTGTAGAAATGGCTGATTTCTGTAAGAGCCACGAATTAACAAGTGTGCCAATTATTGATACGGCTTATGAGTTACCTAAGACTATGGAAGAGATGAAACTTGAAGCTGATGGATATAGTGAACTAAATCCAAAGGTTAAGAGAGAGGGATTTGTATATCGCAGTATTGATGGTCAGCAGAGTTTTAAAAATGTGAGTCGAGAGTATTTATTAAAGCATAACGGATAGGAGTTATTTATGAATAAACCTACACTATGGATCATGTGTGGCTTGAGTGGTAGTGGCAAGTCAACCATTGCTACTCAGATTGCCAATGAGAATCCAAATACAGTAATCGTATCATCAGACGCAATTCGTGAAGAATTGACCGGTAATTACGAAGACCAAGAACATAATGAAGAAGTGTTTAAGATTTTTCACAATAGAATCCGCAAGAATTTAGAGAATAAAAAGAATGTAATCGCAGATGCAACTAATTTGACTATGAAATCTCGTAGAGCAATTATAATGAAAGTGAATGGTTTAAATATCAGAAAAGTATGCGTAATTATCCCAAAACCGTTTGAACAGTGTAAAGAAGATAATTTACATAGAGAACACCCTGTACCTAATTTTGTGTTGGACAAGCAGATTAGGAAATTTCAGATCCCGTTTAAGGAAGAGGGTTTTGATGAAATTATTATCCATAATCTATTAAATGATTACGAACCAAACGATATTCCAGATATGAGAGGATTTAATCAGAAGAATCCACATCACACAATGGACTTATTTGAACACTGTAAATATGCATCAAGATTATTTAGTACAAAATATTCTTATCCTGCAAGATTTAGAATAGGTGCCTTGTATCACGATTTAGGTAAATTAAGTACACAAACATTTGATGAAAATGGAATAGCTCATTATTATCAACATCATTGTTATGGTTCATATCAATATATGACAGCTATGTATCATGTTGATTCTGATGTTGTCTTAGATACATGTTTCCTTATCAATTATCATATGATGCCTTTTAATTGGGATACTGATAAAGCAAAGCAGCGTTGGAAAGAAAGGTTTGGAGAATATAAATATAAGATGCTTTTAGATTTTAACGAATGTGATAGAGCGAGGTGAGAAGATGAATTATTTTATAAGTGATCTCCATTTTGGGCATAAAAACTGCATGGCGTTTGATAACCGTCCTTTTAAATCAATCGAAGAGAACGATGAAACAATCATTAAAAATTGGAATAATACAGTCGGAATTGATGATGATGTATACCTGCTTGGAGATATATCATGGCATAACACAACAAAAACTATTGAAATTTTTAATAGTCTGAATGGACGCATACATCTGATCAAGGGGAATCATGATTCTAAGCTATTAAAGAACAGGGAATTACAGAATAGATTCTGTGAGATTGCCGATTACAAGGAACTTGATATTGGTGATGGTAAGATTATAGTTCTATGTCATTATCCAATTCCTTGCTTTAAGAATCATTATTACGGAAGCTACCATCTTTACGGTCATGTGCATACTGGTTTTGAAGATAATATGATGCAGCAGGTCAAGTACCAGATGACAGCTTTATATGATAAGCCATGTAATATGTGGAATGTCGGATGTATGAAAAGTTATATAAACTATACGCCAAGAACGTTAGAAGAAATCATTAAGAGTGGAGAATAGATATTTATGAAACTATTAGAAAAATATAATTGTATTTTTTGCAAATATAGAAAACTTAATAAGAATCATGATTATGCTTGTATGGACAGTTGGGAGAAAGATGAATCTGGTTATCCAATTGGTAAATGTAACTCATTATCAAATATATATTATGGTAAAATCGTTGAACTTTTTCCATTCAAGCAAATTGATTATTGGCGTACTGAGAAAGCATATAAAAAAGAAGAAAAATATAATGAAGCAATGGATAAGAAATATGGAGATTGTTGTATAGAAACAGATGATTGGAAATTCATTTGGGGAATAACTAGCTGGGATGATTTATCTGGTCACGAAGCCAATATCTATACCATGAATGATATAGATATTACATATGACAAGCAGAAAAAAGAATATATGCTTGGAGTAGAAACAGCATATATGTTTGAAACATATGCTTCAGCGTGTAATTATCTAAGAACATGTTTGGATGCATTTTCAAAATATATGGACGCTAATGGATTAGATAAGAATAAACAGTATAGTTTATTCATGAGCAATTTTTGTACAAGTATGGTAGCTGATTCGATTGAGGATTTATATACCAATTTTAAAATTTTTGTTGATGGATTTTGTAATCAGAATATTAAATAGTGGAGAATAATTATGTGTAAACGTTGTGACTATAACTCACCAGACAATCAGATATATGTAGATCCATTAACGAATGAATATTACCTGGATATTGAAACTTCTGAATGGGATGAGTATGATGATGGGTTTGTTCATCAAAAAGAATATGTTGCGTATTGTCCTTGGTGTGGAAGAAAGTTAGGAGAATAAAATTTAAAAGTAAATTCAGGATTCATTTGACTGAAAGAGAGAATATTAAAGTAAGGAGATAAAAATGTCTTTAGCATATAAAAATGGAACATACGGCTATAATGGTGAATATGAAATGAGTTCATTAAATAAATTTGCACGAGCAGAAAGAAGATTGTCTGCAAAGAAACAGGCATTGGATGACATGAAGAATGAATATGACCTTATTGAACAACAGGCATTTCGCACTTATAAAGAAAATATTCAGTATATGTTACTCGATCAGACATCTACAATTAAAACGTGTAGAGAATGGTTAAATATGTTATCAAAGAATCAGGATGCTGATGGGAACAAACTTGATAAAAGAAAGAAGTATAAGGAAAAGGAAACATATGATTGGTATATTGACTATATTAAAAAGCTTCTTGACATTGAATATATGAATGATGTTAAATTCATTGATTATAATTTTGGTCAAGCTACTAATATCCAGTTTGAATATAAAGAGCATAATTGGTATTTAGAAATTCCTCATATTAAAGCTATCAAATTAGATGCATATAAGAATTATGGTGGCAGTGTATTTAAACTTGCGTTAGTACACAATGATACAGAATGTAGTTGGTCGCAGTTTGGCTCTACATATGAAGAAGACGAATTAAGAGATATTATGACACAAGGTATTGAAAAATATTGTAATTAGTTGTGGTAACTTCACAAGAATGCAACATATCCTTGGATATAGAGGTAATATATGAAACGAGAGAATTTAGAAAAAGCAACAAAAATTAATCAAGAAATCAAGAGACTTGAACAGGAAATAGATTTTCTTGACGATGCAAATATGAGAAGAACACATTCAATAGTTAAGGCGTTGATGCCAAAGAAGTATACATATAAGGGATATTTTTGTTCAGAGCGAAATATTGATTCTATTGGTTCGTGTGTATATTTAGATCATAAAGAATGTGTAGCTCTTGCAGATTTTAAACGAAATGAAATTGAAGAATTGCAGAAGCAATATGAATTATTGGATTCTGAATAAAAGAGAATAATACATTGGAGGTGAAATTATGTATCAAAATTGTTGTAAGAAATGTGGAAGCATTTCACTGCATACAGAATTAAAAGGTAATAATACAGGACTTTATTGTGATGATTGCGGAGCATGGATCAAATGGCTCGGAAAAGATGAGTTGAGAGCTTTCGAACATGCAAATAAATCAAGAGGTTTAAGAGCGACTGCAAAAATATATGACGATGTATTTGCCAATAATTCAACAGATAATGAAAACATTAGTGATTGTTTGATTATTGGATTTGATAAACATAAGGGTGAACAAACTTGGATGTCTATTGGTAGAAAAGATGGAGACACATTGAACATTGTAAACATGATTAAGGATGAAAGAGCAGAAGAATTATATAAGCAACTACTTTCAACTCAAAAATTGGTTTCGCAGTAAACCAATCTTTCATTCGGAAATTTTTAATCATATCTAAGCCATTCAGCTATGGGAATCCCAGTAACAAGAAGAAATAGTATTTTTATTTTCATTGTTCATAATCTCTTATTTACATAGAGATTGCGCAATCTAAATTACCTATAGGTTTACTATTTTTACCTTTCTATATTATAAAATCATTGATTTTCCTAGTGTTTGCAACCACTATAAGAAAATACTAATTCATTACGAAAAGCAAAAACGCTTGATGAGTTATTAGATGCATGTCCATGCAATCAAATTATTGGTGATAATTTGATTAGAGCATGGTCGAAAATTAACAGCCCAAAATATCAGAAAGAATTGTGTGCTATTTCTGGTGGTTCAGATAGTGATGTAATGTTAGATATTGTTTATAAAAGTGATAAAAATAATAACGTTGATTATATATGGTATGATACTGGACTTGAATATCAAGCAACAAAGGATCATCTTGAGTATTTAAAAGAAAAATATAACATTGACATTAAAGTTGTTAAAGCCATTAAACCAATACCAACGGTATGTAAACAATATGGACAGCCTTTTTTATCAAAAAGAGTGAGTGATTACATATCTCGATTACAACGTCATAACTTTCAATGGGAAGATGAGAATTTTGACACACTGTATAAAAAATATCCAAAGTGTAAGACAGCATTAAAATGGTGGTGCAATGCGAACGGTGAAAAAAGTAGCTTTAATATTGATAGAAATAAATACTTAAAAGAATTTATTATCAGCAATCCACCAACATTTAATATTTCATTCGCTTGTTGTGAATATTCAAAAAAGAAACCTGCGAAAGATTACATTAAAAATAATCATTATGGATTAAATATAACTGGATTAAGAAAGGCTGAAGGCGGTTTAAGAGCAACTGCATATAAAAGCTGTTTTTCTGAAAATGATAGTGGGCATGATGAGTATAGACCTTTATTTTGGTACAAAGACTCAGACAAAATAGACTATGAAAATGCTTATGATATTGAACATAGCAAGTGTTACACAGAATATGGACTGAAAAGAACTGGTTGTGCAGGCTGCCCATTTGGTAGAGATTTTGAATACGAATTAGAAGTAATTCAAAAGTATGAACCGAAACTTTATACGGCTGTTAATAATATTTTTGAAGATTCTTACGAATATACAAGGAAGTATCGTGAATTTGTAAATAAAATGAATAAAAAGTAGAGAATAACAAATTGAGAGGTCACGAAAGCCTTGAAAAATAAGGCTTTTAGAACCTCAAAAGTCGAATGAAATTTTTCTTTCTTTTGGGCAGATGGGAGGTGTGAATAATAGAAAATAATAATAAATTTACGCAAGGAGATGTAGATGCAATTGATTCATTTTTATCCCTTGCATGTTACAACGGATATGAAGAAGATGTAACAGACATAATGAATGAATTACACAAGATGTTTGAATCTACAGACAAGTTTGACAGTGCAAAACGACCTGACTGGAAGGTTAAATGCGGTAGAGATAAAGTTAATGAATTTGGTGGAATTTTTTGGTCATGGTTAGTTTTACAATATGGCGACTATGGTACATCTCCAAGATACGGATGGATTTACAAAGAAGATGCTAAAAAATTGTATGATATTATGCAAGCTATTTATGATACAGATGGAGAATATGTTATTGAACAAAACGATTAGGAGATATGATGTTTAAAAGAGTATGGGTAGACAAGATTACTTTAAATCCTCAATTTTGTACACAACAAGATTATGAGACATTAAAAAATCTTGGATTTAACGTGGAATGGATGGATGACAATGGAGAGGATGCAGTTGAGATGGTTACAGTTTGGACAGAAAAAGATGGAGAATAACATTATGAGAACAGAGAATATAGAAGTAACATTTAAAATTCCGATTCCAGTTGACACACCTGATTTGAATGGTGTCATATATTCCAAAGAAGCAATTAGAAACGCTTATAAAAATGTAAAGGATATTCCGATTGAAATGCCAAACAATGATGGTCAGTTCTTTCCTATTGGAATAGCACAAGAGGTTGAATTGATTGAAGATGAAAATGGTATGCATATCACAGGCGTTGGTCTTATCTGTCATGGTGGCACAGAAGAAAGTGTTGAGATGGTTGATGGTAAAGTTACAAGTTTTCATGTAAGTGGAATTGGAATTGCGAAAGAGTAGGAGAATAACATTTTATGGGACAGTTAATTGATAAAACAGTATTACGAAAAGAATTATCTAAGCTGCCATCTGAAATGGGATTTGTAAGAAAGTCTGATGTAATGCAAACTCTTGGCAGTCAGAAATGTGCTTACAATATAAAAGAAGAGAAGAATAAAACACTTGATGAAGTTCTAAAGGCTTGTGACATAGAATGTGGATTTTACAGTGGTGATGTTAAGAATCTTACAAGACACGTTTTAATGAGAGTATTAGATGGATTGAGAGAATAATAGATAGGAGATGAAAAATATGGATAATTTAACACGTAGGGAAGAAGTAAATCTACATGAGGCAGTTCAAAAATTGTTTCCTAAAATTCTAATCAAGGATCTCACAGAACATGAAAGAATTTGTCCTCTCTGCAATGGTCTTGGAATGAGAATTGAAGATAATGTTTATGGAATCAAAGGTGATAATTCTGAAGCTGGCAGAAAATATCTTTTCCCATATAAACATCAGGCTCTTTCATTCTGTCAGAGTTGTTTTAATGGAGTGCAGCAATTGTGTCCTTATTGTGGAGAGCCTTATAAAAATCAGGCTTATTTACATTGTGACTGCGAAGGACAGAAGAAAGCTGATGAAGAAGAGAGAATAAAGAAGTGGAATGAGAAAGTCGCCAATGCAGTAGCTGTTGATGAAAAAGATGTAGATACGATGCTGTACTGTGAAGAATTTGATGAGTATTACGACACTGTTGACGATTTCTTTGATGATTATGCATGTAGCCATGAGGAAGATGGCGATGAAAGACCTGTAAGATTATGGGTAACTTCTGTTGAGAAGATTTCTATTGACGCAACTAATGTCATCGAAAATGCTTGTAGCGATTTACATGAAGATGCATATGAACGGTGCGATGAGGGTTCTTTACAGAAATTATTAGATGATTGGTGTAAAGAACAGACAGGAACGACTACATATTATCCTTGTTTTAAGCAATATGTAGAGATTGATTGGAGTAAATATTAATAAGAAAGATTCGTTTCTTGCGAAAATACGGAGGTAAGATAGTGGAGAAATTTTATATTGTAACAAATGAGATATTCCTAAAAGAGATTAATGATTATAGAAAACATGGTGAAGAGAGAAGAATAGTAACAAATAATTTTTTCGAGGACAAAGGCATTGCTGGGAAGGAATATTATATCGGTGGAGATGGATCTGTAAATCGTCCATTTAAAGAATATGAGAAGCATAATATCAGATTATATATTGCCGATTGCGATGAAAATAATCAGAAGTTTGGTAAAGAGTTACTGAAACCAACGAAATTATTTAGTGATTCCGATGTGTTAATGAGAAAATTCAGAGCTAACAGTAAGACTTTAAAAGAGTTTCAGGATTTATGTATTGAAAAGAATATTGTTATTAACAACCATCCGATTCGAGTAGGAGACTATTTTAAAGAATTGCATTTAGGTGGGTATTCAGTTTCAAGATTTGAGTATGAGAATAAGTTATATTTGAATATTTCTACAACAAAATATGAAACTATTACACCAGACGATGATACAGGTTTTACAGAAATCAAAGGTAGTGAATTTTATAAAGCACTTGAAGAATTTGAATCAAAGAATGGGTAAATATCGTTTCCTTTGAAAATAAGACCAAGAAAGGTGTGTGTTGAATGAGAAGAAAATTAAAAACGATTGCAAGAAAAGTACATAATTTTATTGAACGGGCGAGGATGTCTGAATCGGATTATTTAACTATGAAAGAACGGTCAAATAAGTTTGAAAATATGATGTCATCTTGTGAATTTAAGTTAGACAAACCAGAATATACGGATGTTAAAGATGCGGATGGAAATATTGTGCATAGATTTAAAAAGTCTCAATCTGCAACTCTTAACATTAACATAGATGAAATGTTGAAAAATGGTGGAATTTTATATGATAAAGAAAGAGTCAAATTAAATATTGAGTAAAAAGGAGAGAATAAGTAAATGAAAGCATTTGATAAAATTTTTGATGCAATTAGCAGTCTTAATAACAACATTGTACATTTAATTGATTGCTATAAAAGAGAACATGATGATGTGATTAGAACATACGACAATTACAGAGGCATTATTCAGGAACAGGACAGAATTATTCAGTCGCTATTGAAATCACAGACAAGCAACAAAGATATGGAATGTATGGTGTTTGTTCCATATAGAGGTAAGCCAGTTGTAATTAAAAATGGCGAAGTGGTCAGTACAGATAATATGACTTCATTTGATGTTGATTGGGCTTATGATAGACGAACTGATGTAACGGTGAGAGGAGAATAAATATAAATGAACGAAGAATTTTTATTAATCGTAGAAAGCTTAGAAAAATATAAGGATCTATTAGAAAGCAAAAATGATGAAATTTGTGATGGAATGGCTGAAGGCGAAAAGAGAGCATATCAGTTAGGAATTACAAATATGTATGAAATGTTGAAACAAATTATTGAACATGATTACAACGAAGGTAATTATAACGTATTTGTTCCTGAGATTAAGGAAGAAGAATCTGGTGAATATGATTTAGAAGATTTTGTTAAATGGGATTCTAAGAACAGAGAATAAATGAGTATGAAATATTTTGAAAGAGTAATCAATTAGATAGTTACCATATGTTAATAGCTTGTATACATAAGGTTTACGCAAAGAAAGGAGAAGGCAATAGATTGAACAATAGTATTTTTGTTCCTAAAACGATAAATGTTGGATATCAAAATCGTTCAGGAACTTACACAGGAAAACTTGCCTATGTCATTTACTATGACGAAAAAGGCAAGTTGCGCAAAGAAGCATCATGGAACAGTTGGCGTGACGATAAAATTCCAAATGATGAATTTGAGAATGTTCCAACAGAAGGATTTGTACTCAATAAGAAAGCTGGTGATTACTCTACAGGATGGGATCACAGACATGCTTATTGTAGAGTATATGATCCAAGAGGATTTGAGTTTGAAATTACCATTGAAAATTTATTGTATATTCTCGAAAATGCGAACTGTATCAAAGGTAAGGGACTTGAAGGAGAATTTATATATGGATGGGACGGTAAGGATTTAGTTCTTATGCCTGTTGAGTCACCTGATTATAAGCAAATTGCGGCTTATAATAAGATTGTACATAATAATGAATCCATTAAGACAAAAGATTTAATTCTTGGTGCAACATATCTTACAAAAGAGAATATTGAATGGATTTATATGGGACGTTTCGAAACATATGGATATGGTTATAAATTTATGCAGGATGGTAAAATTGTAAGAATAAAATCTTATAAAGATATTCCAACCGAACCAACTCGTTTTAGATATACAAAAATTTCTTATAAAGGAATTAACAATCTCTCATATGGTAAAATGCATTGGTTCGCAAGATTAAGCGATGGAAAGTATGAATTTGAGCAATTCAAAAGTGTTCCTAAAAACAAACTTATTAGTTGTCTCGATGATAAATGCACATCTAAATATTCTGAAATTTATGATTCAATGGAATCATCTTATCAATTCTCCCCTATAGACGATAGTAAAGATAAAATTGTAAATATCTCGTTCGAAGATTTTTATGAAAAAGCGATTAATACATATGTTGATGATGATATAACAAGAAAATATGTCAATGTTCGCTTTATGGTAAACAACGATGAAGAATATATTAAATATGAAATGACAACGCCATATAGGTCAGAAGATAACGGCAAATATACTGTTTATAAATATAGTGCTAAGAATATCTATTATGGAGATAAGGAAGCAATTGATATTTTCCCGACAGAAGAAAGAGAAGTGGAAGTACGTTATGGTCAAAAAGAAATTCAGACGCATATGATTCCAGTTTCTATTGAAACAGTTTTTGAAAAGTTAAAACCAGTATGTAGGCAGAAATATTTAGCAAATGGTAGAGAATATAAAAAGGAGTATGAGTTTAATGAGTAAAAATGATGACAGAATTTTAGAATTAAAGAAACAGATTGAAACTAAGAAGAAATCAATTTCTGAGAAGAAGGTTAGGTTTATTCCTGAAACAAATTGTGTTCTTAATATGGAGGGTATGACAATTAATCTTAATGTATGTTCAGATGATGCGTTGTTGTTACTTTTGATTAGATTGAATTCATATTTAATGTCTGCAAAGGATCTTAATATGGCTGATTTTGAAATTTCAGGATACAGTATAACAGCATGGATTAAGGATATTAAGAGTAAGTTAGAGGTATCTGGTCTGAAGAAAGAAGAGTTTGAATTGAAGAAAATGGAGAGCAAGCTTGACAAATTGCTTTCTGATGATAAGAAAACAGAGCTGGAAATTGATGAAATTGCTGCTTTATTGAAGTAAAAGAGAGAATAATACAATAGGTAGCATATTTTATAAAATACATACTATATATAGTGACTAGATAAATTTAAACCGCTATATATAGTAACAAAATGGACAAAATATCGGTTTCATTGGAAATAAATTATTCGTAAATAGAAAGGATACAAATAGGATGAGTAATATTGTTGAGATTAAGCAGAAAATCAAAGAGATGATTTTACAGGATACAGAGATTACTAAAATTTTGCTTGGAACAAAAGAGAATAACTATAAAAATGTAAAAGATCTTGTTAGGAACAACATATTCAATTATATCAGAAATGATAGCTGTTGTAATAAGTCTGGATTTCATATTTGTTACGAAGCTGACTATATGAAATATCATGGTGATATGGTTATTTATGTATCTGTAATAATTCAGTCAATTGGTGATTTTAATAATAATGATGAAGATTATAACAGTGTTGCAGACATTTTATCTGAGTTGATTTTAAAAGATGCAAGAAGTACATTTGATGTTATGGATTTCAGTAATGTGAGTGAGCAAACTGACAATAGCGATATAAGAAGAAAGGTTACGATTATTGTTCCTGCTGAATAATTAGAATGGTGATTATATGGTATTTAATGAAATAATAAAAGCGTTATCAGATTATGAAAATCTTCTAAAAAATAAACCAACAACAAATGAAGAGGAATACAAAATTGAGTGTGCTGCATTAGATATATCTAAAGCATTTGTTTATGATTTAGGTTATGAAGAAGCCTGTAAATTTGCAAGAGGCATTCTTGCATTAGGGCAGATACATACTATGAGGTAGATGATGTTGAGAAGGAGAATATTGTTATATGAAAGATAACGTTAAAACTACTGAAACAGCATCGGATTCTTTAGTAGAAGAGATGAAGAAGTATGATGATGTAGATGAACAGACATTATGGTGGATAAATCAAGCACTTTTGTATTCTGGTTACCCAAGCAAGGAATGTAAAGAAAGATTAAAAAAATACACGAAGGAGATTGAAAACAATGGAGAATAACAAGGTAAGACAGTTTATAGATTTATTGGTCAATAATGAAGATACAATCGAAAATGCAGCAAAGGTATCTGGAATTGGTGATATGAAATTAGTTGATGTTTTAAAGACTATTTCAGAGATGGAATTTGAAAGTATTAAAGCTTTTTCAAGTACTGTTGCTGGTATGAATAGTATGAAAGAAGCTATTCAGACAGTTAAGGAACTGGATAATGCATTAACAGAAATCATTTGATAAGTAGAGAATATAAAAACAGTAGAACAGATTGCACAAGTTTGGCGACCTAACAATCTGCTCTACAGAGAATAAAATATAGGATAAACTATATTTGTTCTATTGTAGCAAATCTATTTGGCTAATTCAAGCCAGTTTATCCTATAACAAGTATTCCAAAAGAGAAATCAATTGGATAGTGGGCGTGGGTTTCGTCCGTTGAACTTAGAACTTCAAGAATACCAAGTAAATTACGAATACATATTTGAGGTTTTAGAATCATGTTAATTTATAGGGTAATAAACCTCAATGTAGATGATAATGGACAGGCTACAAGTTTTAGAACTATATTAATTTATATGGTAATAAACCTCACTTCACAATCTGCATAAAACTAGGCTTATTTTAGAACTATGTTAATTTAAGGAGAACTTATGAAAGTAAGTAGAGTAGAACAACATCGAATAAAGAAAAGTAAGAAAAATAATAAAGACGATAAGCTGTTCAAAATTATAGATGATTTATGTTGGAAATCTAAAAATCTATATAATTATGGAAATTACATAATTCGACAGGAATTTATAGAGACATCAAAACAAAAAGAACAAGGATTGGTCGAGGATGCACACTGGATTCAATACAATGAATTGTTTCAATTGTGTAAAACTTCCGATTGTTATAAGTGCATAGGAAGTAATGTAGGACAAGCTACTTTGAGAAAATTAGATAAGAATTGGAAGTCGTTCTTCGCAGCTATTAAGGATTATTCAAAGAATCCATCTAAATATCTTGGTAGACCTAAGTTACCTAAGTATCTTCCTAAAGAAGATGGACGATTTGAATTGGGATTAGATAATATCAAATTCAAAATTGTTGATGGGTATATTTATTTTAGTTGGACACCTCTTAAAATCATGAATAATATTTTTAGAACAAAAATCCCAAAAGATTCTAAATTAGTACAGCTTCGATTTGTTCCAAAAGGTAATGAATATATTATGGAAGTAGTTTACCAAATAGAAGTTCCTGAAACAAAGGATATAGAATCACAGAGTATTGCTGCAATTGACTTAGGTGTTGACAACTTAATGACTGTTACAACAAATTGTGGTGTGAACCCAATTATAATAAATGGTAAACCGTTAAAGTCAATTAATCAGTATTATAATAAGAAGATTTCAGAAATGAGATCCACATTAAAATTGAGGAATGATAGTGATTGGTCAAATGAGATGCAAAGATTTACAACTAAAAGAAATAATCAAGTAGATGATTATATTCAGAAATCAACAAAGATGGTGGTAGATTTTTGTAAAGGGAATAATATTGATACTTTAGTTTGTGGATATAACTCAGGCTGGAAACAAGATACCAATATGGGCAAAAGAGTTAATCAGAAATTTGTATCTATTCCATATTTAAGTATCGTACAAAGACTTGAATATAAATGCGAGAATGAAGGAATTAAGTTCATTAAAACAAATGAAAGTTATACAAGTGGCACATCATTTCTTGATGGTGAAGAACCAATTGAGAAAAATTACAACAAAGACAGAAGAATTTATAGAGGTTTGTTTCAGAGTGAGAAAGGAGTATATATTAATGCAGACGTAAATGGTAGTTATCAGATAATGAAAAAGGTATTCCCAAAGGCTTTTGTCAATGGGATAGTGGATGCAGGTTCACATCCAGTAGTCGTGAATATACCACTACAAACGGCTAATGTTATTTAAAAAGCCGATGAATTTTCGATTTCATTTAGAGAATATAATTATAGAAAGAGAGGTACGTCTATGCCAGTACATGATGATTTAGGCGTTAGGATGAAAACATTTTATGAGCAGATTCCTAAGACAAAATTAATGAGAAGATGCCCAGTTGCCATCAGAATTGATGGAAAAGCGTTCCATACATTCACAAGAGGATTTCATAAGCCATTTGATGAAGTGCTAATTAAGTCAATGCAGGAAACAATGAAATATTTATGTGAGAATATTCAGGGCTGTGTTCTTGGTTACACACAGTCAGATGAGATTACATTAATCCTCGTTGATTATAAGAAACTTACATCTTCAGCATGGTTTGATTATGAAGTACAGAAGCTTTGTAGTATTGCTGCAAGTATGGCAACAATGGCTTTTAATAATATTTTTTCTAAATACGTAAGGGGATTTGATTTAGCGTTAGCTTACAACGATAATGGCATTGATACTGAAGAAAATAGAAAATTATGGGAAATTTATAATAAAGCAGTAAATAAGGGTGCAATGTTTGATGCTCGTTGTTTCAATATTCCAAAAGAAGAAGTAACAAATCTCGTATATTGGAGACAATTAGACGCTTCTCGTAATTCAATTCAGATGGTAGGTCAAGCCAATTTCTCACACAAAGAATTACAGAATAAGTCATGTAATGATATTCAGGATATGCTTATGATTCAGA
>ERZ1035037.269-NODE-269-length-18406-cov-24.415182_pt1 | contig 18406 bp, 8 predicted proteins | sample MGYA00520618_ERZ1035037 | MGnify/ENA primary metagenome ERZ1035037 (study PRJEB33766, sample SAMN09781741) | gut metagenome | biome: gut microbiome | host: Homo sapiens | place: Madagascar | study: EMG produced TPA metagenomics assembly of the PRJNA485056 data set...
TTAATGTTTATTATTTGAAATTTAAATATATTAATTATTGAAACGTTGCATAGTAAGCTTGTTGCATAGATACCGACCTTTGCTTCTTGCCTCCGTTACTCTTGGCGGTTCTACTCTGCTCGTATAACGCATGTCCCCAACCGGATGGTTTCTTGGTCTCTTTATAGATTTCTCGCATGGTCTTCCCACCCAACAGCTTGTAGGCTATCGAGTAATTCTCCTTGGCGTAAATCATCTTGGCGGTGTTAACCTGTATCTCACCAATAAGTCCGGTCTTCTTGTTCCGAATATTGATGATGTTTCCTGAATAGCCAGTATCCAGTTTCTGTTCTTTGAGTCTAACGAACTCAAAGTCCTTGTATTTGCCTTTTAGGTCTTTTATTATTTTCGGTATTGACCCTTTATCTGCGATGATGGTTGTTCTGTACGAGTCCTTAATGTCTTTAATACCATTAGCCTCGCCCTTAGCCTTGCGTACAATGGAGTCAACACTCTTGTAATTGATAGGAGTGACCCTTGCTCCATACTTCTTAGCTATACCTTCAGCTATAGCTTGTAGCTTGTTACCAACCGACTCGGCTTTTCTCCGCATAGAGGTAGCTTGTGCTCTCAGCCTAGCATATGCCCCATTATTACCAACGTCTCCCATATCTTTTTTTTGTGCAAAATTAACCAAAATGCAAGCCAATTGATATATTGCTGCGATATGTTATTTCACTTAAAAGACAAAGTGAAAAGACACGCAAGTAAACATTTCTCTTAAACAATTATTATTCATACCTTTGCAAGAAACAATGAGTTGATAAGATGACGAAACCAAGAGATTATTTCACAGGCAAGCAAGAAGAGTTCAAACGCTCCGAAGTGCAGATAGCACCATATAATCCAAGGAAGATTTCACCGCAGCAGAAAGCTACATTGAAACGTTCCATAAGAAAATATGGCGTTGTTGGTGGTATAACCGTCAATAAGCAAACAATGACCATCGTAGGCGGCAACCAAAAAGTAACCATCGTGGATGAGATTATGGGCTATCCCGAAAAGGATTATACTCTTTTGGCTGAGGCTGTAAATATGGATTACAAGACCGAAGTTGAACTGAATTTCATGCTTAATTCCGAGAATGCTCATGGAGAATGGGATGACATGAAAGTCCGTGAGTTACTTCCGGACATAAACTATATGGATGCCGGATTAACGGAAGAAGACTTATCCCTGTTCGGCTATGATGCAATGGTAAAGACTGAAGGCGAAGATGAGTTAGGTAAAGAACTTAATTCCTTACTAGACCCATTTGCCCAAGAAAGCGAAAACAGAAAAGTACAAGCACCAAAGGAAGTGCAAGAAGAGCAGAGACGACAGATAGAACAAAATCAAATTATAGCCAATCAGCAGCAAGAGGCTCAATACCATGCGAATAAGGAACGTATGCAGCAGGTGAAGAAAGAAGTAAACACCAAGGCAGCGGAAAAGGCATTGGAAGCCGAGTCTTACGTCATGCTATCCTTTGATAACATCGAGAACAAGGAACGCTTTATGAGCACCTTTGGCTTTATCGAAACCGACAAGGTAATAAAAGGAGAAATGCTTATGAAGGTTGCAAAACGCATATAAACAAAAACAAAATGAAAGCAATGAAAAAGATTATAAGATTCTCGTTAGGGTTTATAATGGCGGCAATTACAATAGGTATGCTCATTCCATTTATGATTGTTTCTATGTTTCTCGAAAAAAGGAGAAAGAAAACGTTCAATATATGGGTGTCGTGTCTTTTCTCCCCTTTGATAAACAAGGTAGGACAATTGGTCAACTCGTAAATAACGAAAGATTATGAAGGCAAACGGAAAAAGATTAATGAAGATTGCGAACTTGGCTATAGCTATGGTATTGGCAATACCGATGTTCATACTAGCCGTTCCTTTCTATATGTATAACAAGATTAGAGGCAAGGTATAAATCCCATCTGCCCAATATATAGCGAAACAATAATAAATACAAGAAAATGGCAAAACCGAAATTTGATTACAATGGCGATGCTTTCTACGATGAGATAGAACAGCTTGCAAAGCAAGGTCAGAAGGATTCTGAAATTGCTTACGCCCTTGGTTTGAAGTTTGGGGTTGACCTAAATCCACAGGTCTTCAACCGAATGAAAAACGGAAAATACGAGAATTGGAATGAAGACGAAAATGCGGAAAGAGGCGAAAGGATAACTCAATCCCTCGTGCGTGGCAGAGAGTTTATTAATGCAATCGTGCGTGGTAGATTCCTTAAATGCGCCCTTGGAGGTGTCAAGGTAAAAGGCAAGACAACCACCAAAAGACATATGGTTGTAGATGGAGTTATGACAGATGATATAGTAGTGGAAACTAGAGAAACTGAGCAGGAGACTCCACCAAACGTACAAGCTCTTTCAACTTGGCTATTCCATTACGATATGACTTGGAGAGAGATACAGAGAGGTAAGAAGGATGAAGAGGAAAAGGGCATTCCTTTTGACCCTAAGAAAGGTATATCCGTCAATAAGTGGATTGAAAGAGAGATAGAACAGGAAGCAGAAGAGCAAGAGGAGGGTGAATAATGACAAAAACACATTCCGTTTATTATCCGTTGTATAATGATAAGACGCATTTCATTTATCTTATTACAGGAAGTCGTGCGTCAGGAAAAAGTTTCTCTGCCTCTCAATTTATCGAAAGACTAACCTTCGAATACAATGCGGAAAGAAAGATAGCGCATAAGATTCTTTATACACGTTATACGATGGTGAGTGCAGCTATTTCCGTAATTCCAGAGGTTAAAGAGAAAATAGAGATAGATGGCACGCAGGATTACTTCAAGAACACGAAGACGGATATAGTCAACAAAATGACAGGAGCCGAAATCATGTTCCGTGGTATCAATACTTCTAGTGGTAATCAGACTGCTAAGTTAAAGTCTATTCATGGTGTGACTACGTTTGTTGTTGATGAGGCTGAGGAATGGACGAGTGAGGAGGATTTTGAGCGCATCATGCTTTCAATCCGTCAGAAAGGCTTGCACAACCGAGTAATAATCATTATGAACCCTTGTGATTCAAATCATTGGGTATATAAGCGTTTTATAGAAAAGACACATAAAGAGGTGTATTTTGATGGCGTTCCCGTCCAGATCAGCACAGACCCAAGAGTGTTGCACATTCATACTACGTATCTTGATAACATAAAGCATTTGTCACCGGAGTTCCTTAATGAGGTGTTGGAAATGAAGGAGAATGAACCGGAGAAATATGCTCATATAATGATAGGTAGATGGTCAGATGTCTCTGAAGGTGCAATATTCAAGCATGTAGGTATCGTTGACAAGTTCCCTAGCAACGCAAGGAAAGTAGCCATCGGAGTAGACTGGGGATATTCGAAAGACTATACTGCCATTGTGAAGTGTGGTATCGTAGATAATCGCCTATACATAGAGGAACTTTGCTATAGAACGGAAATGTTATCCAGTGATATTATAAAATTCTTGCGTCCTTATGCGGAAGAAGGTTTGTTTGTGTATGCGGATAGTGCTGACCCTAGACTTATAGATGAGGTAGCTCTTGGTGGAATAGTCATATATGGAGCACAAAAGGGGGCTGGTTCTATATTGGCTGGTATTGACAAGATGCAGACATTCGAAATCTTCACTACTAGGCAATCAGTCCATTTACAGAGCGAGTTCCGTAAATATGTGTGGTCAAAAGATAAGGATGGTAATTATATCAATGTTCCAGAAGACCATGACAATCATTTAATAGATGCTGCTAGGTATTATATTCTTGCTGTATTGCTCGGTAAGGTGATGAAGCCAAGGAAAGCATCAAAATCAGACTTAGGAGTGTACTAAACGACAAATATAATTACTTTTGTAATAAAAATACAAATGTTTAACTATTAGATAGTTAGTGTAAGTACTCTATAAGGGTAAATAAAAGTCTAGTGTAAATAAAAAAGATTGTTTACTAAATAAAGATAGATTCTTTAGTAAATAGTCTTTTTTATTCACTTAAAAACTAAGTGAAAGGCATACGTAGATTAAAGCGTGTAGAAACCATGTTTATTATTACCTTTGCTTCAAAAAGTTATAAGGATGTTTGTAGATTCAATTATTCAGATAAAGACATATTTTCGAAACCTCACGCTCAATGCATTGGGTGTGGAGAGAAGCATCTTCGAACGTTTGGAAGATAATGATGTTGATTCTGTCGTAAACATGATGGAACAACATGATTTCGATGTGGATAATGCCATTTCGGAATATAATCCGCAAACTCACAAGGTGATGAGCCGTGAGGATAAATGGGTAAAGGGAGAAAAACCATATAGGACGGAGAAGTTGGCAAGGACAAGGCAGAGATACATCAATGAGGTAGAGTTGTTCTTCTTGTTAGGTAATCCGATAATGTGGAAGAAAGTAGAAGGTGACGATGAAGCCTTTGAGCTATACAAAAAATACTTGAAGAATATATACTTCAATACCAAGCTTCGCCAATGCAAGCGACTTGCCGGAGCGGAAACCGAAAGCGGACTTGTCTTTAATTTCTCGCAAAAAAACGGAGAAATGCATGTTGATGTATACGTAGCAGCACGTTCCAAAGGACATAAGATGAGAGAATTGTTTGACCAATATGGAAATATGCTTGCTTTTGCGATAGGTTATTCCTTAAAGCGAGAGACAAGAACTGTTGAATGTTGGGATATATTGACATCGGTCTTCAACTATCATTGTGAGCGTGGTGGCTTTGGATGGAAGGTGTATAAGTATCCTAATCCGACCGGAAAGATTAACGGCATCTACTTTCGCCAACCTAAATCATGGGATGGTGCAGAGCCAAGAATGGAACGTGAAGAGATGTTAGACTCCAAGATAGGAGATACGAACAACTATTTTGCCGACCCTATAGCTGCGGCAACCGCTGACGTGATACAATCAATCCCTAAGCGGAACAAGCCAGGCAAGCTGATACAATTGACAGGAAAGGATTCTAGGTTTGAATATATCAATCCACCTCAGAACTCAGAAATTCGCAAGGCAGAGAAAGAGGACTTGGCTCAATCTATATTGTTTGATACATTTACACCGGATATGTCACCGGAACTGATGAAAGCCATGAGTACGCTTACCAGTGTAGGTATAAAGCGAGCGTTGGTATTGGGCTACATCAAGAGGGCGAACCGAATGGAAATCTATGAAGAGCTTGTCGGTAGATTGTCGCATGTTATTATTGCCGTTATGAAGGAACTATATCCTGAAAAGAGAAGCAAGTTGGATAAGCTGGAAGTAGAGTTCGATTTCGCAGAGCCTTTTGAGGATGATAAAAAAGATAAGTGGAAAGTTATTGCGGAACTATACAATCAAGGTGTCCTGTCTCTAGAGACCGCTGTTCAAATGTTGGCTCTTACGGATGCTCCGGCAGAAGAAATAGAAAAGATACGCAAGGATGCAGAAGATAAAGTAGCGTTAGCTGCAAAAGTAAGGGGAAACGAAAATACAACTTCATAATATCAAAAGCTTATTGTTTTTGGGCGCATTTCCTATTTGGATTTGCGCCCTTTTTGCACTTAAATTTTAAGTGAAAGCTTTGTGACAAAAATATAATATTATTCCTCATTTTGTTTTTAACTTTGTTGGCATGAACACGAATGAACTTATCATAAACGGAAAAGATGCTTGGACTACCTATCGGGTCAAGATGGGGTATGGCTTTTTGGATGCGTTGGAAGCTGACGCAGACAATAAAAGTTATATAACCAATGAAGTAAGGACGGAGAATGGGACTAGGGTTGTCCCTATCCGTCCAAAAAAGGCAGAAAGAAGCATTACCTTGGAGTTTGTTATTGTCGGCAGAGACCATAGCGACTATAATAAAAGGGTTAAAGCCTTTGATTCGCTTATGGATAATGGTTTTGTGGCAATTCAAGTTCCCAGTTCTAAGGATGATGTCTATCGCTTGTATTGTGCAAGAAAATCATCGAGCTATTCCAGAGGCAAAGGTGGCTCAATTGGAAAGAAAAGTATAAAATTTATAGAGTATGACCCTACAAATAGAGGTGAACTTACTATAGAAGATAAGTCGAAGTTCAACTTAAAAGAATTTGAAGATTACGTATGAAAACTTATAAGGAAATTGCAATCAAGTATTACGACAATAGCGGAAATGAGCATGTTAGGTGTGTCGTTCCCGTCTCATCGGACGCATTAGTTCATTACGAGTTGATGCAATCACATTATTGCAAGTTGTCATTTAAACTTGCAAAGCCTGTGTATCTGCAACTAGGGGATTTCATCGAAACGCCTTATGGTCGTTTTGAACTGATAGATATGAATAAAGCCAAGGATGGAGATACTATGGGCTATTCCTATGATGTGCAATTTGATGCTTATTATCGTAAATTCAAGAACAAAATCTTGAAGTATCGCCCGAATACAGGTTCACAAGAAGCGACATTCTCTCTTACTTCAAAAATAAGCACCCATGTAGAGGTGATAATGAAAAGTCTAGCTTATTATGCGAAGTTAGACAAGTCTTATCTTTACGACTCTAAATTTGTTGGAGAAGGAACGGACTATACTTATGTTATAGACGCAAGTGTGGATGCGAATGCAGCCAAGCTGATAACCTATTCCAATTCTAGCATGTTGGATGCTATTGCAAATATAGCTCAGACTTTTGATTGCGAATGGTGGTTTGAAGGTAATATACTGCATTTCGGTACTTGTGAAAACACAAATACCATAGTGGATTTTAAGCTAAACGACAATGTTGTTTCAATGTCTAGTTCGCAAAGTCAGTCCACTTATGCAAACAGGGTATATGCTTTTGGAGCTGCAAGGAACTTGCCTAGTGGATATAAGAAAGATGCTGATGCTGATATAACAAAAGATGGTGTTGTTGAAAAACGTCTCATGCTACCAAATTCAGCAGAATGCTCTGACAAAAACAAGCAATTGCTAGCAGAGAATGGCTTTGAACTGAAAAATGGATATATACAAGTTAGTGGACTCCGTGAAGACCAGTATGTTGAGGGAGTAACTATAAATGATGATATTTATCCAAGAAATCTTATCAAAACGTCTAAGGTGACATCATACGAAAAAGATGTAGAGGATGAAAGTACACCTGAAGAAGGTGACTTTATCAAAAGGACATTCTATCGTGTAAACTCTCTTTCCATAATCAATGAAGATGGTGAAAAAACAGGTGATATGGCTTTTCGAAAGTCGTATATTCTTAGTGGCAAGAACCTACATATAGTATTCCAAAGCGGTTCTCTTAATGGTATGGACTTCGAATGTGAGTTTAATCCAGATGGAGTTGAAGAAATACTTAAAGACGATGATGGCAATCCGATATTGAAAGATGGAAAGGAACAGATAAATCCTAAGTCACAGGTATTTGAGATTGTTGCAAATGAGGATTATGGCCGTTTCTTGCCGGATATAACTTTGCATCCAAAGGATGGAGATACTTTTGTCCTCTACAATTGGGATTCTACCAAATTGGGCGAAACTTTGGTTTCTTCCGCTTCCAATGAGTTGCTGACTGATGCTATAAAGGATATGAAGAAGTCTATGATAGACCCTACGACATATACATGTACCGCTGAGGCTAACTATTCCTATAATCAGGGTAGGGGTAACTTGCATGGAGTAGGAGACAGAGTAAATCTTTATAATAAAGGTTATGGTGACAGCTATAGGTCTTCAAGAATTATCGGTTATGAGTTTTGTCTAGATATTCCTTATGATGGAGCAAAATATTATGTTGGAGAAAAACCGTCATATTCACGGCTCAATGCAATGGAGTCTAAAATAGAGGAACTTGTCTATAACGGACAGAGTTATCTTAATGGCAATGGTGGCGGAGGAAAATCAATTTACGTCATAAAGAGCTATGATTCTACTACTCCAACTGACTACAATGTCTATTCTGCAAAGAAAGTAGAAGATAGTTTTTTGCATAAGGATAAGGAAGACAAGGCTTTGTCTTTAATTAGTTTTATGCGTGGATTGCTAGTTGGTTATTTCTCTACTTTGAGTGGTGGTAGCTGGACACCCGACACAGAAGGTCGTTCCCACCTTATCACCGACTATTTGGAAGTTCGCATGAAGGCTATCTTTGAAGAGCTTGTAATCAAGAAGACATCGACCATCGGAGGTAAGGAAATCATTTCCCCTGCTGGTGGTGTAGCCGCTTACAAGGTAGATGAAGTTACTGTGACATACAAGGAAGTGTCACAGAAGGCTTATCGTTGCTATTTCCTCGCAGAGCAAGATGGCGACAAGGTAGACAACGACTTTGCCATGGAAGACCAAGTACGCTCGGAGTCATTCAACTTGAATGCAGGAAAGTACCACAAGACAGGTAATCACTTCTTATGGCGATTGGTTATCGGAAGAGACGAAGAGCCTGTGGCGTTAGAAGGAAAGAAGTATCACTACATCGACCTCTCGGAGACGGATTGCGCTACAGGTAGCGATGTTCCTATGAAGGGCGATGTACTCAGCCAGTGCGGTAATAGAAGCGACCCTATGAGACAAAGTTGCTTGGTATTCTCAGCGGTTGACACCTATGCCCCTTGCCTTGCGCTCTATTATGGCATCAACAGCTATTCCTTCGATAACAAGGAATATGTGGAGTATGGTGTTGACAAGAGTGGCGACAAGCCAAAGGCATTCTTCCGTTCCTACGGCGATGCCTATATTGGCGACCGTCCAACAAAGGATAACAACTACGAGGGTGACAGCTACGTTAAGTACGATAGCGAGCAGAAGAAAGTCATCATCAAAGCTGAGTTGTCCGTTAAGTCCACCTTGCAAGGAAACACCTTGGAAGAAACGTTCAAGGACATACAAAAACAATTTGACCGGAAAGCTGAAACTTGGTATCAAGCAGAAGACCCTAGCATAGCTTGGGAAACAGACTTGGAGAAGTCCGAGCACAAGGGCGACCTTTGGTATAACACAACCAATGGAGAGACCTCTTATTGGAACGGCTCTTCTTGGCAGAAGCAGGACATACCAGATGCCGTCTTCGACATGATAGACGGCAAGTCCAGCATCTACGTGAGCAAGCCATCGTCTTACGAGGAATGTGACCTTTGGATTTTGGAGGCGGCGTATACCCTCGGCGGTGTGGCATACACCAAGGGCGAGCTTGTGACCGCCATCAGAAGCAACACCACTTTCAACGCAGCCGATTGGACAAAGAAGGTGATTTATACCGATGATACGGAGGCGAAGAAGGCACAGGCAAGCATCAAGGAGACGCAGACCAACCTCACCAATCTTGGTAATACAGTTAAGTCAAACAGGGATGCTTTCGATAAGTTTACGGAGGATGGTTACTTGGATAGTTCCGAGATTGCCGCCATCGCACAGGACTCTAAGCGTTTGGAGGATGCCTTTGCCGCAGCCGAGAAGTCATATAACGAGGTTGCCAACTCTGATGTGCTGAGTGGAACCAGCCAATTGACCGACCTTAAGGCTGCATTCGGAACGAACACGACAGGATTGCTTGGTGCGAAGAAGGAACTCATCGCCTATATCGCCGACATCGTGACTAGGTACAATGCGGCTGATTCCGATGGCAAGAAGAACATCAACAGCCGTGTTGCGACTCTCTACGACAATTTCCAAGCGGCATACGATACCTTCTACAACAAGCTTGGCTTGGCTAGCGCATACATCACAAGTACCATCATAGGAAAGTTGAATGCTGTCATAGGCGATGTGGCTACCTACAATTACTTGAAGGAAGCTTTGAGCGAGAACGCAAGTACCGACATCAACGGTGGACTCATCCTCAGCTCCCTCATCGCCTTGCGTGACCCTAAGACTGGATATGTGCAGAGTGGTATCAATGGTATCGTGGACAATACCGCCAAGGGCAACGGAATTGCAACATGGTGGGGTGGCTACATGAACGATGGACAGGTCGTTGGTTTCGACGACAAGGGGGATGTCACCAAGAATGCAGCTACTTCTCTTATTCGCTTTGACGGTTCGGGCTACTTGGCAAATGGTGCTATCTATTGGGGTGTTGACGGAAAGGTACACGCAGACCCTACATCTTTCATCATCAGCGAGAAGAACCTTGGTGCATACCTTGCTTTCTTCGAGCCTACATGGAAGAGTGGAAGCGATGGCTCTAGCATCAAAGACCTTGTGGCATTGACACCACAAGCTCCTTTCAAGACACTCACCGTTAGTAACGATTTGTCCGTGGAGGGAAAACTTAAGATTGGTAGCATTACCCTCAGCGTGGTAAATGGTGCTTTGAAGATTGATGGCAATGTGTATTCCACAGGTGGCATGAGCGCATACGGCGAGGGCACTAGCAATGGTGGTGGCTTGAACGGAAGCATCGTTCCTTTCGACAAGGCTAAGTCCTTGACGGCACAAAACGAGGGAACGGAGATTGCTTCAGCTTGGTCTATCAAGAAGCTCTATGATATGATTAACAGCATTGATGTCACAGGACAGCTGGCTGGCTACTTGAAGAAGACGGAAGCATCTACCTTGTATCAGCCAAAGGGGAACTATCTCACCTCCCACCAAGACATCAGCGGAAAGAGTGACAAGACACATACGCACAGCGTGAAGATTAATGGTGTCACGAAGACCATAGCAGCCACAGGTGGAACAGCCGTTGACTTGGGAACTTACCTTACTTCTCATCAGTCCTTGGCTGCTTACTTGAAGTCTGCCGATGCGGAGAAGACCTATAGCAAGTTGGGACATACCCACGCATTCAGCGAGATTACGGGAAAGCCAACAACACTTGCTGGCTATGGAGTCACCGATGGAGTCAATGCGGTATCGGTCACAGGCAATGGGAACGCCGTTACTAGCGCAAGCATAGACGGTCACACCTTGACTTTGACAAAGGGAAGCACATTCTCCCTCAGCGGTCACACCCATACCTTCGCTAGCTTGACCTCAAAGCCAACTACAATCGCAGGATATGGCATCACGGACGCTTATACCAAGGCACAAGTGGACTCGACCATTGCTAAGTATCTCCCTCTTGCAGGAGGAACGATAACAGGTGCGCTTACCGTCAACGGCATCGCTACCTTCAAGAGAAAGGTTGCCATTGGCGACATCTACATCATCAATGATGGAAGCGGCAATCTCTACGTTCAGAAGACGGACGGAAAGACCGCAGCTAACTTCTATGCGACAGGCGGCATCACGGCTTTCGGTGCTTCTTCCGTCAGCGGTGGCCCAGGAAGCGGATTGAACGGCTCAGTCCTTGGCTTCGAAAAGGCTGCAGCCATGACTTCCGCCGACAACGGAGACAGCAGCAAGACGGAAGTTTCATTCCTTGCTACTGCTTGGAGCATCAAGCAGCTCAACGATAAGATAAACGCATTCGGGACAGGCGTGTTCTCCGACTATCTTACGATAGCAGCTGCCAAGGCTACCTATCAGCCAAAGGGTAGCTATCTTACTTCGCATCAGACCATCTACGGCTTGACTATTCAGAAGAATGGTACAAGCCTAGGCACTTACACCCCAAACTCTGCTGCGAAAACCATAAACGTAACCGTTCCTACCAAGTTGTCCGAACTCAGCAATGATAGCGGATATACTAAGAACACAGGTACGGTCACATCGGTTGCAATCTCTGTCCCAACTGGGCTTTCGGTCAGCGGCTCGCCTATCACTACCAATGGAACTATTGCCATTGCCCTTGCTTCTGGTTACTCCATTCCTACTACTGCAAAGCAGACAGCTTGGGATGGTGCGGTATCAGCAAAGCATACTCATAGCAATAAGTCTGTACTGGACGGCATTTCATCCACTAAGGTAAGTCATTGGAATAGTGCCTATGACTGGTACGCCCTTATGACTACTGACGAGGAGACTGCGGACGGAATTATCAATAAGTGGAACGAGGTGGTGAGCTTCCTCGCCAATATTGCGCAGACAGACACTTTAAGTGGTATCGTTGACGGAATCAACAAGTCTATATCTGACGAGGTAGCAAGAGCGAAAAAGGCAGAAGGGGTAAATGCTTCGGGCATATCCGCAAACAAAGGGAGTATTGCCACCTTGCAAGGCTACTTCACAAACGGTTCAGCGAAGAAGGCTCTCCAGCTTACTAATGCTCGCAAATTGTGGGGAAATTCGTTCAATGGCACTGCTGACATCAATGGAAGCATCATCGTGCCTAGTGGAAAGTATATCTCCATCGGTAACATCAAGTTGGAGTATGATGCAGCTAATAAGGCGCTGAAGATTACGAATACTACGACCGAAGAGGTGGCTAACCTCTACACAAGTGGTGGTGTGTCTGCCTATGGTGTTGGGACATCCTCATCCAGTGGTGGCGGCTTGAACGGCAGTGTGAAGAGTTATTCAGATGCCTTGAAGCTCACATCAGAATCGCTGTCTGAGGTTGCTTCTGCCTACTCCATCAAGGCTCTTGATTCTCGTATCTCTAGCTTGGAAGGTGGTAGTGCTACTGCTATTTCTGTCAGCGGTAGCGGTAATGCGGTTACGTCTGTCACCAAGAATGGTACTACTATCAGCATAGTTAAAGGTAGTACGTTCTTAACTAATCATCAGTCACTTGATGGTTACGTTAATGCAATATCTGTAAGTGGAAGTGGAAATGCTATCACGTCTGTATCTAAAAGCGGAAAGGGTATTACATTTACTAAAGGTGCTACTTTCTTGACTAGTCACCAAAGTCTTGCTAACTATTATACCAAAAGTAGTGTAGATTCACTTCTTAGTGGTAAGTCGGCAACTAGTCATACACATAGTGTTAAGATTAACGGTATCACTAAAACCATTGCGGCTAGTGGTGGAGAAGCTGTAGATTTGGGAACTTATCTCACCGCACATCAAAGTCTCGCAGCTTATGCAACTCAGAATTGGGTTAAAAATGAAGCTACTGCTCATAACGCAGATATGGTAGATAATTATCACGCTAGTGGTTTGTTTACTGGTTTCAGTATTTCTGATGTTGCAAACAAGGTTACTATTAGTATTGGTGGAACTTCTAAAGCACTGAATTTAGTAAGAGCTTTTCCTAGTGGTGTTGGAAACAATTTTAACGATATTGCAACACACGGGAATAGTATGGGTATGTCTAATATTGCAGCACCTTATGCTAGTTCTACTGCTAACTATCAAACGTTGAATGGTTATGTTAATCCTAATGGACAAACTGGTTGGCATCATTATATTAATCTGTCTTATACTGATAGTAATAATACGGCAACTTCTCCTAATATGTGGCAAACTCAGTTTGCTATAAAAGCTGGCACTACTGAAGTTTATGTTCGTTCTAGAGCTGGAGGCAAGATAAGTAATGATGCAGCTTGGGCTGCTCCTTGGGTAAGACTTGCTAGAGTTACTGACAATGTAGCATCTGCATCAAAAGTTGCTAATGCTCTTTCTTGGAGCGGTTATAGTAGTGGTTCTTATAATGGTTCTGCTGTAAAGTCTATTAGTATTCCAAATAATACTAATCAGCTTACTAATGGAGCAGGATTCATTACATCTTCTGCTTCAATTACTGGTAATGCTGGAAGTGCTACTAAATTACAGAATGCTAGAACTATAAACGGAACATCGTTTAATGGTACTGCCAACATAGTAACTTCTTATTGGGGAACAACAAGAAAGCTTTGGGGCAATAGCGTGAATGGTAATGCTGATGTAAATGGCAGTATAACTATTGCTAATACTGATGGTGTTTATGTGCAAATTGGTGATGTCAGATTAGTTTATGATAAAGCTAATACTGCCATTAAAGTAGTTAAGTCTGATGGTACAACCGCAGCTAACTTCTATGCTACTGGTGGCATTTCTGCCTATGGAGAGGGAAGCGCTGGAACAACAGGAAGCAACAACTTCTCGGCAAAGGCGTATGCCGATTCCATCAAGCTCACAAGCGAGAACCTTAGCGAGATTGCAAGTGCCTATTCCATCGCCGTGCTTAACAACTCGTTGAACGCTGCCATTGGTAGAATCTCCACCTTGGAGGGTGGTAGCGCAACAAGCATTGAAACCACAGGCTCAGGCAATGCCGTAACTAGCGTGTCGAAGAGTGGAACAAAGATAACCTTCACAAAAGGCTCTACATTCTCGCTCAATGGGCATACACATACTTTTGCAAGTTTGACCTCTAAGCCAACAAGTCTCAGCGGATATGGTATCACAGACGGTGTGAATGCCGTTAGCGTAACAGGTTCTGGGAATGCGATAACAACCGCATCTATCAGTGGGCATACCTTGACCTTGACGAAGGGTAGTTCTTTCAGCTTGTCTAACCATACTCACTATATAGGAACGACACAGGTACAGGGCAGCAGTGCCGAGCAAGCATTGACTGGAATAACCAAGATTGACAACATCTTGAAGTTGTCAAAGGCTAGTGTCACCGTCAACACAAGTTACAAGGCAGAGCAGAATCGCTTGGTGATTTATGGAAGTACCTATGGCAACGATGCAAACTACATCAAGTCTGCTGGAAAGCTGTCCTATGGCGATGGCGGTCCACAATTGGTTTTCTCAACTGGCGAGAACCCAGATGCAAGTGGTGCTCAATCGGCTGCATTGGTTTATACTGACCATGATACGATTGGAGCAGGTGTAAGCCTTTCTTTCGTTACGAACCAAGGCGATGCCTACTTTATTGCTCCACACATCAAGGCTCTCACGGCGTTCCAAGGAAACCTTGCGTGGAGCTATATCACCAACAAGCCAACCACTTTGTCGGGATTTGGCATTACGGATGGCTTGCGTTCGGTTACTCAGCCAAGTGGAAGCAATGTGTTCGTGACTGGCATATCCACCAGTGGAACAGCCATCACCTACACCAAGAGCTACACGAAGAAGAGCCTTTCTGCGGTTGGCACTTCGGGATGGACTAACGCATCGACCGATGGCAACATTATTCCTGACATGAGCTTCATAGCTTATTGGAACGGAGCATATAGTGGCACAAGTTCAAACCTCGCCTATTGCAACAAGGGTGCTTTCGGCTCGTTTGCCATCAAGAACAGCCTTGCCTTCTCAGAACTCACAAGCAAGCCGACAACGATAAGTGGGTATGGCATTACTGATGCTTATACGAAGTCACAGGTGGATGCCATCGCCGCAAAGTACTTGCCTTTGACAGGTGGAACGCTCACAGGTCAGCTTAAGATTGTGGCAAGCGCATTGAATGGTGCTTACAATGGATTGCTCATTGGCGATGATTGCTACATTGGTGATTGTAACTTAGGCAACACTATCGGCTTGATGGGCGTTGGCAACCACAACGCAGGAATGGTGAAGTTCGGCAAGGGAGGTATGCAATTCGGCTACAACGGCTCGAACCACATAGCTTCAACAACCGCACAATGGACAAACCTCAATGCGGACTTGCTCGATGGCTGGCACAAAGACAACATCGTGTGGTCTGGAGCGGTAAACAGCAACACCGCAAGCCTTTCCCACTATTGGGCGAAGTTGTTTGACATTACCGTCACTGGCAACCAATACGATGATAGAAGTTTCACGTTCCTCTTCTCCAACGGAAATAACGATACCTATTCGGTTGTCGTGTTGAGAATTAGACAGAATGGTGCGAAGGACTCTGGGGCATACAACTTTAGCATATCCTTGCGTGAGTTGGTCGGAAACATGTCTTCAAGGTTACGTGTGTACTACAACAATGCAACTGGCAATGTTCAACTTTGGGGAAATTGCCAAGGTCAATATGGAAGTCTGGCTTACACAATCATCAAGAAGACAGGGCGCACGTCTGCCGATTTCACAAGCCAAGGAACTTTGGTGACAAATACATCGTTCTCTGAGGCTCAAAGCTTGCCAGCAACCACAGGGGATAGCCCTTACACCTTGCTTGATGGTGCTACGAGAATTGGCATCGTGAAGCAAGCAGACCAACTTGTAACGGCTCGCTCGCTATGGGGACAGTCCTTCAACGGAACAGCAAACGTGAGCGGCAACATGACAGGTGTGGGCAACATCAATACTTCCGCAGCACCAGCAGGAACTATCTACACAAACAACTGGTTCAGAAGCAAGGGAAGCACAGGTTGGTATAGTGAAGACTACGGCGGTGGTTGGTACATGAGCGACAACACTTGGATTCGCAGCTTTGGTGGCAAGAATGTATTCCTCTCCAACAAACTTAGCGTGAATGGTAACGTCGGCATCGGAACGGCCTCACCATCTTACAAGCTGCATGTTGTTGGCGACATCTACACAACAACCAAGGTGAACATCAACGGCATCGTCTTGGAGAAGGATTCGGACGGTAACTTGAAGGTCAACGGAAACCTCTATGCCACAGGTGGAATAAGCGCATACGGAACTAGCTCTGCTGGAAGTGGCGGTGGATTGAGCGGTAGCGTTCTCGCATGGGACTCCGCTATCAAGATGCCTAACGCTACGAATGGAAGTTCCGACACTACCAAGATGGAATCATCTTTCTTGGCCAGTGCTTGGTCTATAAAGCAGCTTTACAACAAGGTTACTAGCTTGGAGGGTGGCTCGGCAATGAACGTTAGCGTGAGCGGAAGCGGAAATGCCGTGACTTCCATCAGCAAGAGCGGCACTACTATCAGCGTGGTTAAGGGTAGCACGTTTAGCCTAAGTGGGCATACCCACAAGTGGGCAGACATCACGGATAGACCATCTTCGTTGAAGAACCCAAGTGCCCTCTCATGGAGCGGATATTCAAGCGGAAGCTATGATGGTAGTGCAGCAAAAAGCATAAGCATTCCGAACAACACGAACCAATTGACGAATGGAGCAGGATTCATTACAGCTAGCGCAAGCATCACAGGTAACGCCGCAACAGCAACCAAGGTGAACCACTCCCTTTCGGTCTTCGGCAAGTCATTCAATGGTTCGGCTGATGTGACCGTTGCGGACACGGACTTGATTACTTCCATATCAACAGCCACAGCGAACTTGACCGACAAGACGGAGATTCTTACTTCCTATGCGAGCGACAATGGATTCAACGACAGCAACGCCAAGAATAGGATATATAGGAGACCAGCATCGGCAATATGGGGTTACATTAACAGCAAGACAATCTCCAATGCGGATAAGTTGGATAATGTCCATCTCAACGGCATATTCACCGCTTTGAGCAACACGAACAATGGAGTGAGCATGACAATCGGAACGGTTGCTAAATCGTTGGCGAACATGCAAGTGTACTCAGCGACAAAGTTGGTGACGGCTAGGAACATCGCCCTTTACGGCGACCTTATGGGTAATGCCAACTTCGATGGCTCTGCCAACATCACCATCAATGGCTACATGAGCTATTGTAATGCAACCGTCAGCAACACCAACACTTATCCTTGGCGAAGAATAGCTAAGGTGAATGAGATTACAGGTAATTATTCAGATGGCTGCATCTTACTCTATATCTCTGAAGGCTTCATTGGCGGCTCTTATGGAATAGCCAGAGTCTACATAAGAACGGATAACCTCTCCACAGGTGCAAACGCAAGTTGTAGCATTCAGTGGATTTCTCGCAACGGCTACGGATTGGACAGCTTGAAGATTGCAATGTACAAGACCACTGGCAAGGCATACTATGATGTGTTCCTTAAGATGCGTGGCGCACATGCTTCTGTTGTAATCAGAACGTTGCAAGACCAGCGTGGTGGCTTGGGCAAGAGATTCACCTTGGTTAATAGCACGGAGACAAGCAACGCTGCAAGCCATACCGAGGCATACGCAACCATTGAGGACGCAGCGACCGCCATTCACAACCAAGCCTACACAAGCATCGCACAAGGCTCTGACGTGGCAACGGTGCATAATGCGGACATGGTGGACGGAATACACGCCAGCGGATTGTTTACGAACTTGTCTAACAGCGGAAACAGCTTGTCTATAACGGTCGGAGGAACAAACAAGACGCTGACCGTCAACTATGCGAGCAATGCAGGAAATGCCGACACGTTGGATGGGGTTCATGCCTCTGGCTTGTTTACTAATCTGTCCAATAGTGGGAATAACATTTCCATTACCATTGGCGGCACGAATAAGACGTTGACAGCTGCCTACGCCACGAATTGCGACACCGTGGACGGCTATCATGCTGGAACTTCAGTGAAACCTTATGGAACAATTCCTGTAATTGGAACTAATGGCGTGATAGAGCTTGGACATTACATTGATTTTCACCATGACAATACCACAGGCAGCGACTATTCCGTAAGGTTGCAGACCAACGGCAACCACAGCAATGTGGTAACGCTTCCAACGGCGACAGGAACCTTGGCACTTACATCGGACAATGTAGCCAGTGCCACGAAACTTCAAACCGCAAGAACCATCTGGGGACAGTCCTTCAACGGAACAGCAAACGTGAGCGGCAACATGACAGGTGTGG
>ERZ1035037.271-NODE-271-length-18281-cov-5.473170_pt1 | contig 18281 bp, 42 predicted proteins | sample MGYA00520618_ERZ1035037 | MGnify/ENA primary metagenome ERZ1035037 (study PRJEB33766, sample SAMN09781741) | gut metagenome | biome: gut microbiome | host: Homo sapiens | place: Madagascar | study: EMG produced TPA metagenomics assembly of the PRJNA485056 data set...
ATGTAAATTAGCTTATTTTATAAGTGAAATACATAAAGGTAATTCAAATAAAAAAGGAGGTAAACGCCTTATGACGATTTACATTATTACATTCTGCACGTATGGAACAGGAATGTTCCAAGTTTCTCAAAACGTCTTTTCGAAAAGAAAAGACGCAGAAATTGAAGCGAGACAGCTTCGTGCTTGCGGTCACACGCAAGTAACCGTTGTAAAACGGGAAGTTCGCTTCTAATCCCCTGATGAGTCGTTGAAAATTACGACGAAACGCCTTCGGGCGTCGGGATATCGAGAAACGGTATTCAAGCCGACACAATCAGGTCGTTCGAAGCGGTCGTCGGCAAAGGAGTTACCCTATGATTAAATATATTATCGTTGGAGACAACGGAATCGTCGAAGGACCGATGAACAAGTCCGAAGCAAACGAACGAATTCTCGAACTTATGTACGATTATCCAGAAACCAAATTCGAAATCAAGGAGGTAAAGTAAAATGATTACGAATAACAAACGTTACTTTTCAATGGCTCGCGCAGTCGAGCTGCAAGACGAAGCAAAGACCCTCGAAGAAGCGAAGACGCGATTTGAGCGTTCTTGCTCAATATGCCCGAAGGCGGGCTTCTGCATTGAGGATAAATGCTATCTCGCGCAGTTACACACGGCGAAGACAACGCTACTCGAAGCAGAAGAACTCCGCAAAACGACGAAAGTCGTAGTCGAGGTTCGCAAAACACGCAAATACAACCGCAAAGGCGTTGTACAGCGGTTGCTTACGAACGCCGCAAAACGCGTGGTCGCGTATTCGCAAGAACTCGCGATAGACGATGCGAGCGTATTCGTTGAACTCGGCGATTACGCAAGCGCATACCACGTTCTCAAAAGGAACGGGTTAAACGACGAAGCTGAAGCGTTGAAGAAAGCAATAAAAGGAGGTAATTGAATGAAGGGAAAACACAGGAACACGCGAGAGTATTGTTTAAATACTCTCCAAATTCTCAAAGATTTTGACATTCATCTGACGAAAGATGAGAAGAGGGAATTCTTCCATCTCAAATATCAGGAAGATGTCGACATCAAGCGCACAAAATTACAAAACCAAAGATTAAAGGAGGAGTTATGACTCTTAAAGAAATGAAGGAGCTGGCACGTAAAGCTTGGCTCGAAAAAAACACAGAACCTGTCGAAGATCTGACGAGTGTAGCAAACAAAGGATCAAACCACGACCCGCGCAAATTACAGGAGGTCAAAGAAGATGAAGCGTGAAAAAACGAAGATCGGCTATCCTTGGTGGGTATCGATAGTTGCAATGGCAATTGCGGTTCTGATGGTTTACGTCAGAATGTAACAACACGGCGTTTCGCGATGTTCGCCTGAATAATCGCAAATAAATTTTGGAGGTTTATCATGAACAAACGTTATCCCGATAACCGTGAAGGTAAAAAAGCGTTTACGAAAGACGTAATCGCGAAAGTCGTAAAACAGGTCGGTTATGACCAAGCAGATTACGAAGCAGACGAAGACGGAGAAAATGTTTATCTTTTACAAGATAGAGGACACATTTTCTATGACGTCGTTAAACAAATCGACGTAACAGCCGACAGTTGTTACGCGATGTTAGAAGACGTAATGAAAAACATATAAGTCCAAAGGAGGTATAAAATGACTAAAAAATGGTACAAAATAACCTTTAACGCGGAACTTACCGCAGACGACGTAAGAGCGATGAACAAATGCTTTTACGACACAATGAACGAGGCGATGGATATCTACGACCTCGCAGATTTAGAGCTTCGTCAGAATTTCCTTGATTACGAAATCGTATTCTCGGCAAAACTCACATTGTTAGATGTAAGAGCGATGAATAAATGTTTCTTCGACGCGATGTGGGAAGAAATGGGAATTGAATGTTACAATCTCAAAATCGAAAAAGAATAAGTCATAGGAGGATAAAAAAATGACTAATAACAAATTACACAATGAACTCAAAGCATTTCTCGAAAGAAAATACGGCAAATGGCAGTACGACGAAAAGAACGGCTGCTACTTCGACGAACCCTACGTCGATTACAACGATGAGTTGACCGACAAAGACATCAAAAATATTCTCGAGCAAGAAGAACCCGAATGGGCGTTGGAAGATATGCTCAGCGATTGTTATCAGGACACTGAATGGCAGTATCGCGACGACATAATTGATAAGTTCCAAAAGACCGAAGAAGGCTCTAAATACGATTGGGACGAAATTAACGATGAGCTTGTCGATATGTGGTATCTCAAAATACCGTTCGAGCATTACAAGAAACAAGAGGTTTGTATGGACATTCTGGTCGATACAGGCGATATGAATTACGATTACACGTTGAACGCGGTTTACCCGCATTACAACGGGCGTAAAGACGACGAAATCGACGATAAAGCGTCGCTCGTTTGGTTGGCAAAAACGCAAGGTTACACAAAGGAACAGTTGCAAAATCAGCTTACAAACGGCGAAGACAAACTCGACGTAAAAGGGTTTTTGGAAACCGTTTATCAAGAGGTTATCAATTGCTCAACTGCTTGCCCGACGCTCATCTTCCCGATAAAAATGACGCTCGAGCAAGCGATGAAAATCTGCAAAATCATAAATAAACGCGATAAAAACGGGTATAAATACGAACCCGAAGAACGCGAAGATTGCGGTTCGGTCATAATCGACAAAAACGTCGATTGTACGCTTTATGATTATTGGGCAGGCGGTGGCGGCTGCTGGGGAATTGAACTTGAAAAAGATGTCGAACTTCCGATCAAGTTTATTCATAAAGCAGTTCCTGACGGCTCTCTCGATTATTCGATGAAAAGGTGTTACGGTTGTACAAGCGAGTGCTGGAAGAAAGCACTCAAAGAAATTAAAGATTAAAAACTTGGTTGTGCTATCGACCATAAACGGGCAAAAAATATTTTAGGAGGTACGTAAAATGACGTACAGAGAACAATTAAACAAAGTAAACGAATTAGGCATCAACATCTTCGATTTAAGTATCGCTGACGAACTCAACTCTATTTTGAGTTTCGATTACACCGACGAAGAATTTGAGCGGTTATGCGAATATGCAAAAAACGCTTATTATGAAGCGTATGAAATGACAATGAACGCAATCGCCAATTGCATCGACGACTTGGTAAACGAAGACGGCAAAACAGTCGAAGAAATTCTCGAAATAGACAAAAGAGATTTCGTCAAAAAAGCATCTTATTGGTTATAAAGAGGTAAAGCACCATGAACGATTTAAGAACAAACAAAACTCAACTCTACATCATTATTGAAAACAGCTGTTCGGAAGGTTACGAAGAAATCGAAACATTCATTTTCGACAATGAAAAAGCAGCGCACGAAAAATTTGAGCAGCTTGTCGCAGATGACATAGAGTTCCTTAAAGAAGAGGAAAGAGACGACATAATCGAAAGAGATGGGTATTGGTATCAATCCTATCCCGAAGGCGATTATGCCGAAAGTCACCACACACTCGATTTGTTAACAACTAAAAACGCATAAGGAGGTAATAAAAATGCGTAAATTCACAAATCAGGAAATTGCGGAAATCCGCAGAAACATCAACGACGGGAAAATCTACGTTCCCGTGCAAAAGACGGATAAGGCGTTTGGAGGAGCAATCTTCCACTCGCCTTATCCGTCGAAATTCATCACTTGGCGGCATTACGGACAATCGGCAATCAAAGATACTGACGAGCAACTCCGTTGGCTTCTCGAAACAATCTTCGACGATTGCGAAGACATAACCGAAGCGGTTTGGAACGAATATCTCATCGATTATACTCCGTTGAAAGACGAGTTGGTTTTAGACCGCGAAAGGCTGCCGCATATGAAACTCGAGAACATCAGAATTGAGGGACGAATCGGCACTTGGTACGAAATCGACCATCTGACGCATAACGGTGTAACCTACGTGCTTTTCGAATCGGAAATTTACGGAGGAGATACACCAGCCGTTGTAATCAAATATACAGACGACAGAACTTGTGACAAGGAAATCCCCGAAGATTGCGAAGTATGTATAACAATGGACAACATCGAAACGGCTCTTGAAGACGAAGGAATTCTATAATCAAAACAGCCTTGGGACACTTTCCTGCTTGAAAGCCGAAAAAGGAATTATTATGAAAAATTTGGAATTACAGAAAAAGGCAAAATTACTCGAAGCACTCGTAAACGATTTATGCGAAGAAACTTCCGCAGAAGAAACTTACGAACGTCTCTTAACGCTCGGAACGGATATCGGGATAACCGATGAAGACTTAAAAGATTGGGGCTTTAACCCGTTCGAAGATGAAGAAGACGACGACTAAAAAAACAAACGGTCGGGATCGCAAAGTCGACTTAAAAATTAAACCCGACCGTCCCGAAAGGGAAGGAGTAAATATTATGGCAAATTGTTGTTATGTAACAGGCAAGGCAAGCGCACTCAACGTTGAAGATTTGAAGAAATTTCTCGACGTTATGAAAAACGAAAAGTTTATGGATTTCGATTACGAAGAAATCGACGATTGGGGAGAAGGCGAAAGAAAAACCGTAAGATTTTACGGCGACTGCAAATGGTCTATTTCGGGCTCAATTAACAGTTCGAGTTATGGAAACGCGCTCGACAAAACCACAAAAGGCTTAATCGTTGAAATGTGGTCGCAAGAATCTGGTGTCGGGTTCGAAGAGCACGTCGTTTATGCAAACGGGACGTGTTTATGCGACGATTGCGTTGATTATAAAGAATATGATCGCAATGCTTATGACAGCCTCGAAGAACTCAATGAAGAATACGGAACTAATTTCAAAGAAGAAGATTTTGTTGACGGGTTTGCAAGCGTTGGCGGTTTTGAAGATTTCGAAACTTTTGACGACAGCGACGAACTCGGAGATGAATACTTTAATTTATAAGGAGATAAAAAAATGAAAACTTTTTATATCAGCGTAACAGAAACACTTAAACGCATCGTTGAAGTCCATGCAGAAGACTCAAGCGAGGCATTACAGAAAGTTGAAGATGCTTATTACAACGAAGAAATCGTGCTCGATTCAGATGACTTCATTGATAGGGATTTCAATGACGAAACCGAAGAGACGATTAACAACTACGAACTTGGCGGAATGCCGAAATTTTACGAAGTGAAATAAATTAAAAGGAGATAAAAAATATGTTAAAAGCGAAACTTGAAAATGCAACTGTAAAAGTAACAAACTACGATGACGGTATGGCGGAGGGAATCCGCCTCGTCCTTACCGACAAAGACGGGAACGAAAGCGAAATCGCTCTCGACATTCTCAAAGACACGGGCGAAGCAAGAGCAATAATTTACAAAGTCGGCTCGGATGAACCCGATGAATGTATCACATTAAATTAAATGGCAAAGGAGGTAAAATAGCCATGATGTTAAATAACAACCAATACGAAATAGCAATGCAAGTTCCAGATTGCTGGACGGACTTCGATGAACACCGCGACGATTACAAAGAAATACTCACTTCGCGGTTCAACGAAAATCTCGCAGACAAAATTCTCAAAATCATCGACTATAACTGGTCGGATTTCGCAGAAGAAACCGCGATCATAATCACGGTCGAAGGCACGAAATGCCTGACGTGGATAACCGACGAATTCACGCCTATAGAATGTGCGGAAAAGGTTTTCCCGTTCGACGAAAAGCAAATCTACCCGATGCAAATGGCAGAAATGAAAATCTGCTTCAAAAGATATTATTAAGGAGGTGCTCTATGAAGTACTATTTAGCAGAAGATTCTGGATACAAAGAGGTTGATAAAGCGCGTTTAGAAGCCGCTTTAGAAGAAGCTTACGAAAAAAGTTGGAACGAAGCCTGGAGAGTTATCCTCACCAGAGTAGAAGATAACGCTCTTTATTTTAGCATAGAAATGTTTGAAAGTTGTTAATTAAAGGAGGTTAAAATTACCATGAAAATTTACAGAGACGAAAGTTTAAGCAATTTTGAATTCTGGAGCGGCGCAATTGCGAATGCAAAAGAATTCACACTCGAAGAACTTGATCGTATTAGCGAAGGGCTCGAAGCAACAGGCGACGGCGATGGTTACAGTGAAACCGAAATTAATAATTTGATGTGGTTCAACCCCGAATATCTCGCGAGCCTCATTGGTCTTGGATGGGATAGTGAAACAGGTAAAATTATTAGAAAAAGGAGGACTAAAAATGTCTAAATCACAGTGGGAGATGGCTCGCCCGAATGAAGCCAAATTGCAGGAAATTCTCGAAAACGGTTGCGACTGGGAACAGGTCGCACAATCTCTTCTCTCGTGGTTAAGCGACGACGAAGTGGGCGAATTTGCTCGCTCGTATGGTTACTTCGACGAAGACGAGGAAGATGAGGAAGAAGAAGACGAAGTTGATTGGAAGGTATCTTCCGATGAATACGAATATGGCGAAAATAATCAAATCACCATAAAAGGAAGGGCCGCTGCGTTCAACTTCAAAGTCGGAGATTGGATAACGGTCGGTTTTCTCGATGAATTCGGTGATATCGACTATTGCCGCTCATGTAAGGTAACTGATAAAACCGACTGCGAACTGATTTGTACTTGGTACGCCTTTTAAGTCGTCAAATCACGATTAGACAAATCTGAATTAGGCACTCCTCGCGAAAGCGTTGAATGGGCTTAGACGTCCCTGCCGAAGTGGTAAAGCGTCTGGTGGGCAAGCGAGCCTGCGGTCTCGTACAGCAATCCGCAAATCGCAAATAAATTTTTAGGAGGAATTTCGAAATGAAATTCACAAAACAGAACATCGAAAAACTCAACAAACAGGCAATCGAAGCAAACGACGGTTTAGTCGAAAGCGTAACGAATTATATTCTCGATAAATTCGACGAATATAATGATCCGAAACAGATAGTGCTCGAAGTGCTTGAGCATGGATGCGTAAGTGGAATCGTCGGAGAACTTTGTTATTATTCCGACACAACTGCTTATTACGCGAAGAACAGAGACGCAATCAACCACCTGCTTTATGAACAGATGGAAGAATTCGGTGAACACGATTTAACGGAATTCTTCTGCGGCGAAATAAAATGGGATCCCGAAGATCCGTTGGCACTCGATTATTACAATCAGAATATTCTCGCTTGGTTTGGGTTTGAAACCACGATGAGAAATGTTGCTTTTCAGTTCGATGAATTAGAGGAGCTCGTTTGAGCTTCTCTTTTTCAAATAAAAATTGGAGGTCTATTATGACAGCAGAAATTATGGAATTTATCGGCAAAACAGACAAAAACGGCAATACGGCGCGGCTTCGCGTTGATGTTGCAAACCGCAAGTTTTATCGTGACTTCGTGAGTTTTTACGGAGAACCGATAAAGGTTGAAAAGTCGGCAATCAGCAAAATGGTCGAAGCATACAAATGGTTCGGCTGGGAAGAAGAAAAAATTTAAGAAGGCTATTATGATTAGCAAAAAAGACGAATTACAGCAATTTGTAAGCAAAATTGAAATCGAAGGCAGGCTCGTAACAGAAGACGGGAATTACACCGTCTTCTTCGACGAGTTTGAAGACGCGGAATATGAATTCCTTATTCAAAACAAAGGAGCGATTCTCGAGCTCTTAAAGAGTTTGGAATGCGTAGACAGTGACTACACATATATGGAGGATTTGATGTATTGCGAAAATAATGGTGAAATACATCAAGACGATAAATTCTCTTGCTTCAAAATTAGATTCCATCTCAATTATTGTCCGAACGTTCCAGAAGAAAAATTTTAATTAAAGGAGGTCTATTATGACAAAAACAGAATTTATTGATATTATGTCGGAAGGTGGCTGGGATACAGCCGTTGAAAAACTCGAAAAAGAAACAGATGATCTCGATGTAAAAGTTTTATGCGAGATTTACTGGAAAGCTTACGAAACTGAAATATTTCAGATTTCAAAAGACTGCGATTACGGTATTTGTTACGATATTCGCGAATTCGCAATTAACAACATAATAGATTTTTTGGGGGACTAAAAATATGAACAAAATCACATTAGCACAACTCAAAGAACAGCAGCAAATCTCATCGCTCGACGAATACACCAACATGGATTTGACTCACGAAGAAGACGTCGAAAGGTTTAAAGACATCTTCCCGAAATCGGTCGAAGCGATTGAAAAATTGCCGACCGACAAAATCTACGTGAACACGGAAGATCGCCAATGCGATGATTTCGCTTACTACCGTTACGGATCGTTACGTGCTTGGGCTTATCAGGCTCTCGAATGGGCGTATATGGACGATTACGACGAAAAAAGTGGACCGTATGATTGGAACACCGTAAACGTTTATAACCTTTTCGACGGATTTAAAGCGAATAAAGTCATCGACACAATCAACGAATATTGGCAAATCGAACTTGCCGAATTGGAGGTATAAAATGCAAATCACAAATCTCGAAGAGTTATTACAGGCACTCGGCGCGAAGAAGGTCTTCAAAGCCGACGGGACGCTCACAAAGCAAGCAGAAAAGGCTTACGACAACCTCGTGAACATTTTGGCTTACGGCACAACACAAGGCTTCGTCGAAAAGAAGTCGGTCGATTTACTCGACGGCTGGATGGACGACGTAATCAGAAACGAAATTTAGGAGGTATAAAATGCCATACAAATCAGAAAAAATTAAATTACCACCAGAAAAAGATCGTCGGCGCAAATTAACTGATGACCAAAAAGAACAAATCAAATCAATATATGCAGAGGGCGGTGTTGGAACTCGCTCTCTTGCAAAACAATTCGGTGTAAGCCGTCAAACAATTCGGTTAATCGTTAATCCAGAGACAAAGCACAAACAAGACGAACGAATAAAGAAGCACTGGAAAGATTATCGCCCCACAAAAGAAGAGCGGGCTGCGATAATGCGCGAACATAGAAAATACAAACAACAATTATATTTAAACAAAGAAATTTAACGCATAAAGGAGGTAAAATATATGCGTAAAATCAATAACAACTATTTAGGCGACTTCTATATTGAAGAGCTCGAAAACCGCGAAGAGCAGGACAGAGTGAAACTCTTCGATTCCAACGAAAACTATCTCGATTATCTTTCGCTTGAAAGATACGACGATACTGACCCGACGTTCGAAGAGCAGTACAATGGCTATATCGAAATGCTCGAAAGCTTCAAAACCGTTCCTGATTTGATGAATTGGCTTGTTTGCGATTGCGATTTTATCGGGAGCAAATCAGACGCGATAAAATACGTTTTGACGGAATGGAATTTGCCCGATGATGAATGCGACCCGCTCGATAGCGAATGGGTAAACAGAATTGGGGATGTTTATATCATTATTTCGGAAAATTAAGGAGGCAAAAAAATGATGCTTTGTGATGAATGTATTCATTCTGACAACGCGCCGATTTGCGATTGGAACCCTCGCAATGGTTGCTGCCTCGAACACGAAAAATGCAAAAAGAATTCTAAAAGTGCTAAATAATTAAAAAAAATCAACCGACCTGCGACGGTATATTCGCAGGAAAGGAGTTAAAAATGAAAATCGAAATCGACAAAGTATATAACATTGATTGTATCAACCTTATGCGCGAAATGGGCGAAAAAGGGGTATATGCGGATTTGCTTTTGACTGATATTCCATACGATGTTGTTAATCGAAAAGATAACGGATTAAGATGTCTTGATAAGGGGAATGCCGATATTGAAACGTTTAATCTTGATGAGTTTCTTGAACTCGCGGAAAAATGTGTAAAAGGCAATTATGTAATTTTTTGTGCCACGGAGCAGTTGAGCAAGATAAGAAAGTTTTTCGCAGACAAAGGATATACAACGAGATTGATAATTTGGGAAAAAACAAATCCAAGCCCTATGAACGGACAATATACATATTTGAGCGGTGTAGAGTGCGCCGTCTATGCAAAAAAGAAGAAAGCAACATTTAATGCGTTTTGTAAAAATACTGTATTCCGCTATCCGTGCGGTCGGAAAGAATACCACCCAACGCAAAAACCGATTGCACTTTTTGAGCAGTTTATATTAGACCTTACAAACGAAAACGATGTTGTGCTTGATGCGTGTATGGGTTCGTTTACGACGGCGTGCGCTTGTATTGAACTTAATCGTCATTTTATAGGTGCTGAACTCGACAAGGAATATTATGCGCTCGGTGTTGAGCGTTTAAAACAAAAGTACCCAAATATTTTATCGGTTATCTAAAAGTAATAACCGCGCCCGTCGGTTATAACAGGCAAAGGAGTTTATATGAAAATCAATTATGAAAAACTTAATAAAGCAACAAATGGCGGTTATTTCCGTCCCAGCGCAGTTTTAATGAGCGCAAGAAAATATATCGAGTTTCTTTATACCCATAATAAAAATTATACAAAGTCTCAATGGGAAACAATTTTAGACTTAAAAGAAATTATCGATAATATTGAAGAGTAAGAACCAAATCGAAAAGATAAAAAAATAAAAACCGAGCGTCGGCGGTTATTCCGATGCAAAGGAGTAATTATGGAAAACAAAACTAACATCTCGGCACTCGAAGAACTCGTAAATTCGGAAATCAGAATTTACAAAAAGAATTGTGGCAAAATCGACAACGACATTTTGGAGCAAAACATCTGGATGACGATCGAGAGTTACTACGAAGACGACAAAATTCCGACGAAAGAAGAGCTCAAATATCTCGACAAACTCGGGCTCAACTTCACGGAATTCGCGGCTCATTACGAAGTCGTGACGCTCGACACGCCCGACGGAGAACTCCACACGGTTGACAGCACGTGCGACCTCGAAGAAGCGTTGAAATGGTATAACGAAGAAATCAACGGGTTCGTTTATATCCAACACGTCGACCACAACTCGATGCTTATCGAAGTCTTGAAATGCAATTTTTAATTGGAGGTAATTTAAAATGAAAAAATTCGATTTTAACAAAGATTTTAATATTTACGAAGAAAAGTATGATTATGTCTTTGTAGAAGCATTTTCTATTATCAGTACAGAAGAATCGGGGTTATATTATGAAGATTTATTCATAATCACACGAACCTGTTATGAAATGTGGCGTGATCAATCATGGCGCCTCTTCAAAGATAACGAAGAATTTTCATGGATGGGACGTGAAGATAACGAAGGCTTAGGATGTTTTGATGGATTTCGAACTTATACCAAAAGGACAGCACAAAACTGGATTGAACTTTTCAAACAAAGTAACTTTTATTATTAATTTTGGAGGTAAAATATATGGAACTTTTAACTAAATCTGGAACTTACACACCCTATGAACACGACTGCGAATCTCTCGCCTATCTCGAAGTCTATCGCTTATCCGAAGATGAAATGCGCGAAATCGAAGAACAGGTAATGCCGACCGACGCGATTATGGAATTTCTCGGTTTCGAGAATCCGCATTACTTGGTCGAGCCTGGTGCTTGGTACACGGAATATAGTTTTATTTCGTATAACGATATAACGGGCCTGCTCGTAATCGAAGTCAGAACATCTTTAAATGTTTAAAAGGAGGCAAAACAATATGGTAAAATTGACAGAACTCGAAAAACAGAAAGCGATTGCTTGCGTGTGCTATCAAGTAAAGAAGTTTGAATGCGAACGCTACAAACTCGAACTCGCTTACGACAAACTCGGACACTACGACGAGGAATACGACAAGGCACTTGAACACGCAAAAGAAATGAACGAATTTTATTCGAATTTGATGAGAAAATTAAAGGAGGTTCTTTAATATGAACTACGAAAAAATAACAAAAACTCAGGCTCGCAAAATGCACGCAGAAGGTAAAGCGGTTTACGCAACCGCAAGCAAAGTCAACCCGTACTCGAAGTGGATTTCTCCGTATGAAATTCCGAAAGGAATGGATTTCGAGAAATCCTGCAACGAATATTACTTCTACAACTGCAACGCAGAAACGGGTAAAAGGATTACGTTCTATAAAGAAGAAAGTCGGTTCGAGCCGAGGCAAAGAACCGCGTTGGACGGAAAGGTCTGGTGGGTGGTTTACGACCGCTTAAATCAGGAATTCAGCTCGTTAACTTGCTTCGGAAAATATAAAACGAAGAAAGATTGCCAGTGGGCGATTGATTATTATAAGGAGGTGAGGTGAATGCAAATAGCAATATTGATTTGGTTAATCATTATACCTATAATGTATGCAGTAATCGATAACAATAAAAGGAGGTGATGCCTATGTGCGGCGTCGGATTTCTGTTTCTCTTTTTACTCATTTTCTATTATATCGTGGTAAAACCAATCGGGAGGTAATTATGGCACTTGCTTTGTTATTTCTGATTGTTCTCACGTTTCTTAGAATGCACGACGTTTTTTAGAAGGAGGCGATGTGAATGGTACTTGCGTGTTTTATATGGTTTGTTGTAATCTATGTAACAATAAAAGCAATCCAAGACAATAACAGGAGGTTTTAACATGGCTGGTTTCGGTTGGCTGTTTATAGCCTCGATTATTTTCGTGGCATTTTGCTACTACATGCACGGCGGCGGAGACAATCGTCGCTAACCCGTAACAACACGGCGGTCTTTCATCCGCACCGCCTTAAAAACGCGGATGTTCCAGCAGCTGCAACGGGTTTCTCGAAGTAACCGTTGAATAATCGAAAGTGGACTGCCCTCTGCCACTATAAACAAAGACCCAGCAGCCCTTACTATGCGGGCTATTTAACCCCCAGGGGCGCATTTTCTTTTCTCCGCCGCCCATTTTTTCTTCCTAACGCGCCGCCCATTTTTCGCTCACGCTCAAATCACATGAACGCCCCATTTTTTCCAGACGACTGCCCCTGCGTCTATAAAAAAAGAACGGCAGCCCGAACTATGCGGACCGCCGCCCCTCTTAGGAGTATTATGTATGCAAAAAGAACTTTGCGAGTGAGCCAATTAATTTGTCTATAAATTTCCAAAAAAGACTTCGGGGCGGGCGAGTATTCAACCCGACCTCGAATTGTCTTTAATTTATTGATTATAATAATAAATTTTGACCTTAGAATTGATTTTATCTTCTTTTCTTCGATCTGATTGCAGCGAGCCTAACCGCCGCCGCCTCTTTTTCTTCTTCAGTGAATTCTCTGCCCGCCGCCTTTTTGGCTTTAAGTCGCTATCGCTCTCTTTGCTCTCTGCTCCAAGCCAACGGGAAGCGGAGTTGTTCTTGGGGCGGCGGATACTCTCTTTGGGGTTTCCCTCTGGTATAAGCAATCGCGGAATTCGGGTAAAAGAAAACCCCGAGAATTAACTCGAGGTTTCTTGCCCTATCGGCTATATGTAAACGGTTGGTCTTAATGTGGAAGTCATCATTTGTTATTCGGAGGTGTTATGCACGATATGCAAAAAGAAAGTAAAATGTGTTTGTTTGAATACCAACCGTAGTTTTAGTAATTAAAAGCGTTTCGCTATGTCACTTATAGCGTCGAACACGGAGTCGTAATCGGAAAGGGGTCTGGTCACGATTGCAATCTGGTGTTTGATGTCAAAGCCTCTCAGCTTGTCACGAGCAGCCATCAGTTTGTTGTTAGCTTCCCTCAAAGTGCTCTTAGCATCTCTCACTGTTTTCTCGCACGTCTCGATTTCGTCTATCAGTTTTTTTCTCTCTTGGTTGATTTTCTCTTTGCTCTTGTCCGCCGCCTCTTCGGCTCGGAAAAGCTCTTCTTCTGTGTTGAATATTCTGCCACCAAGTTTATCGGAATAATATCTCATTCAAATCTCTCCTTTAATTGATAATACCATTATATCACTTTTCTTCTTATTTGTCAAGCGTTTTTAAGCCATCGCCGAATAATTTTCGCTCTTTCGTGTGATTTTTAATCCAATTCGGTATTCTCTCCCCCGTCAATTCCTCATAACGCTCGACGTACCTCGAAGTTTGACTTCCTCCCGCAGCAACGGTCTTTGGGGATAATCCGAGAGTTTCTGCTATATGTTGTAGGGCTTCGCTGTAAGTGCCATATGGCTTATCTTTGACATAAAGAGGGCATTCTTTGACTATGTAGGTCGTTCCGAGGCAGCCCACTTTCTTTCCCTCTATGTTGTACTTGTAATATTCTCTTCCTTGGGCGGCGGTCCAACCTTCAACGGGAACCCCTTTCCCCGCCCACGGGCACTCTAAGCCTGTTGGATTGGTGCAGCGTTTGCAGTTCCAACAAAGCTGATCTTCTTTTTCTCTTATTTCCATTATCAATTCCTCGTGCCCGCCGCCTAATACCAAGTTTCCCCGTTCTTCCAAAGCGTATAAACGCTCTTCTCCTTTGTGCGGTCTTGGATAAATAGCGGACATTCTGTTATGTTGTATGTTTTTATAATCTTGACATCATTTGCAATTCTGTCTCTAAACTCTGATTTCTCTGCCTTCCAACCTTTAATCGGCTTCCCGAAAGCTGCCCACGGGCAAGTCAACGGTTCGCAATTCACGGCGCGTTTGCAGTTCCAACAGAGTTGGTCTGGTTTCTTCTTTGCCATATAATTCCTTTTAGGCGGCGGTTAAGCTTTTTTGCTGTCAACGAGTTCTTTGAGCCAATCGGGAGCTTTCCACCGCTCCATATCTTTGTCGCTCCAAAACTCAATCTCGATGCGAGCTCTGTCACCTTCTTCGTCTGGGTAGGTGTCGAGGATGTAAATCGTAAAGGGGTCACGCGGTATTCTGAAGCACGTCCGAATTTTTGTTACTTCTTCTCTACCCGCCGCCTCATAGATTTTTCTCAATTTCTCGTATTCTTCGAGCGTAATTTCGACGTTAAGCTCCATATTATCTTGTTTCGCCGCCGTTTCGTCGCTCTTCGAGTATTTGGTAGTATATTCACATCTGCCATCCCAAGAACCGTTTAGATTAACCCAACTGCCGAGCATATCAGAGCGCACAGCTTTCGTTCTGCGTATTCTGGTGCGGAATTTGTAATCGCCAATAGCACCTTCTTCAAGCCAAGTCTGATGAATTAAATTTTGGTGGATGATTACGAGGTTTTCACGGGTTATTGTTTTTATAGCTTGGGCGGCGGACACTTCGAAGCCGAGTTCGAGTTCTCGATCGTATGTTTTCATTATTACTCCTTACCGTGTCGATTTCGATACGGTTGATTGAATTTCTTTCTCTTTAAGGGTTAGGTTCAAAATTGTCCATTTCATCGAAGATTTTGAAGCGAGTTGCCACTTTTTATATTTCTATTATACCACTTTCAACGTCATTTGTCAAATGTTTTATCGTGGTTTTACAATTTTTGCGGATAAATTTTAACAAGCTTTTCTGTAATATCTTTGAAAATTTCGATATACTTATCGGTGATTGTTTTTTTCTTTTCCATTCCGACTTGTAAAAGTGCTTCGGGGCATTTATTCAAAACTTCGTCATATTTTCGCTGTTCTCTCTTGAAAACCGTGACCTTTCTAAAACCGCTCTCATTATCTAAAATTTTGAGTTGCAGTTTGTCCATATTTTCTCGTTCCGCCGCCAACCTGTGTTTAGATTCTAAATTCTTAACGGTTGTTTTTTGATTTATTTTAATCTGTTCTTCCCTGAATAATTTCTGCGCGTCCTCTACGAACTCTTCTCCTAAATTCTCTTTCAGTTGTTCGCCGAGGTAATGCCTCAACACGTAAACCTTATACACTCTTCGATAATCTCGTAACGCAAGTTTGAAATGCTTTTTATATAATTCGCAAGTTCTTCTTTTGAAAATTTCATACTGCCCCGTTGCGAAAATATACCCCATATCGAATGTTCTTCGTTCGGGCTTCCACTGCCCCTTATTCGGGCTTTCGCATTCGTTCCATTTCTTTAACTGTTCGTTATAGTTCTCCGCCGCCATCTGCTCTAAAACCATTTTTTCGCAAGATAATAATTGCGCTATCTTATCCGAATCGGTATCGTCGTTTACTGCTATCCAACCGTCTTTCCCCTCTAACCAGAACTGATATCCATCTAATTCGTCGATTATCCTTTTGTTCCGCAACGTTGAAAAAGCCGATGCAATTTGCGCATTCATATACCCGATAAGCTTTGCGTTATACTCCGTCCAAATCGTCGGGTAATTTTGCCTGATATACTTCAATTCGTTACCGTTCGTGAAATAATTAGAGTTTACGTACCCGAGTATCCAGTAAAGCTCTCTTCTCGATAAAGTAATTCTCCCATCTTCTCTTTTGGAATCGGGATGCAAATACATATACAAATACAAAACGTTCGCGATGTGTTGTTTTACTTCTGATTTATGCAAATCGGGCGGCGGGTCTTTTTTGATGTTCGATAAATGATATTTCCGATCCACTTTTTCAATATCGCAAAATCTTTCCCAATCTTTGAATTGACTTTTGCGGCTGTTAGTGCTTTGCGTCGGCTCTGAACAAAATATATCGCACAACTCTTCATACGAAAACAAATTGTCTTTGATTTTTGTCTTGCGTAATCTTCTTTTGATAAGCTTATCTCTTATTTCATTCTGTTTTTGCCTTTCTTCTTCTTTCTTTTTCCTCTCTTCCGCTAATGTGAACTTTGTTTCACATTTTGATTTCTCATAACCATTCTCCTGAGACTGAGCTAACTCACTTCGTTCGTTTGTCGACATAGTAATCTCCTTAAAAAACCCTACTTTTTCTCAAAATCTTCGATAAAATCTACGATTTTCGAAAAAACTCATAACCATTTTTTCTATAATAAGAGAATAGGTTTACCTTTATAGAAATTTTGGACATGAGATTTTCTCAAAATCTTCGATAACTTCTGCAATTTTGCAAAAAAAGGTGGTGCATTTGAAACACGTTTTTTGGGGCGGCGGGCAATCAACAGCCCACTCCTCCACTATCTGCTTTTATTATACCACAATTAATTTCTTTTGTCAAGTATTTTATACGACTTTTTTGGAATTATTTCTATTTTTTTATTTACTTCTTCTTCGCCCAATTACTCCACATATCAGAGATGCTCTCTTCTTTCTTCTTTACAGGCTTGCTCGGTTTAGGCTTCGCTTTACCATTTTCGGTAATCTTCTTTGTCGGTTTTGGTAAAGGCTTGGCTTTCTTAGTCGCCGTCTTCGCATTCTTCTTCTCGGCTGCTTTGCGCTTACGCTCCGCCGCCTCTGCGTCTTTGCGGGCTTTCTGCTCCGCTCTTATCCTTTCTTGCTCTTCTATCTGCTTTTGCCTTCTGCGGTTTTGCAATGCTTCGTAATTCTTCAATAACTCTCCGTCGTTCTGATAACATAAATCGTGTAACCATTGAGGCAGGAAGTATTCCTCTTCAAGCGTTGGCGTTTGCATCTCTACCGATATCGTGTTCCCCTCTTGCGTGTATAAGAGTTTGTACCGTTTTTGCGTGGAATTATCGATAAAAACGATTTCTCGACGCTGGAATTTGTCGTATGGCGCAAGGCTTAAATATTCGGTGTATTTGGCGGCGGTCAATGGCAGTTCTTCTGTGATAAAGTATACTGGTGGCTTTCCGAAACGATACGCGTTCTCTACTTCGAGAATGTATTCGACTTCACCTGTTAACTGGTTTATTCGTTCCATTACCATTTCACGCGAAGCTAAACGAAGCGCCGTACGATTGTCTATTTTGAGATATAAAAATCCGATCGGTCGGTTTATTAGGAATATCAGAACTTGCGTTGAGGTAATATCGGATATGATTTTGCCGTTTTTGGTAACTTCTGATAAAATTTGATCGGATATGCGTTGATTGGATGAAATTGAGATTAGTCCTTGACGATACATTTTTCCTCTTTTTTGGGTTAAAGAAAAAAGAGAATGTTATCCCAAACCATCCCATTACAGTCTAATCTGACCATATCTTTTCTCCTTCTTCTCCCCATATTATATAACCACACTCTATATGATATATAAATCACATCACTTCGATATCAAAATGATATCACTTTTCCACTTTCCGATAGCCCGCCTCGTAAAGAGTCGCTGCAAAATCCAAAATGATATTCGCGCAACCCGCTTTATCTAATATTTTGCTGCCCTCGAAAAATACCCGAGCTTCTGTTTCTGAAAACTCGCCAAGCCTTTTTAAGCCGTAACTTACGATGATTTCCGCCATCTCTTTAATTTGTTCTTCTTTATTCATTTTGCCTTAACCTCGTTTATAATTTCTTCCCATCCCTGCAAATCTTGATTGCGAGGTAAAGAAGTCAATCCGATATTTATGAGTTTCTTCACAATATCGCTGTTTAGAGTTTTGTCTTCGTAATGGACAACCACTTCAAGCCCGCCGCCATCTGTTGCAAAAAGGAAAGCGGTAATTGCGTTTTGCGAATACCAGGAAATTA
>ERZ1035037.272-NODE-272-length-18195-cov-435.628886_pt1 | contig 18195 bp, 34 predicted proteins | sample MGYA00520618_ERZ1035037 | MGnify/ENA primary metagenome ERZ1035037 (study PRJEB33766, sample SAMN09781741) | gut metagenome | biome: gut microbiome | host: Homo sapiens | place: Madagascar | study: EMG produced TPA metagenomics assembly of the PRJNA485056 data...
CTACCAGAGCGCTGCTACCAACACCGGCGACTGGAGCGCTGCTACCAACACCGGCGACTGGAGCGCTGCTACCAACACCGGCAACCGGAGCGCTGCTACCAACACCGGCGACTGTAGCACTGCTACCAACACCGGCTACCGGAGCGCTGCTACCGTAGAGGGGAAAGAATCTGTTGCTATTGTAACAGGCATTGATAGCAAGGCATCCGGCGCCATTGGCTGCTGGCTTGTCCTCACCGAAAGGGATGGCTGGAACGGTGAAACCTATCCCATCAAAGAGGTACGCGCGGTAAAAGTAGACGGCGAGACCATAAAGCCCGGTGTGTTCTACAAGCTGCAAAACGGGGAGGTCGTGGAAGCATGAACCCTTTGGACGACTATGACACTGATGATCTCATCATAGGAACTTGTGCTGCCTGCGGCGACCCCATCTATGAGGACGAGGACTACTACCAAATAGATTTCGAAAAAGTCCATGTGGATTGTATCGACAAGTGGGCAGAGCAGTACAGAGTAAGGAGTGTATAAATGGAACAGAACTACTTTAGAGAGCTGAACAGCATTGACTGTTCTGACAAGACCGAGAAGAAAAACGGCCTTACATACCTTTCCTGGGCATGGGCCTGGGGAGAAATCAAGAAGCTGCACCCGGATGCAACCTATACCATCTACGAGGATGCTAACGGCCTGTTTTACCACACAGACGGTAAGACCTGCTGGGTTAAGACTGGCGTAACCGTCAACGGCATTGAGCACATCGAGTACTTGCCGGTCATGGATAACCGTAACCGTTCCATCCCGGCCAGTGATGTTACCTCATTCGATGCCAATAAGGCAATCCAGCGTTCCCTTACAAAAGCCTGTGCCCGTCATGGCCTTGGCCTGTATATCTACGCTGGCGAGGACTTGCCGGAGGGTGCAGAAAGAGAACCGGAGCCTACCGAGTATTGCATCGACTGCGGGCAGCAGATCACCGGTATCAACAAGCGCAACGGGGAGTATTGGCCTGTAAGCGAGATCGCCGCCTACAGCGCCCAGCGGTTCGGCCGCAAGCTGTGCCCGAACTGCCAGAAGAAAGCCTTTGCCGCCGAAAAGGAGGCCGAGAAGAATGAAAACAAGGCTCCGGTTTGATTCTGCCGACTGGACAAGAGACCGGAACGGCTACGGCATCACCCTGTATACCAAAGATGCCGCAGCCGCCCAGGCTTTCCTTGATGAGATGAAGCCCGGCAAGATGTACGCCGCCGAACTAAAGGAGCACCACGAGCGCAGGAGCCTTTCGGCCAACTCGTACCTTTGGGCGCTCCTTGATGATCTGGCCTTTACCCTCTCCACCCAGGCGGCCCCGCTGACTAAGGAGGAGCTGTACCGGAAGTACATTAAGGAGGTCGGCATCTGGAAGGATGTGCACAATATCGAGCCGGAAGCCGCCAAGACCGTCCGGACAGCGTGGGAAATGCTCGGTACTGGCTGGGTAACGGAACAGGTAGACTACGAGCCAGACGGTGACCATCTGGTGATCCGGCTGTACTACGGCAGCAGCACCTACAACACCAAACAGATGTCCCGGCTGCTGGATGCCGTCATCGCAGACTGCAAAGAGCAAGGGATAGATGTTGCCACTCCGGCCGAGCTGGCCTTGCTAAAGGAGGAATGGGGAAAATGAAAAACGAATGGGGCGTAGAGCTTGACCGAAACGGATACGCTCCGAGCATCGTACAGGCCGACACATCTAAGTGCTTTTTGTGCCAGCGCTCCGGCGTAAAGCTCGACCGGCACGAAATCTTCGGCAACGCCATGCGGAGCAAAAGCAAGCGCATGGGGCTGTGGGTGTCCCTGTGCCATGAGCCATGCCATCTGACACACGCACACAGCTGTGCAGAGGTGATGGACTGGCTGCACCGGATGGGCGAGCAAGCCTGTATCGACAACTACGATTTCACTATCCCGATGTTCCGGGAGGAATTCTACACGAACTATTTGGAGGAAACAGAATGCTGAACAAAGCGATACTTAATGGGCGGCTGACCAAGGTCCCCGAACTGAAGCAGACCAACAGCGGCAAGAGCGTGTGCAGCTTTACTATCGCCGTAGACCGCAACCGTGACCGGGAAAAGACTGACTTCGTACCCATCGTAGCATGGGGCAAGACCGCCGAATTCGTGAACCAGTGGTTTGGCAAGGGCGACCTCATTACCATTGTGGGTCGCATCGAAGTTCGTAACTACGAGGACAAGAACGGCAACAAGCGCACAGCCACAGAAATCATCGCAGAGGAGGTTCTGTTTGGCGGAAGCAAATCTACCGGCAAGGCAGAGGAAAAGCCAGCAGAGAGCGAGCAGGGCGGATTTGAAGAAGTCGAGGGCGACCCTAACGACCTCCCTTTTAATTAAGGGTTACGCTTCCCAGTAAAAAGCGACAGGAGGACAACCCATGAAGTACCTTAAAGTCTTTACAGACTTTGCAGATGCCATGGAGGAACTCGGAGATGCGGAGAGAGGGCGGCTGTTCACGGCTATGCTGAAATATGCAGAGACGGGCGCAGCCCCCGATTTCCGGGGAAACGAGCGTTTTATATGGCCGGTAGCAAAGTTGCAAATAGACCGGATGGCTGCTGAATGCGAAGGAAGAGCCAAAACAAGCAGGGAAAACGGTTCCAAGGGCGGGAGGCCGAAGAAAACCCAAGGTAACCTAAAAAACCCAGCGGGTTTTTCAAAAACCCAGAAAAGCCAAGACAAAGACAATGACAAAGACAAAGACAAAGAAAATATTCCCTCCGGGAATAATACCCCCCCTACCCCCCCAAGGGGGCGTGTGGATGTCCCGGAAGCCTTGATGGAGAACTGGAACGGCTTTTGTGAGATGCGCAAGAAAATCAAAAAGCCCCTCACTGACCGTGCCGCAAAGATGATCCTGAATGAGCTGGAACGGCTGGCACCGGGGGACAACCACACCAAGGGACTTATTCTCGATCAGAGCGTTAAGCGCTGCTGGCAGGATGTTTACCCGTTGAAAGGCGACAAGTCTGCTGGTGGGACCGACAATGTATTTTTGCAGATGCTGCAGGAGGAGGGACAACATGAACCGTACTGAAACATTGGCTGTTATGTCCATCATCAAGGCCGCTTATCCAGCGTACTACCGGGACATGAAGCGGCAGGATGCCGAAGCGGTGGTGAACCTGTGGTCGGAGATGCTGGCAGACTACCCGGCTAACCTTGTGGCAGCGGCGATTAAGTCCCACATTGCCAGCGACCGCAAGGGCTTCCCTCCACACATTGGGGCTATTATCGCCAGCATCGGGGAGATCAGCAGACCGGTAGAACTCTCCGAGGGGGAAGCATGGGCGCTGATTGCAAAGGCCCTGCGGAACAGCGGCTACAACAGCGAGAAAGAGTTTGCAGCCCTGCCGGAGAACCTACAACGGTTGGTAGGACACCCCTCCCAGCTGCGGGAATGGGCCAGCATGGACACCGGGACAGTGCAGAGCGTGGTACAGTCCAACTTTATGCGCAGCTACCGGGCAAGGCAGGAGAGCGAGCGCAAAATGCAAGCCCTGCCTGCGGATATCCGGGCGAAGCTGGCAGGGATGGCAGAGGTAAAGCAGCTGCCCAGCTATGACCTGGCGCTGGCGGAGCGGATGATGGAGGAGAATGCGTGAAAATCACTATCCCAGAAATCCCCCCATCGCTGAACAAGTACGCCGGTCGGGCCAATGCCTGGGACTACCGAGCGGAAAAGCAGCGCTGGCTGCAGCTGTTTGTTGCATACTGCCACAAGTGCAAACCAATGGGCAAGGCGGTGGTGACCATCACCTACTACTTTCCAACCAGGCACAGGCACGACCCCGACAACTACAACGGAAAGATGCTGATGGACGGGCTGGTGCACCGGGGAGTAATCGCTGATGATAGCTTTGACCATGTCGAGCTGCGGCTGCGTGGGGCATATGACCCAAAAAATCCGAGAACTGAAATTGACATAGAGGAGGTAACGGATGAAAGTACTTGAATTGTTTGCTGGAACGCGGAGTATAGGGAAAGCGTTTGAAAACAGAGGGCATCAAGTGTTTTCTGTGGAATGGGATAAGAATTTTGAAAACATCGATCTTTATGCAGATATCTTAACAGTCACGACGGATGAAATTCTGAATCGTTTTGGACGCCCGGATGTGATTTGGGCAAGTCCGGACTGTTCCACATTCAGCATTGCCGCTATAAGCCATCACCGGAGAAAAAATCCTGTAACAGGAAACCTTGACCCTGTCAGTGACTACGCAAAATTTTGCGATATGGTAGATCAGCATGTATTACAACTAATCAAGGACCTTAAGCCAAGGTTTTGGTTCATCGAAAATCCAAGGGGCGGGATGCGGAAGATGTCATGGATGCAAGGTTTTCCGAGGCACACTGTTACATATTGCCAATACGGGGATACACGAATGAAGCCAACGGATATTTGGACGAACCACCCGGAGCCTAAGTTCAAGCCAATGTGCAAGAATGGTGACCCTTGCCACGAAAGAGCTCCCCGTTCTGCAACTATTCGGGCGATGAAGGCCAAGGGGATTGAAATGGAGGTTGGAGGTACACAGTACGGATTAAAGAATAGCCGTGAAAGAAGCATAATTCCTAAAGCACTGTGCCAGCACATAGTGGATATTTGCGAAGAAGGACTATCAAAGGAGGTACCCTGATGGGGCAGAAGGATGTAGAGCGGGAGAAGCCGCTTTTTGAGGGACAAAGTGCCGAGGAATTTATCAAGCGGTGGAACGCTATCACCAAAGCCATAAAAATGCGCGCAGAGACGGCCGAGCAGGAAAAGGTGGTGAAGTTATGATGTCATACGATAAAGCGTATCCTAACGCCAAAATCGGCTGTTCTAAATCAAATGACCCGGAGCTCCTGGAGCAGCTGGTGCGGGAGGGCAAGACCAACAGGGAGATTGCCTTAATTCTCGATCTTGATTACGGCTCTGTGGCCTCGATCTTGTATCGCTATGGAATCAAGAGAGACCCAAACCGGCCCTGCAAGAGATGCGGAGGGCCGATAGGCAGCACCAACCCCCGGCAGCTGTATTGCAAGGAGTGTCAAAAGGCCATGGACAGCATCCGGGCCCGAAAAAGCAGTATGAAAAAAGCCGAGCCGAAGAAATGCGAATACTGCGGGAAGGACTATTTCGGCCAGCCGGGACAAAAGTACTGCTCCAAACAATGCTACAAGGATGCGGCGGCATCCGGTAAGTATAAGCGTCCCAAGAATTGGATAAAGCGCCGGGATGGGAAAATCGACATCGAGATAAGGATATGCGGCAAAACCACGGAGCGACGGGAGAGCGTGGATTACTTCGAAGCCCGGGAGATTTGGCACGATGGCTGGATAGGCGGGGGCTACGCAGCGCTGATAACGGTAGATGGTCACAGGTTGGAGACCCTGCCGCAAATAAAGACATTCTTCGGATTTAGGAGGGATTCGCTATGAGGAACTGGACGGCAGCGGCAGTTACGATAATCTTAGCTGCTTTCTGCATAATGGTTCTATCGGCTATTTCGGCCGAAAGGTGGAATCATGTGGATGAAGTGGCCCAGGCGGAGATCACCGCAGAGGAACAGGAACGCCGGGAGCAGGCAGCCTATTACAAGGGTTGGCAGGACGGCAAGCAATATTATCTTGAGAATTTTGGAGGGATAAACTGATGGAACCTGTAATTAACCCTTTGGCGTTTTACTTGATTGATGGTGCTAGCGGTTTGAAGTGGGGAGCGCTTATCTTTGGCATTATAATCGGACTTATTTTGCTTTGCTACGGTGCATGGTCTATTGATGAAGCGGACAGCAAGGAAGAAGTAAAATCTGCAAAAAGGAAAATGAAAACAGGATTAACTATTGTCATCATCGGTGCCGTGCTTTTCGTTTTCTTGCCATCTTCGGAAACAGTGATGAAGATGGTCATAGCTAAAAATGTAACATACGATGCAGTAGACGCTGCAAAAGATGTGGTAACCCAAGTTTACAACGACATTTTGGCACTGTTCCAAAAGTAAAAGGAGGGATAACATGGATGCTGTGAAGTTTGTCGAGGAGCGCAGAAGAATGTTTGCTGTGACAGGGGAGAATCCGAAGTATAGCTTATTCAACATGAGTACTTGCGCCGAGGATGTTGTAAAAGAAGTCGCGGAGTGGTCTGCTGCACATCCCCGCAAGACGAGGCAGAGCGAATTTCTGAAGCATTATCCAAAAGCTGATGTATTGATCAACGGAGTTATATCTTTATGCCCCAAATTGATTGAAGGTTATAACCCAAGTGCTGGGTGCTATGATACAGATTGTTACGATTGCAAAACAGAATACTGGATGCAGGAGGTAGAATGATGAAAGGGATTGTAATCACCGCAGAGGAACAGGAACGCCGGGAGCAGGCAGCCTATTACAAGGGTTGGCAGGACGGCAAGCAATATTATCTTGAGAATTTTGGAGGGTGAGCCAATGACCGTAAAGGACTACTACGAAGTAATCCGGGACATAGACCGGCTGGCTGCTGCCGTTGACGCAGAGGGTGCAGTCACCCTCGACCATGACGATGCGGAGCAGAGATGTGCGCTACTGCTGGACTACAAGGATTTGCTGATGGCACTGGAGGTTGGATGAAATGAGCAAGGCCGTTATGATAAGTATACGCCCGAAGTGGTGCGAGAAGATTTGTAGAGGCGAAAAGACCGTTGAGGTGCGAAAGGGGCGCCCGAAGATGGAAACGCCGTTCAAGTGCTATATCTACTGCACGCTGCCGAAGTACCCGCACGAGGACTTTATTGCAACGGATTATCCAAAGCCGCAGTTTTATGGCGGAGGCAAAGTCGTTGGAGAGTTTACCTGCGACGCAATTGCCCGTGTGAACATCTGCGGATTCTGGGACGATAGTGGGAAGCAGATCGACAATCGGCTCAAAGAAACATGTTTGACCTCAGAAGAGTTATGCGACTACCTTGGCGAAAAGGTCGGTTACGGATGGCATATCTCCGACCTGAAAATCTACGACACGCTGAAGGAGTTGAGCAAGTTTTCGCGCCCGTTTGAAAACTGCATAGACAAAGTGTGTGATGAATTTGGGTGTGAATCATGCGAAAATGGCGGTCATATTAAGCGCCCGCCCCAAAGCTGGTGCTATGTGGAGGAAATGTGATGGACGCTGTGAAGTTTTTGGAAGAACGAAAGAGAATGTTCAAGAGTGGCAAATCTGTGCCTGACCTAAGTGGTAATATTACTTACAATTCCGAGAAAGTAGTTAAGTTCGTTGAGGAATGGTCTGCTACACACCCGCTCAAGACACGTCAGAGCGTGTTTCTGGAGCAATATCCAGAGTCGTCTCTTGATGAGCGTGGTGTGCTTTGGATTTGTCCGCTTTATATTTCTACTTCTCACAGAAATAGTAACGAATTGTGTAAAAATCCAGAAAAATCGTGCATGAAATGTCGTCGTGAGTTCTGGATGCAGGAGGTAGAATTATGAAAAAACCTCTTCTTTGCCGCATTGGTATGCACAAGCTGAACAAGTATACGTATGTCCAGGTGTCGCGCCGCCGAAGCGACCGGCACGGCGGGAAGTACCGAACAAATTACGCAGTCTGTGAACGGTGCGGAAAATTGTGTTATCGAGTGAAGCTAAAAAGGAAGGTAGAGTGATGGACTGTTTCAATCATCTCTGCCCATTTCGTCAAAATACAACAAGTAACTGTAACCGTTGTGAGTGCTTGGCGTGTCAGAACAGGTGCAAAGGGCCCGTTACATATACTGCAAGCAATCATACGCTGACCGCAGACGAAATCGCAAAGAATACCAATAATCCCGATTATGGCGTTGGGACTGGGTGTTAGGAGGTAGAGAAATGAAAGGAATTGTAATCACAACAGAGAACGAGATGCGGGTGCAGGAGTTTTACGAGCCTGCACACAAGAGCATCGGTGAGGCCGTGGGAGGGTGGATTGAGGTCGTCCGCCCTGCGTGTGTGTTCTTTAAGAGCCCGTACTGCATGATAGTCAACGAAGAAGGGGCGCTTCTTAACCTACCGATGAACATGTTCGGCAGTTTCATTTACGGTACGGACTATCATGGGAACCAGATTTTAGGGGATATCGTGTTGTTAAAGGAAGGCATCAACAGCGATGGGGAGCGTGACATATTAGGGCTTGACGAACAGGATATTAAGTACCTGTGCGATATGGTGTCTACCAAAAATGGCAGAGAGGTTAAACTGGGACAGGAGGTAGAGCGATGGAACGGCTAACGAATGAAGAGGTTAGAGTGGATGAGAGCATGGACCGGTATCTCGGCGCTGATTTGGAAAGCCTTTGCAGTTATACCCGCCTGCGGGAGCTGGCCGAGGCAGACAAGGACGGTCGGCTGGTGGTGCTGCCATATAAGGTGGGCCAGCGGGTGTTTGCCTTGCTGGACACGGATAAGCATATAAGCGAGTGCGAGGTAAAGCGGATCGGTCTGGGCAATGAGATCGGCTTTGCTGGCCTCGAACCAATAGGTGCCCGAGGGCGGGAGTATGGCGTATCACTAAATGGATTTGGCAAAACTGTATTCCTCACCCGCGAGGAGGCGGAGAAAGCATTGGAGGCGATGAAGAATGAATGAGCTAAAACCTTGCCCGTTTTGTGGAAACAAGGGTGTTATGCAGAGAAACGGTCACTGCTTTCGGGTATGCTGCCCAAATAGAGACTGCCCAATCGAACCGAGAACACATTGGTTCTTAAACCATCTATTAGCAATCGAAGCGTGGAACAGGAGGACTGACAATGGCTGAATACTTGGACCGGGAAGCGTTTAAGAAAAGCGTTGAGGAGCGTTATTGTAAGCCGTGCAAGGCGGAGGGAAAAGACCACAACGGATGCTGGTGTCGTGCCTGTTGGGTTGACGATATGCTCGATGAGGTAGATTGTTTCCAGCCCGCTGATGTGGCCCCGGTGGTGCATGGGCGGTGGATTGGTGCTCCTCTTTGTGGAAACGACAATTGTAGATGCTCCGAGTGTGGAAGTTGGCATAATATCCATGCAAACTTGCGTGGAGAGATAATGCAAAAATACTGCCCTAACTGCGGTGCAAAGATGGACGAAAAGGAGACTGTCTATGATTAAGCCATACATCAAAAATGAAACTGCAGTAGATATTATCTGTAGCATCTGCGACAGAATGTATCCGGGAATGGACTGTGAGCCTGCCGACTGTGAGTGGATGAAGATGCTGGCGGAGGAAGCTGTTGATGCGGCGCCGGTGGTCAGATGCAAGGACTGCAAGTACTACAAAATTAGCGAACTGCACCCACCTTTTAAGTTCTGTTTTAGACTTAGACACCCAACAGAGAATAGATCAGTCGGTTACAGATTTGCAGATGACGACTTCTGCAGCTATGGAGAAAGGCGGGCGGAAAAGGAACCGCCGGAGGAGGGAGAAACATGATTGACTACAAGCGCATCTGCATTGACGAGCTGAAGTGCCATAGCTATAAGCTCCGGTCGTTGGAAAGCCTGCCGGAAGAAATCCGCCGCTACAATGAGCAGATGGACGGCATTCGGTCCGCTACCAGCGATGCTACACCAGTAAAGGGCGGTGGCTGCGGCCGGGAAGATCATTTGATTAACGCAATCTCCCGCCGGGATGCGCTCTCGGCAAACCTTGCGGTAGTCAAGTGGCAGACCTCCCAGGTGGAGAAAGGACTGGCCTGCCTGACGGGAAAGCAGCGGCGCATCCTTGAGTTGTTCTACATCCGCCGGGAATACGGCTACATACAGCGGCTTTGCCAGGAGTTCAATGAGAGTGAACGAGAGGTGTACCGGGATAAGGACGAAGCGCTGATGAGATATGCCCTTTGCCGGTATGGGTTGACGGAGCTGTAAAGATGGCAGAAACATGGCAGAAATAAGATGCATACACAGTGTATACTGATAGTGTGGTAAAACACAGACTTCCCTTGACATTCCTCCTGGTGGGGAGCCGGGCCCCTAATCCCGGCGATCTGCTCCCGTAGCTCAATGGTAGAGCAGCTGCCTCGTAAGCAGCGAGTTATAGGTTCAAGCCCTATCGGGTGCTCCACCTTCATGTTTTATTTCCTTTTTACGGGGCCGCCGATGCCCCGTTATCCCATCGGCCGAAGATACATGACCTTCGTAAAAAAGGTGCCGCGCTGGCAGACCGCAAGTTCGCAATAGTCTGCCTTACAAAAAGCAGTCAGAGAGTACCGAAAGGCGCTCTCTTTCTTTATGCCATAAAGGAGGGATACCTATGGATTTAATAGTCCGCAAAATCCCGCAGAGCGACACCATAAAGGTATATCCGGTATCTGATGTGCATTTGGGCAGCATCCTACATGATAAAGAGGGCTGGCAAGCATTCTGCCGCCGGGTAGAGCGGGAGGATGCTTATCTCATCCTTGGCGGCGATCTCATCAACAACAATACCAGGAACGCGGTGGGAAGCCCCTTTGAGGATTATATCCGCCCGCGGGAGCAGAAAAAGATGATGGTGGAAATGCTAACGCCCATCAAGGATAAGATCCTCTGCGCGGTATCCGGTAACCACGAAGCGAGGACAGCCAGGGACACCGACCAAGACATTATGGGCGATATCATGTGCAAGCTGGACATGGAGGACTACTACGCCGAGGACATAGCATTCCTCAAACTGGAGATTGGGCGCAGGGTAACAAGAGATATCCCTATCACAAGCTATACGATGGCTGTTACCCATGGCTCCGGCGGCGGCATTTACACCGGTGCAACGGTCAACCGCAATGAGCGCTTCGGCTACACCATAGAGGGCATTGACGCTCTGATTGTTGGCCATACCCACAAAGGCACCATCAGCAAGCCCAAAAAGATCGTAGTGGACAGCAACAACAATGTCATCCGTACAAAGCAGCTTGTAGTGGTTAGCTGTACCGCATGGCAGCAGTACGGAGGATACGCAGCCCGGAAGATGCTGCTGCCCAGCAGCGAGAGCGACCATGAGCAGCCGCAGACATTGCTCCTGTGTGGATGCAAGAAGGGCACGAAGCGGATCACTGCTGTTTGGTAACAATAATTGGTAGCCCGGCATAGCAGACACCGGGAGGGTAAGGGCGGGTAATGAACATCGCATTTGATTACAATTCTCCCAAGTGGAGAAGAAAGCGCCAACAGATATTAAGGCGTGACGGCTATATGTGCCAATACTGCAAGAGGTACGGAAAAGCCGTACAGGCTACAACGGTTCACCACATCAAGCACGCAGACGAGTACCCAGAGCTGGCCTATGACGAAAAAAATTTAGTAAGCCTGTGTGAGGGCTGCCACAATAAGCAACACCCGGAAAAAGCTACAGCAGCAAGGGGCCGTTACTGATATCCCCCCCCTATCCGTTGCGCCTTCCGCCTGTCTATGGGGACCGGCGGGGGGAAATTTTTCCAACTCTACGGTATATTTTTGAGAAAGGGGAAGCCATGACAAAGGAAAAATGGGTTGAAACTATCGAAAAACAGATGGAAAAACTCGGTACGGCCGACCCATCTTATCAATCTGCGGTAGAAACGCTTGCAGAGATACTGGAACAGCGGGATAAGACCAAGGCCGAGTTCAAAAAGTCCGGCGGTAAGTCCGTCATCGAATATACCAACAAAGGGAACGCCACAAACATGGTAAAAAACCCTCTGTTGATTCTGTGGGACGACCTCAACAAGAGCGCACTGGCATACTGGCGCGAATTGGGGCTTACTCCATCGAGTTTCCGCAAAATGACCGGCGGAGTGAAAGAAAAGGAGGAAAAGGGCGGCCTTGCCGCTGCTCTTGCCAGCCTTGAGACAGATTAAGGGTAAGAACTGGCCCGTAGTCCTTGAGTATGCCGAAAGCATCAGAGACGGGAGAAAGGTCGCTTGCAAGGAATTGCGGCAGGCTGTTGACCGTTTCTTTGCTGACATCGATAATGACGAGTACGATTTCGCGCCGAAAGGGCCGGAGTTCTGTATTCAAATCATCGAAAAGACCCTCTGCCACCAGCAGGGGGAAAAGCTGGACGGTACACCGCTCCGGGGAAAGCCGTTCCTGTTGGAGCCGTTTCACAAATTCATCATATACAATCTTCTTGGGTTTAAGTTGAAAGGCACCGATGTAGTGCGATTTCACGAGGCCCTTATTTTTATACCCCGAAAAAACATCAAAACCAGCTTTGCAGCTTCCCTCGCCTGGGCGCTGTCCCTGTGGTACCGGCGTAGCGGCTCCAAAACCTACATATCTGCCGCAGCTCTGATGCAGTCCCTTGAGAGCTTTAATTTTCTGGATTATAACATCCGGCTTATGGGCGAGGACGAGAAGCATGGCGGCGGTGTAAAGATCATCGACAACAACAACGAGCACTCGATGGAGGCGGATCTTCCAGACGGCTCGTTTTTCATTCGCGCATTGGCCGCAAACCCGGATGCACAGGATTCCCTTAACTGCAATATCGCGATCTGCGATGAAATCCACGCCTTTACCAAGCCGAAGCAGTACAACCTTTTCAAGGAAGCTATGAAAGCCTATACAAACAAGCTGCTGATAGGCATTTCCACCGCTGGCGATAACGAACAGGGCTTCCTTGGGCAGCGGCTGCAATACTGCCGCAAGGTATTGGATGGCACCATCAAGGACGAACAATATTTCATCTTCATGTGCTGCGCCAATCCGGATGAGGAGGGCAATATCGACTATACCAATCCCCTGGTACACGAGATGGCCAACCCGGCCTATGGCGTTTCCATCCGGCCGGAGGAAATCCTAAACGACAGCTTGCAGGCGCAGAATGACCCGCAGCAGCGGAAAGACTTCTTTGCAAAGTCTCTCAATGTCTATACAGGGGCTATGAAGTCCTATTTCAACCTCGATGAATTCCGGAGAAGCGACGAAAAATACAACTGGACGCTGGACGAGCTTTCCAAGCTCCCCATAGACTGGTACGGCGGAGCTGACCTCTCAAAAATGCACGACCTAACGGCGGCTGCGCTTTTTGGAAATTACAAAGGCGTTGATATTATCATCAGTCACGCTTGGTTCCCGGTGGTGCAGGCTCATGTTAAGGCCGACGAGGACGGTATACCGCTTTTTGGCTGGGCTGATGATGGGCTTTTAACCATGTGTAACAGTCCGACCGTAAACCACGCCGATGTTGTCAACTGGTTTATATCCATGCGCAAGCAGGGGTTCAAAATCCGACAGGTGGGGCATGATCGCAAATTCTGCCGAGAGTACTTCATTGGCATGAAATCGGCAGGCTTTAACATTATCGATCAGCCGCAGTTTTTTTACAAAAAATCCGAGGGCTTCCGGCATATTGAACAGAGCGCCAAAAATGGGACGCTGTACTATATGCATTCCGAAGCCTACGAGTATTGCGTTGGGAATGTCTCGGCAATCGAAAAGACTGACGACATGATCCAGTACGAAAAGGTAAGACCGACAAATCGAATTGATGTGTTCGACGCCTCTGTATTCGCCACAGTGCGGTATTTGGAGGCTTTGGATAAATCTAAAGCAGGAAAGAAATGGTGGGGTGATAAATGAGCATGGCAAATTTTTTTGAGCGCTTCCGCTCTCGGGATAAGCCCCAAACGCGGAGCGCTGTATGCCTGTGTGATGGAACCGGATGGAAAGACCTGACCTGTTCCGGATATACAGACCTTGCACACAACCCGGAAATCTGTGCTGCCGTTGATAGAATCGCGTCCTTAATCGGAAGCATGACAATCTATTTGATGCAAAACACCGATGGTGGAGACATCCGGGTAAAAAACGGGCTGTCTCGTGTGGTTGATATCGAACCAAACAGTTACATGGGACGATCAAACTTTATCCAGTGGATTATCAAAACAATGCTGCTGGATGGCAGGGGGAACGCTGTGGTGCTCCCAAAGACCCGGAAGGGCCTGCTTCGGCGGCTTGACCCAATTCCGGCGGCGTTTGTGGCGTTTGTCCCGAATGGGGAACGGTATTACAGCATCGAAATATCCGGGAAAACCTATGACCCGAATGATGTACTGCACTTTGCCATCAATCCGAGCAATTACTACCCATGGCAAGGTACTGGGTACAACATTGCGCTGGCTGATGTGGCAAATAACCTCAAGCAGGCGGCGACAACAGAAAAGGGCTTCATGGCCAGCGAATGGAAACCGTCCCTCATCGTCAAAGTTGACGCTATGATAGACGAGTTTTCCAACCCGGAGGGCCGAGCAAAGCTCATTGAGGAATTTGCGGCATCCAACAAAGCTGGGGAACCTTGGCTGATTCCGGCCGAACAATTCTCGGTGGAACAGGTACGGCCCCTTACCCTGTCCGATCTTGCGCTGGCAGACTTCGTAAAACTGGATAAAACGACGGTGGCAACCATTCTCGGTGTGCCGCCTTTTGTTTTGGGTGTTGGCGAGTTCAAGCGGGATGAATGGAACAACTTTATTTCCTCCCGTATCATGCCGATTGCGCAGATTTTGGAACAGGAGTTTAGCCGAAAGCTACTCGTGTCTCCGGATTACTTTTTCCGCTTCAATGTCCGTTCCCTCTACAACTACTCCTTGGAGGAAACCATCAAAGCTGGTGCGGAAATGGTTGACCGCATGGCAATGACGCGGAATGAGTGGCGCAGTTGGGTGGGGCTTCCTCCGCACGAGGGCATGGATGAGCTTTTGGCCCTTGAAAACTACATTCCCGCTGACCGCCTTGGCGATCAGAAAAAACTAAACGGAGGAGGTGAGTAAATGGTAGGAGCAAGACAGGCAATCAGCCGCAGTGGCGACTTCAAGACCCGCGCTGCCGATGGAAACCTCTACATTGAGGGCTATTTCGCCACCTTTACCGGTGAATACCGGATGTGGGATAAAGCCATCGAGCGCATTGACCGGGGAGCCTTTGACGGAACCCTCGGCGATGATATCCGGGCGCTGGTCAACCATGATACCACAATCGTGCTTGGCAGAACCACAGCGGGTACACTGACCCTCCGCGTTGATGATTTGGGCCTTTGGGGGTCCATCCTCATTAATCAAGCGGATCAGGATGCCATGAACGCTTACGAGCGCGTAAAGCGCGGAGATGTTTCCCAGTGTTCTTTTGGTTTTGACATCCTTGACGAGGAAACCGAAATCCGGCCGGATGGCACAACCGTGTGGACAATCCGCAAAGTCAAACTGTATGAGGTATCGGTCGTTACCTTCCCGGCCTATGAGGACACCATGGTAGAGGCCCGGAGAAAAGACCTTGAAAAGATCAACGAGCGCAAGCTCGACCAATGGAGAGCCGACGCTCTCAAAAAACTAAGAAAGGAGTGCTGATATGGCACTGAAATCCATTATGATCGCCAAAAAGCTGGAACTGAAAAGGGCCGCTTTTGAGGCGCTGATCGCCAAGGACGCCGAATTTACAACCCGCTCCGCTGAAATCGAAAAGGCTATTGGCGAAGCCACTACCGAAGAGGAGCAGCAGGCAGTTGAGGATGCAATGAACCAATTTACCGAGGATCAGGATGCCCACAACGCCGAAAAGGAAAAACTGTCCGCAGAAATTAAGGGCCTTGAGGAGGATTTGGAAAACGCTGAAAAAGATCCCCCAAAAGCTGACCCCGAACCCAAAAAGAAAGACGAAAGGAATGATTTTACCATGAATACCATCAACATTCGCTCCCTCCCCATGAATGTACGCGCCTTTGACGCTCTCCCCAAGGAGCAGCGTGATGCTATCGTAGCCCAGCCCGATGTGCAGACCTTCTTTGCGGAGCTGCGTAACGCTGCCCGCAGTAAGAGAGATATCACCGGCGGTGAGCTGACCATCCCTGTTGTGTTCCTCGACCTCATTGCCGAGAATATGTATCGCTACTCCAAGCTGATGCGTCGTGTCCGCATCCGCAATGTCAATGGCGAAGCCCGTCAGACTATTGCCGGTACTGTTCCCGAGGCCGTTTGGACTGAAATGTGTGGCGCTATCAATGAGCTGACCTTCAGCTTTAACCAGATCACCCTCGACGGCTTCAAGGTCGCTGGTTATGTTCCTGTTTGCAACTCCCTGCTGGAGGATAACGATGTAAACCTTGCTTCCTGGATCGTCGAGATGCTGTCCGAGGCTATCGGCCTTGCCAAGGATAAGGCCATCCTGTACGGCAAGGGCGCCGGTCAGAAGATGCCTCTCGGTATTGTGACGCGTCTGGCGCAGGAGAGCAAACCCAGCGATTACCCGGCCAATGCTCCTGCTTGGGTTGACCTGCACACCTCCAACATCATCACCATTCCCACCGCTTCCACCGGCGAGGCTTTCTGGGCTGCGCTGGCTGTTGCTGCTGGTAACACCTTCACCCGCTATTCCCGCGGCGAGCGCTTCTGGGCTATGAATAGCAAGACCCTGGCTGCTCTGCAGTCCAAGGCAATCCTTGCTACCGCTTTGGGCCGGTATGTCACCTTTGACGGTATGACCATGCCCATCATCGGCGGTGATGTGGAAATCCTCGAATTTATCCCCGATGGCGACATCGTTGGAGGCTATGGCGACCTGTACCTGTGGGCGCAGCGCTCCGGCATGACCATCGAAGCATCCCGCGAGGTTCAGTTCATTCAGGACAACACCGTATTCCGCGGCAAAGAGCGTGCTGACGGTATGCCCGTTATCCCCGGCGCTTTTGTGGCGATCAACATTAACGGCGCTTCCGTAACCACCTCCATGACCTTTGCGGCTGATACCGCCAACAACGCCAAGCTGTCCGCTCTGACCGTTGGAAACCTGTCCCTCAGCCCTGCTTTTGATGGCGATGTGCTGAGCTACACCGCTACCGCTTCCGCTGCGACTGCTGCAGTAAACGCCACTACCGAGGTTGCCGGTGCGCAGGTCGCTATTGCCTACAACAACGCCAATGTGAAGAACGGCGGCTCTGTTACCTGGCTGGCTGATGGCGCTGCCCATCCTCTGACCGTTACTGTCAAGAATGGCAACGAGACCGTTGTTTACACAGTCAATGTAACCAAGGCTTCCTAAAAGGGGGTTAAAGCATGACAGACGCTGATATCCTCGTGATCTTGAAGGTTGATTTGCAACTTTCCACAACAGCGCTTGACGATTACCTGTCGGCGCTGATCGCGTCTGCCAAGGAGTATATCGCTACCGAGGGGATCGTACTCTCCACCAGCACCGGCGATGCCATGCTGGTGGAGATGTATGCCGCCTACCTTTACCGTCAGCGCCGGGAAAAGGTCGTAGCAATGCCCCGGATGCTCCGGTGGGCACTCAACAACCGGCTGTTTGAGCAAAAGGCGGGTGATTGATTTGGACGATCTCATTACATTGATCTCCCAAGCCTTTGAGCAAAACGATATCGGGGTGCAGATTGCAACAGAAACCAAAACACAGGTCTGGGCGCGTCTGCAATCCGCTACACGGGCGGAGTTCTATTCCGGCGGTCAAAACGGATTGCAGCCGTCTATTGTGGCGATTACTCCTATTGCGAATTATGCCGGGCAGAAATTAGCCGAGTGGCGCGGTACGCGCTATTCCATTTATCGCACCTATTTTGCAACAGGTAGCGATGAAATAGAGCTGTACCTTGAGGAAAAGGTGGGTAACGATGTCCAAAACGGTTAAGCCGGATGAATTGGCAGCGGCAATTCTGACTGAGCTGAAAAACTATGACCAAGCCGTTACGGATGGCGTAAAAAAAGAGGTTCGGCAGGTGGCAAAGGAGTGCCGCCAAGATATTGTGACCGGCAGTCCGGTACAGACCGGCGATTATAAAGCCGGTTGGCGTGACAAGGTCGCATATGAGAGCTACAGCGATATCCGTATGCGAATTTTCAACAAAACGGATTACCAGCTCACGCACTTGCTGGAACATGGACACGCAGGCCCCGGCGGAACCGCGAAAGGCTCTGCCAGACCATTCCCCCACATCGGCCCCGCGGAGCAAAAGGCAGAGCAGAAACTATTAACCCGTGTAAAGGTGGTGATTAAGAAAGGATGACACTGCAAGAAGTCAATTCCCTGTTAAAACAGACGAGGATGCCCGTAGCTTACGGTTATTTCAATAAGCCGCAAAAGTTACCGTATATCCTCTATCGCGTCTCCTACTCCAATAATTTTGGCGCTGACAATGTGGTGTATCACCCCATCAACCATATACAGGTTGAGCTTTACACAAAAGATAAAGACCTAACAGCAGAGG
>ERZ1035037.273-NODE-273-length-18151-cov-16.038572_pt1 | contig 18151 bp, 21 predicted proteins | sample MGYA00520618_ERZ1035037 | MGnify/ENA primary metagenome ERZ1035037 (study PRJEB33766, sample SAMN09781741) | gut metagenome | biome: gut microbiome | host: Homo sapiens | place: Madagascar | study: EMG produced TPA metagenomics assembly of the PRJNA485056 data...
TTATTGACGTAGGTTTTGGATACCGCCTTGCCGGTCTGGTAGTCCAGCGCGGTTATATCCAGAGTTACGGGGTCTGCGGCGTAGGCTATGGTGCAAAGGCACAGCATGAGCATAACCGCGAGGATACAAGTGAGTTTCTTCATTTTGATTTTTTTCCTTTCTATTTTTTAGTACCGTATCGGTACAAATTTAACTTGCCGGGGGTTGTTCGGAATTTCCGAACAGCTTGCTTATAACTTGCGACTAACTTGCGACCTCCGTCCACTTCGTACTTCCCGCCTTGGGCTTGTAGACGGTGGACTTGATGTGCTGCTCGGTGCATTGCCATGTTTTGCCGTTGTAGGTAACTATGGTGTCTACCTCAATCACCGTGCCGTCCTCGATGTCGCCCCACGCGGGATAGGTCACGGTCTGCACCGCCCAATATGTGCCGAGATTTTCGGCAGGGGGCTTGTTTCGGCTGTATTTGAGGGCGACATATCCCTCAACCGTATCCCCTGCTATATAGCGGGTCTCAGCGTCCCACGGTGCGCCTTGTGTAGGGGTGGGGGTAAGCCCCGCCCGCGCCGCCGTCAGCACCTCTACAAGGTCGGTCTCGTGCGCCTCAATTTCCGCTTTACGCACGGCTACCAGCGCCATAAGTTCACTGCGCGTCATTCACGTTCACTCCCAGCTCCGCCAGCGCGTCTATATAGTCCTGCGTGGTGGCCTGCGCCTCATGCTCCGTCCAGCTCTGGACTATCGCTTCGCCGCTGTCCTCCCAGTTCTCGGTATAATAAAAGCCCTCCTTTGAGGGCATGGGGGAACGGGTCACGGGCTTATAGCCCAGCTCCTTTATCGCCGCGTCGTCATTGGTGGAGAGGTGCGCCCCCGCGGGGTGCGTCACACCGTTGATTATAAGCGGCGATTGCAGCTCAATCGGCAGGCGCAAATATTCGGGATACTCCCCCGCCAGCTTGGCATAGTTTGTGTTTAGCATTATATTACTCCTTTTATTGCTGTGTGATTGTTGTTCCCTCCGGGAATCGCAGAATAACTATACCTGAACCTCCCGCACCTCCTTTGTGCCGACCCATCGCGCCGTGACCACCATCGCCTGTGTTAGCTATTCTATCACTTGGAGATGTTACACCACTATTGCCTCCATTAGAAAACAGCGTACCATTGGCTTCGGCAAAAGCACGTGTGGTTGTTCCTTGCCCAGTACCGCCACGCCATAGATCAGTACTTTCACCATCGCTGCCATCACTACCGCCATGCTTAACTTGTTGACCAGCAGCACCACCAGAACCGCCATTACCACCATTATATACACCACCTGCTTGATCATTCCTGCCACCAGACGCAGAATATGCACCAAATGATGTTGAGCCTCCTGCGCCTCCTTTACCGGGGCCTATGTCTCCCCAAGTAGTATTATCATAAGCACCGCCGGAGCCGCCATTGCCAATAGTAACGATAATATCTAAATTACCAGTTATATCAGTTTGGAGTTTAGTAATCGTATATCCCCCACCACCACCGGGGCCGCCATAATAATAATCGTATGAGCCGCCAGTGTTTGCAACACCTCCACTACCACCAGCGCCACCTCCAACAAGAAAAACATCGCATACAGTGGAATGATTAAATATCAAAGTGCCCGATGATAATAATCTCAAACAATTATCTTGTATATCGCAGTTGCCGGTATACGAAAATGTCACTTTATTGTTGTTTGCCATCATCATCCTGCGCCGTAAGGCAAACTGCAAGGGTATCATAGCGCACAGGCGCTTTTTATTTTACGGAGGCTGCCCCCCCCGATAGAATTATTTTACACATGGTGTGCTCCTTTTTTATATTGGTATTGTCAGTGTGATGTGACCATCGCCACCTTTTAAGACTCCCGGGCTATGACCCCCATTAGGTGAACCGCCGCTTGCACTGTTACCATAAGAATTGTATCCACCTTGTTTACCATTTGGGGTACCGCCATAGCCACCCCGACCAAAAGCAGATGTAGCGCCACCACCACCCCCGCCAGTGCAAGTGTAACCAAAAATTGAAGTATTACCTCCAGACGAAGCGTATCTCCAAGTGTCATCACCATCACCAGTCCAGAGGGTGCCATTCCCTCCTTGTCCAATAGTAACATCGTAAACGCCACTTTTAATAGTGTAGTTTGTTATGGTTTGGTTTCCTCCACCGCCACCTCCGCCAGCAGCTCCACTATGGTCAGCTGCTCCACCGCCGCCAGCCAACAAATAAAGATCGGCCACAACCGAACCGCTGACATTAAGTGTGCCAGAAGATGTAAGTTTTATAACGCGCTTTGAGCCTTCTATCTTGTCCGTAAATTGGCCTGTGTAGGTAAATTCAAAAGCCCCGCTACCACCCATCAGCCTCCTTCGTAGCATAGCTATCATGCGCTCACGACCTCCTGCACCGCCCACACACCGTTGTATACGTCAAATTCGTAGGTCTTGCTTGCCTCTATTGCCGGGGCCTCGCCTAAATAGTTCGCCCCGCTCACAAACGACACCGCAACCGAGGCCGCCGTGCTGAATGTGCCGTGCGCCCAGCCGGATGCGGGCGGGGTAAACACGTATGTACCCACAGGAGAGGATATGTTATATATGGTGTTTGCCGTCAGCGCCGCGCCGCTGGCGGGGAGGGAGGAAGCCATAACAGGCGGGGTCAGGTAGTCCGTGTCGCCTACGGCCTGTGTCACTTTGCCGCCTGCGCCCTTGAGCAGGCCGTTAATGTTAGTCGTGGTTTCGACGGTTATCTCGTTAGGGCCAGCGGGGCCCTGTTCGCCCTGTGCGCCCGTGTCGCCTTTCGTTCCCGTGTCGCCCTTTGCCCCCTGCGGGCCCTTGATGCTGACGCTTGCGGGGTTATCCAGTCCGCCGTTGTTGCTCCATGAGATAACGCCCTCGGCAGAGACAGCGGGGGTAAAGTACGGGCCGGTGTCGCCTTTCGCTCCAGCGTCTCCTTTCGCTCCCTGCTCTCCCTTTGCGCCCTGCTCACCAGTCGCGCCCTGTTCGCCCTTGGGAACGCCGAACTTAAAGGCAAATACCTTTGCGGTATCTGCGCCGGAAGCTGTCACCTCTACAGTAGCGGGGGTTCCCGCGTCAAGGGTGGTCGCTGTGGCGGTAGGTGTGCCGAATCCGGCGGCTTCGCCCGTGGGGCCTTGTTCTCCCCTTGCCCCCGTATCGCCCTTCGCGCCGGGGTCGCCCTTGGGGCCCGTATCGCCTTTAGGGCCAGTGGGGCCCTGCTCACCTTTTGCGCCCTGCAAGGGGCCGTTGTTTACCCACTTGGAATTTACGCCGTCCCAAATATATATATCATACGGTTCGCCCGCGCCCACGCCGTAAGCGTCACCAGCGGAGGGGTTAGATACTCCGGCTTGTAATGCGGAGAGGGAAGCGTAATAGCCTAACACGGCAAATCCTTCGCCCGTGTCACCCTTGGCTCCCTGTGCGCCCTGTGGCCCCCTTATATTGACTGTGGTGGGGTTTTCCAGCCCGCCGTCATTACTCCACGATAAATCGCCGTCAGCGGTCACAGAAGGCGTATAGTGCGCTCCTGCGGGGCCTCGTTCGCCCGTGGCTCCCGTATCCCCCTTGGGGCCCGTTTCTCCCTTGTCTCCGGGGTCGCCTTTAGGCCCTTGGATACCCTGTTCACCCTTGGGGCCAGTGGGGCCTGTTTCTCCTGCGGCTCCCGTGTCGCCTTTATCGCCTTTCTTGCCTTCGGGGCCTTGGGGGCCGACGGGGCCGGGAGTGCCGTCCTGCCACGCCGAGCCGCTTGCGGTTCGAGTGAGCACCTGCCCCGGCGTTCCGCCCGCCGGCAATCCCCCTCCACCGGAACCGCCGCCGCTCTGCGCTGCCTCGTTTATGGCCGCTACAAGGGTGTTCTTGTCCGCGGTGGTCAACTCGTCCATGTCGCCGATTTTTGCAAGGAGTTGTTCGTACTGTGTCAGGGATATATCCGGCAGTTCGCCATCCGCAGCGCCGAACGGCAGTACGTCAAACCATACCGGGCCCGCCGTCACGCGGCTGTCGGCCTTTATGCCGGATAGTTTAAGTTCCCAGCGTCCCGCAGTGAGGTTTATTCCCTGCGCTGCAGTGATTTCGCCACTTGCGAGCTCCGCGGTTATGGTCTTATCTCCGCATACAAAATAGGCCGTGATAACGCGGCCCTTCCAGTCGGCGTCAAACGCAAATTTTGCAGTCAGATAGTTTATGCTGTCCGCCACCACAATGGGTGTGCGCAGCATAAGCCTCTGCCCGCGTATAATGCCTGTAAGCATAGTCGCCCTCCTACAGTTTGTATTCTATGACATAAGTGCCGGATATTTTATTCACTTTTACCCGGTCGCCCGCTTTCAACGAGAGCGCGGCGTTATATTTATAGCGTTTCTGTGTAGCGGTAGTTTCTCCGTCAAATTTGAGCGTGGCTTTGCCGCCGGATACTGCCACCACAGAGGCAAATTTCGCCGCTGATGGCCTGCGCTTTTGTAAAAGCAGTGCTTCCTGCTCCTGATATATCACACGAACACCACCTTTTTTGCCTGATGCTCCATGAGGGCGCCAGGGCGTATCTCTATTTTCCAGTCGGTTTCCTTGTATACGCCCACCAGTTCCCCGTTGTACAGCGCGATAACATCTCCTACGCCATGGGCCGGGTTTATGGCCGTGTAAAATTTGATTTTTTGCGTTGCAAACATGGATTTCACAGCAAGATTATCCGCGTATTTTTGCAGCGCCGTCTGGCTTGCTATATTATCCAGTTCAACCGGCGTCGCCAATATGCGCCGCCCCCTGCGTACCGTGGACAAAGCGGAGATCATGCTGTCATTTATGCCCGTTGCGGTCATGGGGTTGTCATAGTCAGGGTTAGATACGTTGACGATGAAAACGTTGGGGGCCTCATATATGTCCATTTCCTCTGTGTATTCCGGGGCGATAATACTATATTCGTCGTCCCGATACTCCCGGTCTATGTTGGAGCTGGACGGAGCCTCGTACCTTTCAAGGCGGGCCACCCCATCAAAATCAAACCAAACATCCGAAAAGTTTATCTCGGACAGCAGCGCATTGATGATGGTGAGATATTCCGTTCCTATTTCCCAATCCTCACGGTCTGTGGCAAGAGTGTCCTCGCAATCGTCCATCCGTATGCGCGGTATCCCGGCGTCCCGGATAAGGCTCTGTATCGCAGTCATGTATGGCGTCCCCGCTGCAATATAATACCTGGTCTCGGTTTTGGTCTGTTTGAGCCTCAGTGCCCGATCGTATGCCTCTATGGTGTCCTCGTCCTTGCCGTATTTCGTGTGTTTTGTGGTCAGCGTGCCCACCATGTATATGCCGAGAGGATACTCTATGCCGTTCTTGATGTAATACGGTCTTATTTCATCGTTTAGATAATCCACATTGTCGTTATGCTCGAACACGCCGTACATGGAGGTCTTTATTTCGCCGTCGGCAGCCATGGTGACGGTGGGATAGTCATCCCCCACCGCCGTCAGATTGTGCTCTGTAACAGCCCCGTTGCGTATCACCTCAAAGCGGCTGGCTACTACGCTCATCGTATCAATCATACTCGATCCTCTCATTGTTGTCCGTCTGTTGTACGCTGCACGAAAACGCCCTGAAAAACTGGTCTGCGCTCAATTCGAAGCCCATCAGCGGGCCGGTGCACAGGCAGCCGTGCTGATCTCTGTATATCACGGTCTTGCCCAGCAGCCCCTCAAAAGCCGCTGCCTGCGCCGCGTCGTTAAAGGCAGCGTTAAAACTGTATATTTTGGTTATTTGCCGCGAGGTCTCAGCCACGGGATACCGCCGCCCGGCGTAAAACTGATACGCTACATCCTGATACGCCGACACGCCCAGCGGGCTATTCTGCGCGGTGGAATATTCCAGCCGCAACCATTGCATTTCGCCCAGCGCCGCTATCTCCGGCGCGTCTACCGAGAGTGTGACCGTGACCTCATTGGACATGGAGTAACTGTCTCCAGCAACGCCGCGCACCTTATATTTGTGCGTCCCTATGGCCATTTGGTCGGAGTATGTGTGTGCCGTGGTTTTTGCTATTGGTATGTCATCGCGGTAGATATAGTAAGTTTTGTGATCCGTTTCCGTCCACGCAAGGGTCGCTTTTTCGCCGCCCGCGGCAAAAAGTGTTATTGGCGCGCCGGGGGTGTTGGCAACGGTAAATTCAGCCGTTCCCCAATCGCTCCAAAGGCCGTATTCGTTCTGTATCCGTACTGCGGCTATGTGCGCGCCATCAGCCAGATATTCTTTAACCTTATACCGCCCGTCAGTGCTGTAAGCGGTGTGCAATACTGCATTGTCGATCTTTATTTGATAGGCAAGCTGCCCCTCGCCGGTCCATGTTATTTCCGGCCGCGGGCTTGAGGTAGCATATACCGTTGGAGTCGGCGGTTTGCCCTGGGCCGTAAATGACGCTTCTTCGCTCCATGCGCTAACTTGATTGTTTTCGTTCGTGCAGCGCACGCGCCATTTTACGATGCCTGCGGCAAAAGTGTTTGGAGGTATATTTACATTAGTGTTTGCCGATTCTGCGGAGGCCAACGCAGTCCAATCAGCGTGAGATGCGTCCTTATATTGCAGTTCGTATTTTTTCTGTGCTAACCCCTCACGGCTTGCGTATGTCCACTCAAAATTTATCGTATCCCAGCTTCCGGCGTATGTGTTTTTCGGTTTTGTCGTTGTTACGGTTATTTCGTCGTTCGGGAGCAAACCCTTTATGAAGTAGTCGCCGTATTGGTTTTGGTCGTCTTCCAGTTGTGTTGATTGGGGGATTACAAAAGCGGGGACAACCCTCATCGTGCTCGACGGGCCGAAGTATTTGTTGTAGGCGGTGCCATCATGGTAGATGTACCATGCGTATTCGGAGGAGTACTGCGAAGAAAGCCACCAGGTGGTCGATGCGCCCCCCTTTTTCTTTATGCGCCTGTTGTTGCTGGTGTAATATTGGAGAGCTTTGCCCTCCGCAACTCCGCTGTTATTGCCAAAGCCCGCCATGGTGTAGGTCAGGGCGAACATCTTGCGGGTTATGCTATTGCTGCCTTTGAGAGCAAAGGTAACATTCATCATTTTTTCGCGCAGCGTTTGCGGGAAACTGTTGAATATCGTATTTTTTATAAGGTTATCCAGTGTTCCGTCCGGGTATAGGGTCGAGTTTCCAAACTCCGATTCTTCGTATGCATTTTTGTATACCAGCACCGCGCCTCCGGATACGAGGTTATTTTTATCCGCCACCTCGCATCGCCTGTTTTCTTCGGTCCCTACCGGGATGAGTATTGTTGTCCCGAGCGGCAAGTCTGCTAATGTCGCCATATATTATCCTCCGTACCCCATCCGCACGCTGCGTCGGTAGTTGTTCGCCATGTCGATGAGTTTTTGTATATCGCTTATCTGCGACATATTAACGCTGATGTTAAATGTGTCGCCGCCCACGCCGCGGCTCTCCTGATTCGTAAGCACCTGACTGCCCTGCGGCAGATTGACCAGCTCCGGGCCGTTTTCGCCTACCCATGTCAGGCCGCCGCGCCAGTTGTCGGTGCCAGCGGCGTTGCGGCCCGCCCTGCCGCTTTTATAGGCAGAATTGCTGTTTTCGTATATGAGGCGCTGCCTCATGTCTCCCAGCGTCACGTCGCCGCTCAAAATTTCGATCAGACTCGTTATCGCCTGGCGAAAACCGCCCTTAAGATTTGTGGTTAGGGTATCTATCTTCCGGCTCATATTTTCCATGTTTTTCTGCGATACCTCATCCATGACATAGCCCATTTCCTCGGCCGCTTCATACCATTGTTTAATCCCTTCTTTCCCCTCATTAAGGATCGGGTTAAGCTTAATGCCGGATTCGCCAAACAGTTTCATTGCAAGATTATTGCGCTTTATGCCCTCCTCCATATCTGCGAGGGAGAATATAACGCGCTGATATATCTCATCCATATCTCGCATATTGCCGTGTGCATCTTTGATTGGCACTTTGAGTTTTCGAAAAGTTTCCGCGAGCTCTTCGTCTCCCTCTATTGCGGCCTGTACGTTTTTGCCGAGGTCCTTTGTCGTGTCCACTATGGTGTCCAGTGAGACGCCCACCATGCCGCCCGCATATTCCAATTTTTGCAGTTGCTCGGTGGATATGTTGCTTATATCACTCAGTTCCTGCAATTTCTTGTTATATTCAAGGGTCTCTTTGCCAAGGTTGATAAACGCCCCCGCCACCGTACCCAGCGTGCCGGCAACCCCGAGCATGGTCAAATCAACGTCGCCCAAAGTGTCGTCGAGTTCGCCGAGCCCCTTAGGTAGTTGTATGCCCGTTACATCGCCAAGTCCCTCAAACAAGCCGTTGAGCAGCTCCGTTGTCTGGCCCGTTCCCTCCTCTGCGTCTTTCACATCCTCCAGCGCCTCGGTGTTGTTTTCGAGGGCGTGCTGGGATTTTATGAGAGCAGCCTCCGTTTCCGTAACTGACTTTCTCATGGCTTGTGTGCGGCTATCGGTCTCGCCGTATGCATTGGCGAGGTCTGCAAGGCGGGCACGTTGGAGGTCGAGTTTATCGTTAAGGCCCTTGGTTACGTCCGCAAGGTTTTCGTTCGTCGCTGCCAGCGCCTCTACGCTGTCCTCATCGTCCTCGTATTGCGCCGCCAGTTTTTTAGCCTCCGCCCGTGTCTGGCTCAAGCTGCGTTCTATTTCCTTGAGTGCGTCCTTGTATTCCTTGTCTCCCGCACTCTCCCATTTAGTACTGATGGTCGGCATTACTGCGCACCTCCCAAAAAATAAGCGGACAGGCTAAAGGGTTCTTCTTTCTCTGCCGGTCCGTTTCTGATTTCGCTATTTTTTTTTGCTATGGCTATCACCTTGCGCGGCGTCGCCGATTTCCAGAAATCCCTTTCGTTTTGATGCAAATACACTACCCATATAGTCAAATACCACGCAAAATCTATAGGCTGGGGTTCTGCGTGGCATTCAAGTTTTTTTCCTCGTCCTCGTTTTTCTCTTTTTGTATCAGCGCGGAGCTCACCAGACAGGTTATTATATCGCTCAGTTCCCGCGTCGCGGCGGGCAAGGTGGGCAGTTTGCGGCCCACCTCCCTCACTTCATAACGTTTAGTTGATCCGATGCTGTCGAGATAATCATTGATCATGGCGGTCAGAAATACTATATTGGCCTGAAGGGTTCGCCGTTTTTCCAGCGCGCGCCCGAAGTTGCCGTCAAAATACTCCTGTACATCCGCCAGCACGTTCATGTTGCAGCAGAGGGTCATTTCCATGCCGTCAAACGTATACGGCGCAGTTTTTAGCCTAATGTCCATTCGACGCTCCTTTAAATGGTCGCGCCAAAGCAAAGGCTAATCCACGATTTTGCATCTGCTTCGCTGTCAAGCGTGGCCACTTCGGACAGTTTGTTGTCCTCGCTATCATCGCCGAGGAATTCGCCGGTCGTAGTAGGCGTCTGGAATGTGATGGTGTTTTCCTTCGTTTTAAACGTTCTGCTCGGGGGGCCGAAAAGCACCTTGTATACAAATACGGCGGTGAACTTATTAACGCCGTCTATCATGTCCGGGGCATAAAAGCCCATGCCTACGTATTTGGCAATATCCTTAGTGGTGCTAAGCAGGCTCTTTACATCTTTGTTCCCGTTCAGTGTGCGTGTTTTTTCGCTCGCTCCGTACATCAGTTTCTGTGCTGCGTCAGGTATATATTTTACGCCTATGCTGACGGTACCGCCGGTTGCGAGTTTTATGTATTCTGCAAGTCTGCTTTCTGAGTACAGGCGTCCCTCTGCAAAAGTGAGTTCAAGCTGCGCCGTCATGGCCTCACCCATGGATATCGGTGTTTCATAGGTTACCGTTCCGTCGTTATTTTTGTATTCGCCAATTTTTATACCTCTCAGGTCTATCGTAGGCATTTATTTCAGTCCTTTCTCTTTTAAAAAGTTTAGAATTTTTAGTTCCAGCCGAGGCTGGAATATCTCAATCGCTTTTTGTTCCGCTTCAGTCCAAAACCGGCTACCCACAAGGTTCGAGCGCCCGTAATTGAGTACGAATGCTATATATGCGTTTCCGGCATATTTTTTTCGTTTGCTGCCAGGCGGGCCTGAATTACTGCCCGTTGCGGTCACCTCTATATACGGGCTGCCATCGCGTTTTTTCTTTTTGAATGTTTTTATAGACCGCCGGAGTGTGCCGGTGCGAATATGGTTGTGCCTTTCAATGTTTTTTTCAATTTCTTCCTTCGTGATGTCTGCGGCCTCTTGGGCCAGTTCTATGTTGAAATCCTCTACGCCATCTATTACGCTTCTGAGTGCAAGGCCAACTTCGTCGAGTCCTTCTATTTCAAATTTAGCCATATATGCTGCCCACGCCTACCGCCGTCATGGCGATATGGTATAATTCTGTATCCGTCTCATATATTTCCGTGTCAACGGAGCAATTCCAGCCCGCCGCAGCGAGTTTGTTTTTTATATCATCAACAGCAGTTTCAAACGGAGGATTATCAGTGTAGTAATCTACGGCATACATCACTCCAGTTTCTTTTTCTACGCCGTCTGCGTACAGTATCGCAACCTGGCCCATGCATTGATATGTGATGTAGGTGCGTTGGTCGCCCATATAAGGCGGGTGGCAAACGGTATATTTATCGTTAAGTGCCTCCGCTATGGTCATGCCGTCACCACCCTTTGCGCCTTGATCTCGAGATATTCCCGGCGGTCTCCGACATTATCTATGCTGATGATCTCGTAAGGCTCGGCATCCCGCTCATGCCATATGCGGCACTCGACGGTCACAAGGGGCGAGTAGCGCATGGTTATGGTCACGGGCTGCCGCAAGTGCAGTTCTTCCGCCTGATATACCTCCGTACCGTGGGCATTCACCCACTTGCACCACACGGGGCCGGGAAAAACATTTTTAAAGTTTTCCGCGCTGAATCCGGCTTTGATGCTGTATTCCGGCGCTTTTATGGTGATTTTCGTTCGCATTTCGCCTGCTCCAGCTTTAATTGCCATCAAAACCACCAGCCTTTATATTGATTCAGCATCGCGCGAACCGCTATGTCTATCTCGGTCGTAGAACCCTGTATCACAGCCTCCCGGTTGGTGTACCAATGGCCTATGAGCAGGAGCATGGCCTGTCGCACAAGGTAGGGTGTCTCCTCGTATCCTGCGGTGTAGGTTATGACTGCGCCGGGCTTGTTTACCGTCACGGTGCCGCGGCGCACGTCTGCGGTATACTCCACCGCCTCGCCGTCCACCGTAACGCTGTCCACGCTTATCACGGGGTCACGTGGGAGTGTCACAGTGCCGCTCACCTCCGGGTAAGCGGTTATGGACTGCTCCGCAAATGACTTCCCGCAATAGTTCTCGCAATATTCGCGGGCCGCGCTTATGAGAGGAGCTATTATATCCTTGTCCTCGCTGGTATCGCCGGGGTTATTCCGCAGATGCAGTTTTACCTCTTCGAGGCTTAGCGGTTCCACTGCTGGGGGTTGTCTTGTTATTACCATTGTCGGCCTCCATGGCTATGGCGTAACAGCCCCTGATGAGCTGCCGCGCCGTTGCCTCGTCTATGTCAATGATGGAGCCGGGCGGGGTTACTCCCTCCGGCCCGGCTGCTAAGGTCAACATTTTGATTTTCATCAGCTCGCCTTCATCTTCAGGCGGCTGAACGCCTCGCCTACTACGGGTGCGCCGTCGCCATAGTACTCGACAACGTAGCCTATCTCGTTGTTGACGGCGTACAGCTCGTTAAGCACCTGTATGTAGAGGCCGTCGCTGTCGCATACCCAATAGCCGGTTTTAAAGTCGCCGTATACTGCCACGTACTTGCCCGCGGCTACGGCGTTAGGCGCGTACTCGGACATATATACGGGAGCGCCCAGCAGCATATCAGGCTGTCCTGCCTGCACGGAGGGCTGCCATATATACTGGCCGTCGCTGTCCTTGAGTTTTGCGATCATCTTGCAGAGGTCGCGGTGCATTACCCAGGAGGCCCCGCGCATATACTGGCCCTTCACGCCGTATTTGCAGTCTATCAGGTCGTCAGTGGTTATGGCCGTGGCGGAGGCGGCAGTAATATCGCGCCCGGTGGCTATGCCGTTGTCAGAGGCGGTAAAGATGCCCAAAGGCTGGTTAGTGCCCGTTCCGCTCATAAAGGCGTTTTCCTGCGCCGCCTCGATCTTGTACAATATGCGGTCAAGCACGGTCTGATCAGGGCTGGGCGCGTGGCGCATGAGGGTCTTGGATATCTTAATCAGTTTGGCAAGGCGCTGGGGCTTAAATTCGCGGCGGCCGAAGGCGATGGTCGCCTCTTCGGGGGCTGCCGCCACCTCGGTTGTCCATGCCACATCAGACGCATCGGTAGTCAGGCTGGGATACCCAAGGCTCTGTGCCTGACCTATGGGGCCCACAACGTTGCATATCTGGCGCATAAACATGTCATTTTTGAGCCCGGCTATGAGCTGGTTGACAAACTCCACGGGCGCGGTCAGATAACCGGCGGTAGCGTTTGTGCCAAGGGTCATGGTGGTGTTTTTGTATCTGGTTATGGACTCGGGATCGCCCTGCAGTGCGCGGGCAAATACTTTAATGTGCTCGTCCTTCTTGTCGCCCAGCTTGTCGATCACTTCACCGGCGGCGCGTTCCCGTTCGAGCTGCTTCTGCTCACGGATTATGTTGGTGTTGAGCGCGTCAAACTCCTTTTCGAGCCGGTTATAGGTCTCGGTGGATTCCGCGTCCATCACGCCGTCTTCAAATTTGTTCATTATTTCGCGCATCTGGGTTGCGGCATTTGCGCGATCCTGCATCATTTCGTAGAGTTTCTTCATCGGTTACTTATACCTCCAAAATTTTTAGTTTAGTCGCTCTGAATCTCTTGCGCTGCTCCTGCAGTGCGGTGTTTATATCTGCTGCGGGCTGGATTGCTCCCCCGTTGTCAGGCTCCCTGTTTTCCGGCGGTTCCTTCGGCGCGTGCTTGTACAGCGCAAACCACTTTTCGGTATCTGTGCAAGCCGCGACCTTTTTGTTTTCGATGAGTTCGTTTACAAAGCCCATATTAAGTGCTTCGGTGCCGCTCATCCACGTTTCTGCTGTCATAAGGGCGGATATCTCGTCCTTCTCCTTGCCGGTGCGGGCGGCGTATATGCCCGCTATCTGGTCGTTGATACGGTCGAGCTCGTCGGCGGTCCTGCGTAAGTCCTCCGCCCCACCGCCGGCGTATGTCCATGCATTATGTATCATCAACGTGGCATTTTCGGGCATTTTGATGGTATCGCCCGCCATGGCAACCACTGATGCGGCGGAGGCGGCGAGGCCGTCTATATGCACGTTTTTTGTCGCCGGGTGGCGGTTGAGGATGTTGTACAGGCTAAATCCCGCAAAGATGTCCCCGCCGGGGCTGTTGATATACACATCAAGGGTGGATATATCCCCCAGCGCCGCCAATTCTTTTTGAAATTGCGCAGGGGTTATTTCGTCGCCCCACCATGACGTATCGCTGATCTCTCCGTACAAAAAAAGCTCGCCGGCATTGCCGAGAGCTTTAAACTCCCAAAATTTATTCATTTTTTAGGGGCGCTCCTTTCGCTTGCGCGCTTTTAGGCGCGTTGAGTTTTGCGTTTTCCAGCGGCAGCATGTTGCCGTTGATAAAGTATATCTTTCCCAGCCCATCGGGTATGGGGTTCATATCCTCCAGCTCGCGGATATCGTCCGCGTTCATCACACCATTCTGCCGCATTGTGTTGTAATAGCTCGTTCGGGTGGCGGTATCGCCGCGTAGCAGACTGTTTGTATTAAACTTAAAATAATATTTCGCCTGCTCCGCTTCGTTCAGAAGGTCGCGGAAAAGCGCCTGCTCTATACGCACGGATAAAGGATTTATGCAATCCCGGACGAATTCGGCGCTCTGCTGCTCAATATTTGAAAAAGTGGCTTTTTCCAGATCCATGCACATGTGCGGGGGTACGCCGAAAATGCGACATATCTCGGTTACAGCCCATTTGCGGCTATCAAGGAGCTGTGTCTTTGACATGTCCCTGTCCCACGGCTGCGCCGTGGAGCCGTTTTCCAGAAACATCCATTTCCCGGCGTTTTCTACGCCGCCGTAGTTGCTCTGGAAGTCCTTTTTGAAGCGCTCGTATGCCGTATCGGAGAGTTGCCCCGGATAGGTTATATAGCCGCCGGGGGAAGTACCAGAAAAGCCCCTTTGCGCGTATTGTGTCATGCTGTTATTCAGTCCCAGCACGCTTGCGGCTATGGTCATCGGGTCTTCTGGCGTGCGGTCGCCAAATCTAAAACCGGGGATAAAGACAAAATCGCCCTCCCGGAGCGTTTCTGTTATGCCGTCATAGGTGACGTATATATACTGTTCCCCGTTTTCCCGGTTGGTGTACACTTCCGAGCAGCAGGAGGTGGGCAGATTTTTGAGGTGTCGCACAAAGCCGTATCTGTCCCGCACTATGCGGAGATACCCTCCGCGAGTGAGCAGCATGTTTGCCACAAGCATCTGCATAAGCTCATACGCCGTGGTGGTGCGGTTGGGCAGCACATACAACAGCTTATACAGGGGATGATCCCGTGCCTTTTGTTTGCCCTCCCCGGTATTTTTGTACATGTGCAGGGGCAACGCCGCCATGGTCTTGCTTATCAGGTCAACGCACCGGAATACCGCCGCGACCTGTAGCGCCCCCTCTGCGCTTATGGTGTAACCCTGCCCTGCAAGGTACATCTGCCATGCGCTATCATCGGATACAGATGGCAGCGGTTTCACGTTCGCCGCCCGTATCTCGTATGTTTTGCCAAAAAGTTTAAATTTCTTCACTGTTTACCTCACACTATTCTCAGGCCGCGGTGCTCGTATACGCTGCGCTTGGGTTCCAGTTTTACCGCCGCCGCCATCGCGTCTATCAGGGCGCACATCGGGTCTATCCGCTCTATGCTCCTGTTTTTCATGGGTTTTATGTTCTCGTTGCCGTCCTGGGCTACTACTACATTGCCAAACGCCCAGCGCCCGCAGGGGTTCCTCTCGTGGGTCATTTCGCCCTCGCGTAGGAGTCGCTCAATTTCCTTCATTGCTGGGGACATGCCGCTCATGGTCTGGGGTATGGTGATTATCTTCTGCGCCGCAACCTCCTGCTGCATGAGGGGGCGCAGGGAATCTATGCGCCATTCGTCCGCTGCAATATATTTAACGTCATAGTCAAGCATGAGCTTGTCCAGATAGTTGGCGATATAGGCGTAGTCCACACAGTTGCCGGGGGTCGCGTGCATATGCCCCGCCTGCACCCATTTGCTAAAAGGCACATGATCCCGGTGCTCCCGTTCCCGCATGTTTTCCTCGGGAATCCACGCATCCACAAAAAAGCGCCACTCCGTTTCCTCCGGCAGCGGTGGGAAAAGGGCTGCCACGGCGGTCAGGTCGGTGGTGCTGGACAGGTCTATGCCTACATAGCAGGGCCGCCCCAGCATATCGGATTTATGCCAGCCCCCTTCGGTATCATCCCATAGGGTGATAGGCAGCCAGCCGGTGCGTTTAAGCGAGATCCATTGATTGAGCCGGAGCCACCGGAAGAGCTTCTCTGCCGCCGGGCTGTTTCGGGCCTTTATCGCCTCGCTGCGCACATTTTCAATTTTGATGGATACGCCCAGCGAGGGATTGGCTAAGTACCAATTTGCTTCATCGTATATGTCCGCGTCCTCAGGGACGGTATAGATTTTGGCGTAAAACGCCGGGTCTGTCAGTTCGCCGCTCAGCACCTTTGTTGCTATTTCGTGCTGTTCCCATCCCACACTTTTGCGGTCGGGGTCGTCGCCCGCGGTGGTGATGCACCATATGATCTGCTCATTCCGTGCAGCACCCGTACCAAATGTCAGCACGTCCCACAAGTCCCGCTTGGGGTGGGCGTGTAGTTCATCTATGATGACCACGGAGGGGTTAAGGCCGTGTTTGGTCGCCGCCTCTGCCGACAGCACTTTAAAGCGGCTGTGTGTGCGGAGATTCAGCATTTCCTTCGTGCTGTCTTTGATTTTGATTATCTTGGACAATACTTCGCTTTGCTCCACCATGCTCTTTGCGGCGTTAAAAGCTATTGATGCCTGGTTCCTGTCTGCGGCGCCGCAGTATATCTCGCCGCCCGGTGCGTCCATGACCAGGTGATACAGACTCAGCGCGGCGATAAGTTCGGTCTTGCCGTTTTTCTTGGCGATCTCCAAATATGCCATGTGGTACTGCCGCACGCCCTCAGCGGTCACGGTGCCGTATACGGAGTTTATGACCTCTATCTGCCATGGTAAAAGCACAAAGGGTTTGCCGTAAAAATCGCCGGTATGTTTAAGGGCCTGTACAAACTCGATAACTTCGAGGGCCTTGTTCGAGTTAACCACCGTACTTGCTCAGATATGCGGCCATGGGGTCGCTCTCTGCGGCTTTTTTCGCTGCTGCTACACCCATGCGAGCACGGCCCACCGGCGACAGGCACAGCTGCTCGGCGTATTTTATGATATTCTGCCCCTCCCGGCGCATGATGGTGATATATGGGTTTTCCGTTGGCTTGCCGTCCGCCGCCCGGTATATAAGCGGGCCGTTTTGATATTCCGCCTCGGCTTTTTGGTATATCGCCACACTCTCGCAGTAGGCAGCGAGGGCGGATATGTCCAGATCGTTAATTATCGGGGTGTCCAGCTGGCGGTAGAGCTTTACTACCCTTTTCCATTCCTTCTTCGCCTCCAGGGACAGGCTTTTGGGTGGTTTTAATTTGTCGGAGCAGCCGGTAGGTTCGCCATTCTCCCGGTTTTCTATTGTGTCTTTGGTATGCCGGTTTTTGCCGTTATCGACGAGCTTTAACGGCCTCGGCTTTCTTCCTGTCGGCATAGGCTCCTCCTTTCTCAAATTCTGTATTTGCCTATGATTTTTTTGTGTCCTTTGACGCTGTTGCAATGTATGCAGGCGGGCTGGTGATTGGCGGTATCCCAAAAGCGCGGGTCGCCCGGCCCGTCAGGCGGGTCTATGTGATCCACGCACCGCGCCACCATAGTGCAGCCATCGTCCAGCCGCAGGGCGCAGAGTTGATGTTCCGGGGCCGACAAATACCAGCGGGAGTATTTGCTCCATCGGGCATCATATCCGCGCTGCCGGGAGCTGCCCCGCCGCTCGTCCTGGGCGTGTATCTGCTCCTGCTGCCGCAGTTCGCCCGCCGTCCGGTGCTCATCGCAGTATCGTCCGGCGGTCAGCGCATTACATCCAGGGTACTGGCAAAAATGTAGGGCTCGGCTTGCCATATTGCCGCTCATCTCCCTCAAAATGCTAAAGGGCCGCTCTTCGCAGCCCTTTTGATGGTATTATTATAGCACATAAAGAGTGTGGGAAAGTGTTGAGTTTTATTTATCTCGTTACAGACAACACGGTTAAGGCCCTGGGCCGGGCGTATGGTATATAATGGTGGCGCAGCTCCCCGACATCATCGGGGCGCGCTGAATGATATAAGAGGGCTATATCAGCCCTCTTATACGGTATTCTCTTTACGCTGCTATTCTGCCTATCAGTCTGTCTACCCCCTGTCTCTCAAGGGTCTTCGCCCAATCAATCGAGACGTGCATTTGCTGCGCTATCCGCTCCCAATATCCCCCTTTTGCCACTCCGTATTTAACGTATCGCAGTCTTATTGCCTCATATTCCAGCGGCGGCAAACACATCACTTCAAATTCTATCATTCCCACCCAATGATCGAGATTTTGCAATTCGTCTTCCAGCCGTTTTTTCTTCTTTCGCAGTCTTTTTAATTCCCGCGAAGCTTTTATCACCGTGGCCGGAGTGCTGTCCGGCAGCTCGGTACCGCGCGGCAGGCCCGTAATCTGCTGCGGGTGAAGATCGTATTGCGCTTCGATCTCCTCGTCAACGCTAATTAACAACCGCTCTTTTTCCGTCCTCGTGCGCTCTGCATTACCCCAATACATCAGCAGTCGCCGCACGGCTGCCCGCTCATCTCGCCTTTCCCGCGTTGCTTTTTTCGGATTCAATTTCCCGCCTCCTTTTTGGATTAAAAACCGTCGTTTTTGATGTAATTTTGCAAATATTTTCGGTGACCAATTTGCCGCCGCCGTTTATTTGTAGTTTTGTTGTTTTTGGGCGCCCCATTGCCGCTCATTTTCAA